>OBRN01000029.1_pt1 | contig 48901 bp, 43 predicted proteins | sample 1475621 | NCBI WGS metagenome assembly OBRN01 (sample SAMEA3360684, study PRJEB22359) | human gut metagenome | biome: ENVO:urban biome; feature: ENVO:human-associated habitat; material: ENVO:feces | place: Bangladesh | collected 2011 | reverse complement strand
CCTCGTAGGCAAGGTGGCGCAGATATTCTGCCTCAAACTTGATACGGTATATCTTATCGTAACCGCCCAATCGGTCGATTACCTTCTGACCTTCCTCTGGTGGCAGCGGGTTCTTGCCGTTCTCATCAGAGGTAAACTCCTTGTAGAGGTCTTCTTCTGATACCTTCTGGCGCAACTGCTCCTCGGTACCGAAACTCTCAGGAATCGGGAAGAAAGGCATGATAGGACCATGGTCGATGCTGTAAATCTCCACCTTATCCAATACTTCGAGGGTATTGGAAAGTGCTTCGGGAATATCCGAGAACACATCGTTCATCTCCTGGCGGGTCTTGAACCATTCCTGCTTGGAATAACGCATACGGTTAGGGTCGTCGAGATCCTTTCCGGTAGCGATACAGAGCAGATGGTCGTGGGCCTCGGCAGTTTCCTTATCCTCGAAGTGGCAGTCGTTGGTGCACACCAGCTTGATGTTAAACTCCCTTGCCATCTTGATGAGTTCCTTGTTGGCACGCTGCTGCAACTCGTAAGCCTCGCGGTTGGCAAGCAGACTTGGATCATCGGGCACTTTATGTCGCTGGAGCTCGAGATAGTAATCATCGCCAAAGAGGTTGTGGTACCACTGGCAGGCCTCACGGGCTCCTTCCAGGTCACCATGCAGAATCTTGGATGGCACCTCGCCTGCAATACAGGCAGAGCATACGATGAGGTCTTCGTGATACTTCTCCAGATCGGCACGGTCGGTTCGTGGGCGCATGTAGTAACCATCCACCCACGAATTGCTCACCAGCTTGATGAGGTTCTTGTATCCATTATAATTCTTGGCAAGTACAATGAGGTGGTAACCGCTCATATCGCCCTTATCCTTCTCTCGGTCGGCCTTGGTTCGGCGTGCCACATACATCTCGCAGCCAATGATAGGCTTGAAAGGTTCGAGTCCCTCCTTCTTGCGGTCTTTATTAACCTTGCCGCAATAGTCGGTGAGTTCCTTGATGCCGAACATCACACCGTGGTCGGTTACCGCCATACCCTTCATGCCGTCCTTGATGGCCTTATCTACCAGATGCGGTATCTTCGACTGGCCGTCGAGGATGGAGTATTGGGTGTGTACATGCAAATGAACAAAATCTTCCATTATCTGTTTAAAATTCGAATTTTGACAACAAAGTTACGGCGAAATATTGGAAAAGCCAAAAGAAATATGCGAAAATATTGAAAAAGGTAAAAGAAACCCACAAAAAATTTGCAAAAGTGATAAAAATGACGTACCTTTGCACCAATAAAAACTTAATCCTAATATATGGGACAGAAAATAAAGAAATTAAAGAAGATAAGATTGCACCGCGAAGGTACCGATCAGCTGGTAACCGGAGCGATAGCATTAGTAGCCATTGCGGCTATATTGTGGACAACCTTAGACAACAAGATTCCGTTCTGGGCTTTTGTTGTTGTGTTCGGTACGGTATATGGTATCGTGCTCAACTTCTACCGTTGTCCTATCAGATACCTCAACGTAGAGGATACTTCGAAACTGGTAGTAGCACCAGCCGACGGAAAGATTGTGGTGATAGAAGAGGTGGAGAATGCTCCCTACTTCGGTGACCGCCGCCTGATGATTTCCATCTTCATGAGCCTCTGGAATGTTCATGCCAACTGGTTCCCGGTGGATGGTAAGGTGAAATTCGTGAAGCATGTGGACGGCAACTACCACAAGGCATGGCTGCCTAAGGCTAGCGAGGAAAACGAGCATGCCGACGTGATGATTACCACACCTGAGGGAGTGGATGTACTGTGCCGCCAGATTGCCGGTGCAGTAGCACGACGCATCGTAACCTATGCCAAAGAAGGGGAAGAATGCTTCATCGACGAGCACCTGGGATTCATCAAACTGGGTTCACGCGTGGATGTCTACCTGCCTGTAGGTACAGAAGTATGCGTAAAGATGGGACAGTCAACTACGGGCGACCAGACCGTCATCGCTAAATTGAAATAACATATTGACAGATAGAAAGCAAGCCGGAACTTACTTCCGGCTTTCACTCTATCATAATATACTGTAAAGAAATGAGTATCAAGAAACATATTCCAAACACGATAACCTGCTGCAACCTGGTTTCGGGCTGCATCGCAACATCGTTTGCCTTCGGCGGAAACCCAAAGATGGCATTGTTATGGATTATCATCGGAGCCGTATTCGACTTCTTTGACGGCATGAGCGCCCGCCTGCTGCACGTTTCATCGCCAATAGGCAAGGAGCTCGATTCACTGGCAGATGATGTAACCTTCGGTGTGGCTCCTGCCACCATCGTATTCTCACAGCTCTTTGTGATGGAATATCCGGAGTTTCTGGAGCCTCTGCGCCCATGGTTGCCTTACGCAGCCTTCATCATCGCAGCCTTCTCGGCATTGCGCCTGGCTAAGTTTAATCTTGATGAGCGCCAGACTACCTCTTTCATAGGTGTTCCTACACCAGCCAACGCCCTGTTCTGGGGTTCGCTGATTGTGTTCAATCCAAGCTGGCTCGAAGGGTATGCGTGGTCGGTATTTATCATTCTGGCTCTGATTCTCATCACCAGCTACCTGTTGGTTTGCGAGATGCCTCTTTTCGCCTTGAAGTTCAAGCAGTGGGGTTTCAAGGGCAATGAGGTTAAATATGGCTTTGCCGCGCTCACCCTCATCATTCTCGCTACATCGGTAGCACTCGATGGTCTGACCGGTTTCCTCACCGGCTGGTGGCTTGTCATCGTGGCATACGTCATCATCTCGGCGATTATTTATCTGAAGAAGAAGTAAAAGAAATCTCCTTTATTGGGATATTTAGGTATTTAGATTTATAAAAAATGCGGCTAGATGTGAATCCAGTCGCATTTGCTTTTTTCTTTCTGTTGAGAGAGAGGATTAGTTATGTACGAGCGTACCAATCTCCTCACCATCCATCACCTTCTTGAGGTTACCTACAACATCCATATTGAACACGTAGATAGGAAGGTTGTTTTCCTTACACATGGTGGTAGCTGTCAAATCCATAACCTTCAAGCCCTTGGTATAAATCTCATCATAGGTAATGTCCTTGAACTTGGTAGCTGTAGGATCCTTCTCAGGGTCAGCGGTATAGATGCCGTCTACACGGGTACCCTTGAGCATCACGTCAGCCTCGATTTCGATACCGCGGAGAGAAGAACCGGTATCGGTAGTGAAGTATGGACTGCCTGTACCTGCAGAGAAGATGCAGATATAGCCTGCCTCCATCGCCTCAATCGCCTTCCACTTGGTGTAGAATTCGCCGATAGGCTCCATGCGGATGGCAGTAAGTACCTTGTTCTTTACGCCCAAGGCTCCGAGCGCACTGCTCAATGCCAGGGAATTGATAACGGTAGCACACATACCCATCTGGTCGCCCTTGACACGGTCGAAACCCTTCTGGCTTCCACTCAAACCGCGGAAGATGTTACCACCACCTATCACAATGCCTATCTGAACGCCCATCTCATGGACCTCCTTTATCTGCTTAGCATAATCACTCAGGCGCTCTGGGTCGATGCCGAAGCTCTGCTTACCCATCAGACTCTCGCCGCTCAATTTCAAAAGAATTCTTTTAAACTTTGCCATAATATAGTGTTTAATATTTATTGTTTAATGTTTACTGAAGGGATTAGGAACTTGATTTCTCCGAAGGCATACGAGCGTATCACTCCCTTCTTGTCATGAAGGATGAGATGACCATCGTCCTCCACCTCTACGAAAGCACCCTCGAACTTACCGTCCTTATCCTCATACCAATGGTAACCCTTGCGACGGTAGAGCGAAAGATGATAGAGCCCCGACACATCCATATAATCGGCACGACGCAGAAGTTCGTAGTATCTGCAGAAAGCCTCAATCACCTTCTGCAGCACCTCTTCCCTATCCACCTCATGCCCCAGAATCTGAGCCAAAGATACAGGGTTGGGCGCATCGCTGTGGAACTCAGTCTGATTGACATCAATGCCGATGCCGAAGATGCAGCGCTTGATGCCCTTAGAGTCGATGACGGTCTCTATCAGCGTGCCACTGATCTTCTTGTCATGCCAGTACACATCGTTCGGCCATTTCAGCGTAATGCCGTCCGTATATGAATCAAGAGCGTCCTTCACGGCGAGCGCACCAGCCTCGGAAAGGAGGAACTGCTGGCGCAAAGGAACCCACTTAGGACACATCATCATACTGAAGAGGAGGTTCTTGCCCGGCTCGCTCTCCCAGGTATGCACGCCCTGTCCCCTGCCTGCAGTCTGATAGTCAGCAATGGCAATGGTTAGCGCATCTTCATCGTAAGTACCCAAATTCTTCAGGAAGGCATTCGTGGAATCCACTTCCTTTAATCGTATAATCTTCTTTTCCATTTCTATATAATAATGTATAGCGAAACACAACGGGTTATCCAATCAGCAACGGGTTGAAAGCATCCACAAGATGTTCGATGCGTATCACCTGATGCCCTACCCCTACCACGGTAACAACATCAAAGCGCAGTTCCCTATCAACCTGATGTTCCTTGACGTAAGTATTGGCAGCAATTGCCAGATTACGTATTTTCCTGGCATCTACGGCTTCCTCGGGCTGCTGGTATTCTTCACCCGAGCGGGTCTTTACTTCTACCACAACCAGCGTCTTTCCATCCGGCGAAACGGCAAGGATATCCAGATCCCGCTTGCCGGCTCTCCAGTCTCTGTCGATAACGACATAGCCTTCATTCTCGAGATAGAGCGTAGCCTCGTCTTCTCCCCATTTGCCTAATTCATTATGCTCTGCCATAGTCTATTTCCTTTATTTTGCACCAAAAGATGCTTTTACCTTGCAAAAATAACAAAAAAAGTCCACACTTCAAACTTTTTTATGTAATTTTGCACGAAAAACAATGGAAGATATCAAGAAAAAAGACGAAGCATACATGCGCCGTGCCCTGATGGAGGCTCAGGCTGCATTCGATGAAGACGAGATTCCGGTAGGCGCCGTCATCGTTTGTAAGGACCGGATCATATCGCGAGCCCACAATCTCACGGAGATGCTGACCGATGTTACGGCTCATGCCGAAATGCAGGCAATCACTTCGGGAGCCAACATGCTGGGAGGAAAATACCTGAAAGACTGCACCCTCTACGTTACGGTAGAGCCTTGCGTGATGTGCGCCGGAGCACTGGGATGGGCACAGATCAGCCGCGTGGTGTATGGTGCCAGCGACGAGAAAAGGGGGTATACAAAATATGCGCCCGATGCACTGCATCCTAAGACGACAGTTACATCGGGCGTATTGGAAGATGAGTGCCGCGCACTCATGCGGGATTTCTTTCAGAGAAAGAGATAATTACTTAACGAGCACTACAAGATACTTGCTGGTGCTCCAGAAAATCTGTGGATTGGTGATGCGGAGTGTATACTGCTTGTTGGCATCACGTACCAGAGTATAAGAACTGGATGGGTGGGTAGTGAGCAACTTAGCCGACTTTGACATCAACTTGATTTCAGAAATGTTGCGGATATCAACCTTGGTGAAATAACTCTTGTTGAAATTGCCGGTCATTACCTTACCACCTTCCATGATATGCTGCTCCTTCAACTCCTTCTTGGTACCGAATACGTACCAGGCTGTATTGAGCTGCTTATCCTGTGCATTGATAGTTTCAGACTTCTGGCTGCTTTCAGTAGTAAGACGAGAGGTCTTGGTATTCAGATTGTTGATAGTCTCATCGAGCGCTGCAATATGAATATCCTTCTTATCCAACTCCTCGCGAAGCGCCTGGAGTTCCTTATCCTTCTGTGCGATCTGCTCCTGAAGGTTTGCGATGGCCTTCTTCAACTGGTCAGCCTGCAAAGAGCTGTTAGCCATCTGCTTTTGCAGTTTAGCCAGAAGTTCGCGGTTCTGCTGCATACGGGTAGCGATGAACTGTACATCCTCCTTAAGCTGCTGTCTCTTGCTGGCACCCTCGCTGTTTTTCAGAATAGTTACTCTGTGTTCAGCCTCACTAATCTGGTTCAAACCGTCCTGGATTTCATTCAATGTACCCATCATATCGTTAATTTCGCTATCTTTCTGAGCGATGATACTATTCAGCGAATCATTCTGCTGATTTGCCAAATCCTGGGTGTTGTTCTTGCCGTTGTTGCAACTGGTCAAGCAAAAAGCAGCTAAACATGCCGCAAATAATAGCTTTTTCATAATCATTTTTCCTTTTTAATGTTTGATTTAAAAAATTATCTTTTCGCGTAAAACGCGTCGCTTCCTATACTTTATTCATTACTGTCTTCATCCCTGCGAGCCCCGTTTTTCTTCTGCCGGCGCTCTTCACGCTTCTTTTCCTTCATCTCTTCCTTGAGCTGTTTGGGATCTTTTCCTGCCAATACGATGACAAATTCGCCTCTTGGTTCTGTCTCCTCAAAATGAGCGATAACCTCAGCAAGCGTACCCCTCACACTCTCCTCGTGGAGTTTGGATATTTCACGACAACAGCTCACCTGTCTGTCATCCCCGAAAACCTCGGCAAACTGCTGCAAGGTTTTCACCACACGATAAGGCGACTCATAGAAAATCATCGTGCGTACCTCATCCTTCAATGATTCAAGATAGGTCTGTCTGCCCTTTTTCTGCGGAATGAATCCTTCAAAACAGAAACGGTCGCATGGCAAGCCCGATGAAACGATGGCAGGAATGCATGCCGTAGGTCCAGGCAAAGTCTGCACCGTAATGCCTGCCTTGGCAGCCTCGCGGGCGAGGTAAAAGCCTGGATCGCTGATACCCGGTGTTCCGGCATCGCTGATCAAGGCGATGGTTTCGCCACCCTTCAGTCGCTCTACGATGGCAGAAGATGTGCCATGTTCGTTAAACTTGTGGTGAGCCACTAATCGATTTTTAATATCGAAATGCTTCAGCAGGACACTCGATGTTCGAGTGTCCTCAGCGAGTACCAAATCCGCTTCTTTCAGTATGCGAATGGCTCGCATTGTCATGTCCTCCATGTTACCAACTGGAGTCGGAACGATGTATAATGTGCCCATACTGACCGCAAATGTAGTTAATTAATCTTTCATAGCAAAAAAAAAACGCGTTTCTTTGCATTTTTTAAAACCTTATTATTAATTTTGCCCCCGAAATGACAGAAAATCTAATTGGGGAGGCACACCGTCCCGGAAGAATTGAAGTGGTGTGCGGATCGATGTTCTCTGGTAAAACAGAGGAATTAATCCGAAGAATGAAGCGTGCGAAGTTCGCCAAGCAGAAGGTAGAAATCTTTAAGCCTGCGCTTGACACTCGTTACTCCGAGGAAGATGTAGTGAGCCATGACCAAAACTCTATCCGGTCTACTCCTATTGAGTCCTCTGGATCGATACTGCTATTGGCTTCTGATATCGACGTGGTGGGTATCGATGAAGCCCAGTTCCTGGACAATGGTCTCGTGGAGGTATGCAACGAACTTGCCAACCGTGGCGTGAGAGTTATCGTGGCTGGACTGGATATGGACTACAAGGGAGTTCCCTTCGGTCCGATTCCTGCCCTCTGTGCCATCGCCGACGAGGTGACCAAGGTTCATGCCATCTGCGTGAAGTGCGGTTCGGTTGCCTATGTGAGCCACCGGTTGGTCAATAACGACAAGCGGGTGCTCCTGGGCGAGAAAGATGAATACGAGCCACTCTGCAGAGAATGCTACCAGAAGGCGATTCTTAATGAAAAATCATAACAAAAGGATTAAATATGGGAAAGGAGATTACATTTGATAAATTTATAAGATGGGCGGGGGTTACCCTCATCGTTCTGGCCGTGCTCTACATGACCAACTATCTGAGCAGTGTACTGCTGCCATTCTTCATTGCATGGTTTTTCGCTTACCTGCTCTATCCGGTCGTGAAGTTTATCGAAAACAAACTCCACGTCAGAATACGTGCGCTGTCTATCCTCATCGCCATGGGAACTGCCATCGCTGTTATAGGAGGCGTGCTGTGGCTCATCATCCCACCGATGATTGACCAGTTTGACAAACTCGGTGAGGTATTGACACGATGGCTGCATCAGACGACTCATACTAACAACCTGACGGCGCTGATCAAAGACTGGCTGCAGGCTAACCAGGAACAGATAGAGCATTTTCTGAAAAGCAAGGACTTCAGCGATGCCATCAAGACCACCATGCCTAAGGTCTTCTCGGTAGTCAGCCAGACGGCAACGGTACTGATGAGTATCGTGGCATCGATGATTACCTTATTATATATGTTCTTCATCCTGCTCGATTATGAGACGCTGACAGCCAACTGGGTGAGAATCTTCCCTAAGAAGAACCGCCCGTTCTGGAGTGCGCTGATGAAGGATGTGGAGCGCGAGCTCAACAATTACATACGTGGTCAGGGACTGGTAGCGCTCTGTATGGGCATCATGTTCTGCATCGGTTTTACTATCATCGGTTTCCCGATGGCGATAGGTCTGGGTATTCTCATCGGCATCATGGACCTGGTTCCATACCTCCATACCTTCGCCCTCATCCCTACGGCATTCCTTGCCATGCTGAAGGCAGCCGACACAGGTCAGAACTTCTGGCTGGTATTCGGTCTGGCTTTTTTGGTGTTCTGTGTGGTACAGGTCATCACCGACATGGTAGTTACCCCGAAGATCATGGGTAAGGCGATGGGATTGAACCCAGCCATTCTTCTCTTGAGTCTCTCGGTTTGGGGTGCACTTCTGGGCTTCCTGGGATTGATTGTAGCCCTTCCGCTCACAACGCTCATCATAGCCTACTGGCAGCGGTATGTAACGAAAGAGAAGCCGCAATATCATGAAGAAATGGGCAAAAATGTCCCGATTTCGGATAAAAATGAAGAAAATCAGTAAAAATATGGCAAAATATTTGGTTATTTCAGATTTTTGCCGTACCTTTGCACTCGCTTTTGAAACATAAAGCAGAAGATTGACTCGCTAGCTCAGCTGGTAGAGCACAACACTTTTAATGTTGGGGTCATGGGTTCGAGCCCCATGCGAGTCACAGATCTTCAAGAAAAAGGCTTTCCATTACGGAAAGCCTTTTTTTGTTATTAAAACATTTCAGCCTTAGCCTCTACCCTCTTCTCAACATCATCCGGAAGCTGAGGGAAGAAATCATAGCCGGTGATACGCTCCACTTCATCTACTGAATTTACGAATTCTGTCTTCTTTCTGCCTTTCTGCGACTGGTTACGGCAGATAAAGCCGATGGCTTGCGGATTCTTGCCCGTATGAAGAACCACCTTGAAGAAGGCATCAGGCACTACCACCTTGTTCTTACCCAACTTGCGATGCACCTTATTCAGAAATATCGGTCCGCAGACAATATAAACCTTGCCATACTGCTTCGCCCAGTTGCGGCACTGCTGCTCTATCGTGTTCCATACCCCCGCATTCAGACTGTGGTTCTGCGGACACATATTGGTCATCAGGAAACATTCATCCATCGCCTGCTGACTCCATTTGTTGTCACCAGCCGGACACATGTGTCCCCTGTCCAATCCACTGTTGTAATAATCCGCCAAAGTACCCACGGGTGCCGGCATCTCCTCATCATCAGCAAACTTTCCGCGCGGCAACTTACCAGATGCATGCTCCCCCGTCAGCACCCAGGCTACCCAATTCGGCTGTCGCGTATCATGATTATAAGATACCGTATAAGCCAACCGATGCTTGATGGTCTCAGATACCTTTACCTTAGATACAGGAATCTCCAGCCCCTGCGCCTCCAGATTCGCACCCTCTCCAGCAGTTTCCTGCTTATTCTCTCCAGACGATTCATCGCCCGCAGCATCAGCAGCCTCCTGCTTATTCTCCTTTACAACAAGTGCCTGGTCTTCTGTTGCCAGCGAAGAAACCTTCGGCAAGACAGAAAACGCCACAACTGCGGCTATCGCCAACAGCCAAATCTTAAATGTACCTACTTTCTTTTTCATATCAGATTCATCATTAATTCATTTTCCATGAGACTCAAAGTCTACACTATTTATTCCGCTTTCAGGTGAATAATCCCCAAAATCTCCACAAAAGTAGTATTTTTATGCGAAAAAGAGAAAGAAAATCATAAATTTCTTGCGTAATTCAAAATAAAGCACTAACTTTGCATCGCTATGTAGAACAAACCTAGACTTAATACAGTAAAAGCTCAAACGTCTAAGAACTGAAAGTCAAAGGTTACAATACATTGGCAAAAGTGCTCTATGAAATGGACAAGCGAAGAACATTAACAGAGATTAACAAAAAGTGATGCAAGTTTCCCGCCTTTTCTTGTTTTATACAAGGACTGAAGAGCCTCGGGCAACCATCTCGGGGTACATTTAGGCTGAGAAATATGAGAAAATAAGAATCAAAACATAATAGAAAAATGAAAAAAATCAAATTATTCTCAATTGCAGCTGCCTTCGTTGCAGCTTTCGCATTCACTTCTTGTAATACAGGCGATGATAACAACAGCTATTATCAGCCGCTCACACAAGCAGAAAAGCAGACTTGCTATTTCAAGACAGCAGGTAGCCGCATGAGCAAACTCGCTTATATGAGCGACGAGCATGTTACAGAAAAAGACAAAATTAAGGAATATTACGACACCTTAAATGTCGCTACATCTATCTACGGAGATGGTAAAGATACTGTAATGACTGTAAACAACTTCCCTGTAAAGATCTTCGCACGTTACATTCCTGAAAATGTTGACACGAAAGACCTGAAGGAAGCTTTGAAGAAATATGAGATGCCGGTTAGCTTCAAGAGTGTTGTATATTACTATACAGTTACACCTGTTATCCAGTTCATGCTCTACCCAGAGGCTATTACAGTAAATTTGGAGTATGGTGGTGCGACACATAAGGTTAAGTTCTATTGCTATTCTAGCGGAAACAGCCGATATACTTTCGGACAAGTTACCCAGAAAACAAGCAAGGTTGAAGCTTATTTGGTTGTTTATGGTTACGAAGTTGATCCAAAGGATGAGAAGAAACCAAATCCTACAGCATTCAACTTTAATATGGCAGGAACCCAGTTGTCAAATGGAACACAGATTAAGTTCTTTGAGCCATAAAGCTCAGAGCAAAAGAAATAAAGAAGTAAGAAACTTACACTTACAAATATATATATGTTAATACTCTCTTAAAAATTAAACAAAAAAAGAAAACTATTAGAGGCGCAGTCTTCGTGAGAAGGTTGCGCCTTGTTGCATTTATACAAAGAACGCTTTTATTACTCATGAAAGTTCAGTTGAAAATCTTGCGAAACACTTTATTATTTGTTTTTTTATTAATCTTTTAAGAACTTTTTCCTTTTTCTGAAATTATTATTGTAATTTTGCAAGCGTATACATTATAATAATGTATAGCAAAGAAAGTAAACATAAGATAAGAAACGTATGGATTCATTATTTCTCTTACAGTTTGCATGTTTTATATTCATGCTCATCAATGCCTTCATCGTGGCTGTCTCGCATCTGCATGTAAGATGGGAGAACAAGCGGTATGAGCATTCACGATTGCTCATTGTTGTTGCCATGATAGGACTGGCGATACAATATGTGATACAGATGGCTTTCGGCTTCCGTGCTGCCGACGACATTCTGGGGGCGCTCGTCAATATCCTCATCTATACCCCCTGCTTCTCGCTCATCGCTATAGCCATCTATAACATCGAGACTACACGAGCCAACCGCAGGAAGATGAACCTTGTATGTGGCGGCATTTATGCAGCCATCCTCGTGGTCTTCTGGGTGGACATCAGTCTCCATCACAGCCTGTATATCAAGGAAGGACTTTATGGTGCGCCAATTCGGGCTATAAGGACTGTACCGTGAACATGCTTACCCTCTCCCGCACACTTTCCATCCCTAAGGGTGAGTTATCAGCATACTTCGACCAGTATCTGAAAACCACATTCAGAATATGGCTCGGTGACATACGTTTCAATGCGGCAAAGAAGATGATGCAGGAATATCCAGACTATAGTAATGACATCATTTCTGCCGAATGTGGTTTCTCTGCCCGCACCTATCTGTACCGCATTTTCAAGTTAAAGGAAGGTTGTACTCCTACCGAATGGCGGGAGAAAATGGCTGAAAATCATTCGTATTGAATAAAAAAGTACTGATTTTATTCAATACGATGAATAAAATGAATAAAAAACAACAAGGGTCTATATGCCACGATGAAAAGGTGGCGTATAGACCCCGTACTTGAACCGCTCCTTCTAGGGAGCATAAATGAAATAATAAAAATGGAATCCATTATAAAGCATTATCAGGTAGCCCATGTCGGGTTCAGCCTTTCTTATCCTGATTACTGTCAGAAGGTTATGGATACTTTGTTGGGGGCTTATCAGGGGTTTGAATGCGATGAACAGGTCGCATCTGCTGCCCGAACCTCCTTCACGCTTACCTTGTCAGAAAGCGGGGAAGAACTGAGGAAACCTGCCGGCTTCAGAGAGGAATGCAGACAGGATGAGGAGGGACAGCTCATTATCAGCGGTAGTCTGGGAGAAACGCAGAAGGCGTTTCTGATGGCGATGACTGATATGAAATCCATACTGGTTACCGGTCTTGATTATCAGCATTCCAGTCTTTTGGTCCCTGCTGGCATCTTCAGTCAGAAGTCGGCTTTCGGTGCCATCAAGGCAACTGTTGATACCTCGCTGATGCTGCTCTATGCCATGCGTTCGGCAACCGGAGATACACTCCTGTTTCATTCTTCTACCGTAGTAAAGGAGGGTAAGGCTTATCTCTTTCTGGGCAAGAGCGGAACGGGTAAGAGTACGCATTCCGGTCTGTGGCTCAAGCATATAGCAGGAACCCGACTGCTGAATGATGACAACCCGGTGGTATATGTAACGCCCGAAGGAACACCTATGGTGAGTGGTTCGCCTTGGAGCGGAAAGACACCTTGCTATAAGAACGAGGAATATCCGGTAGGGGGAATCGTCCAGTTGCGACAGGCACCAGAGAATAAAATCAGAAAACAGACCGTCATAGAGGCTTATGTGTCTCTCAAGTCTTCGGTTTCCGGCAAGGCGTGGGAGAAGAATATTGCTGACGGTCAGCATCAGACGATAGAGAAGATAATCGGGGGCACCCGACTTTATCAGCTCGACTGTCTGCCCGATGCCGGTGCAGCCCTCCTTTGCTGTCAGACCATCAGTCAGTAAAAACAATCATACAACAGAAAGATGAATACATCCGATTCAAAATATAAGGCCATTGCAGCGCTTGAACAATTCATCCGTGAAGGTCGTCCTGTCAAGTTTCCGGTCAAGGGCACCAGTATGCTTCCCTTTATCATAGGGGGTAGGGATTGCGTTGAATTCTATCCGGTAGAAGGAGAGTTGAAGGTGGGCGATATCGTGATGGCAAGGGTAGCAGAAGGCTATCCGGTGGTGCATCGCATCATCGGGATAGAGCCTGTTGCAGGAGATGCATCCCCCGCATCCTTTTCAGCAGATGATTGCCGCATCATACTCACGGGTGATGGAAATCTCGGCTTTAAGGAGCATTGCCTGCGCAAGGATGTCATTGCGAAGGCGCATGCTGTCATCTGTCCCGATGGCAGCCGCAAGAGTCTCATTTCGCAGAAAGCGCTCAGAAACTGGCACAGATGGCAGAGGTTGAGGCCTGTACGTAGGGTCTTGCTTAAAATAATCAAACTCTATATCCTTTTATCATATAAAAACTAAAAAACAAAAATACAATGAAGATTAAGAACGATTTTAAACTCCGCGAGATTTGCGGTGAGTATGTAGTAACAGCCGAAGGTATGCAGGCAGTAGACTTTACCAAGTTGATCAGTCTCAATGAAACAGCTGCGTTTCTCTGGAAGGCGGCTGAGAAACAGGGCGAATTTACGGTAGCTTCGTTGGCTCAGGCATTATGCGATGAGTATGACGTAGTCATGGCTCAGGCAGAAAAAGACTGCCAGGCTGTTGTGGCTCAATGGCAGAAAGAGGGTCTGGTATTATGAGAAAGTATGCGCTTTGGTTTTTCCGCCAGATGGCTGCAGTCAGGGTACGTCTGTTGTTGCGTATTATAGCAGGACTCCTGCAGGTAGCTTTAGGCTTGTGGCTCGTCTGGTTGTGTCGCCGGTTCATCGATGTTGTGATCTGGCGGGGCGACGTGCTGCGCGAAACCATCGTGCTGTTTTCTGTCATTGCCTTACTGATAGCTTTTCGCCAGCTTGTGTTTTATCTTTCTGGCATTACTGAAGTGATTCTCCAGAACGATATGCGTAGCCGTCTCTTTCAGTTTGTGCTTGGTAGAAAACTCTATTCTGAAAACCGGAAGGCTGCGGCTGGTGCAGAGAAACGGTCTTCGGATATGCTTTCGGGCGATATCAGTCAGCGCCTGGAGCGAGACCTGTCTTCTGCGTCATCGGTTGTTACGGGTATATTGCCCACTATGATTGTTACCTTGGTGCAGCTTTTTGGAGCCTTCTTCCTGATGCGTTCCATCGATTCCATCCTGGCATGGAGTCTTCTTGTGCTTACGCCGGTGGTTGCAGTTTGTGCCAAGTATCTGGGTAGCCGACTCAAGAAGATGACGCTGGCGATACGCGAGGAGGAGAGCAGTATACAGATGATGATTCAGGAGACGGTAGAACATGAACTGACCATCAAGACCTTGCAGGCAGAAAACACGGTTTCCGGTCTGGTAGGCAGCATGCAGCAGCGTTTGCATCATCTGGTACGCCGTCGAATCCGCTTTACGCTGATATCTCGTCTGTTGCTTGCTTTCACCTTTAGCTATGGTTATTTCGGTGCTTTTGTTTATGGTGCTATCCAACTTAAGGAGGGCTTGATAACCTTTGGTGTGATGACAGCCTTCCTTCAGTTGGTGGGTCAGATACAGAGTCCTATCATGTCGCTGTTGGGCATGATTCCCCAACTGATTCATGCTTCAGCGAGTGTAGACCGGTTGGTAGAGATAGAAAATACCGAACAGGAGAAGTCTCTGTCGCAGACTGATGCTCCGATTCCTTTGCAGCATGCTTGTGGCATCCGGCTTCAGAATGTGAGTTATTCTTATCCCGATGAGCGTAAGAAGATGGTAGTCAGCCATTTCTCTTATGATTTCCGTCCCGCCACATCTGTGGCGATAGTGGGAGAAACCGGTTGTGGCAAGACCACCATCCTCCGCTTGCTGTCGAGTATCATTCAGCCCGATAGCGGAAAGATTGTTTTGTATGATGCACAGGGCAAAGCGGTAGAAGGAACCGGTATGCGCTCGCATATCGTGTATATAGAGCAAGGTAATACACTGATGAGCGGAACCATTCGCGACAATCTTCTTCTTGCCAATCCCGGGGCTACAGATGAGCAGCTTACCGAAGCCCTTCATGTAGCCTGTGCCGATTTCGTGTTCAGTTTGCCGGCAGGTATGGATACGAAGATAGGAGAGCATGCCACCCGTTTGAGTGGCGGTCAGGCGCAGCGCATTGCCATAGCCCGCAGTCTTTTGCGCGAAGGTAACATTCTGCTGTTGGATGAAATCAGTTCATCGCTGGATGCCGAAACCGAGAAGCTCCTTTTCGACCGCCTGTTTGCTGCTTATGCCGACAAGACCATCATCTGTGTAACGCATAGAAAAGAAGTGGCTGACAGATGCTTGGAGCAGATACGGGCTGACAAGGAAAAGACTTTACGACCGAAGCTTTCTGAAAAACTCCGGAAAGAGAAGTGAGAGAAGCTGGAAGACTGGTGCGCCGGCGGGGGATACACGCTACTTCACTTCATGCCTAAACTCCACCTTCCGCCTCTGGCTTGCCGAGGTACGTTTTGTGGCTTCTCTGCCCGCACCTATCTGTACCGCATTTTCAAATTAAAGGAAGGTTGTACTCCTGCCGAATGGCGGGAGGAAATGGCTGAAAATGTAGCCGCAGAGGATAAAAAGCAGGATTAACCATTTTTCGATAAATACCAGGAAAACGCATCACTGAAGGGAACAAATCGTTAAAAAGGGTGTCTACTTGCTAGGAAGTAGACACCTAAAACATAGGAAGTAGACACATTGACAGGGGAAGTAGACACCTTTTTTGAAAGAAAAACACTATATTTGCACCATGAAGGAAATATTAGAAACCATGCCAAGGATAGAATTAGCCCTGATCATCATCGGGGTGTTTGCACTCATGTTAGGTATCATCTTCGTATATGCCATGATACATGAGTACAGAATGTATCTTGAGGAACATCGGAAGGCTCGCATCAGCTTTCGTGATTTCTTCAAGCAGGAACAGTTTTATATCTTTCTATTTCTGGTATCGATATTCATCATGTCGTTAAACCTCCTGTATTTCCTGGAGTGAGTTTCGGCAATAAGCAGAAAAATTTAAATAACAAATATAACATTAAATTATGAAAAAGTTTAACGATCAATCCTATGAGTCGCATGTCGACCGTATGAACTATGGGGGGGCAAAGTTCTGTAGATTTGCCCTGCTCCCATTGATGTTGTTCATGTTGTTGCTTCTGCCAGCCGGCATGGTGGCGCAGAAGGCAGCTTCCAGTTCTAAGTATATAGCAACGTATAAATCCTCTACCCAAACTTTGACTTTCAAGAAATTTGTGGGTGAAACCCTTCTTAAAAATAGTGCTTGGGTGGAAGATAAACAGACGGTGGCTGCTATCAATACAAAATTAGGAAATGGCACAATCGTGCACATTGTTTTCGATAAGAGCTTTAGCACATACACTCCTACATCGTTGTCCAGTTTCTTTGAGAATCTCACAAAACTGGAAACAATTACAGGTCTGGAATATCTGAATACAGAGAAGGTGACAAATATGAGATACATGTTCTATAACTGCTCATCTCTCACCACCATCTACGCCAGCAGTAAGTTTGTAACACCCCAGGTATCTAAGAGTTTCAATATGTTCTACAATTGTAAAAAACTCAAAGGCGAAGAAGAATGGACAAAAGGCAAGGCTACCGACAAGACCTATGCCAAGATAGACGGCGGATACTTCCGTGACAAGGCTTATGATAACCGCCCTTGGGTGAAATATGCTGACGGCACGCTGACATTCCGTTGTGGATACAAGAAGACTTTGGGCGAAAATGAGTATGAACTCAATAGTGGCGAGAATTGGCCAAAATGGTTCACTTACGCCAGTAAAATTTCCAAAGTTGTATTCGAAGCCTCGTTTGCCAATGCAAGACCTACGAATTGTTATGCGTGGTTCGTGAATTTCAAAAATCTGACGCAAATAGAAGGCATAGAGAATCTTAATACCGAGAATGTGACGAGTATGCGCGATATGTTCAATGGCTGCTCTTCACTCACCTCGCTCGACCTCACTAACTTTAACACAGCGAAAGTGACAGATATGAAACTTTTGTTCGCTAACTGTTCTGCATTGGAGTCTTTGGATCTCTCAATGTTCAATACGGAAAATGTGACATCAATGCCGAGCATGTTTAATGGTACAGCAGCGAGTCTCGCTCTTGACGACGACAAGGACTTCGTGGCTTACGAGCCGTTCACAGCTACAACAGCAACTTACAGCCGCACGATGAATACTGGCACCACCTGGGCTACGCTCTGCCTGCCTTTCGAAGTATCTCTCGACAATCAGAACTTCCGTGCATTCAAGCTTCTTTCGGCAGATGATGTAGCTGAAACTGTAGAACTCGAAGAGATTGAGACAAGCATTGCTGCTGGTACTCCTGTTATCATCAAGATGAAGGATGGAGCAAAATCGCTCAGCATCTCTGAAGCCGACAAGGCAATTGCAAAAGATGTTCTGGCCTCAGAAACTGCTAATGGCAACTATCAGCTCCAGGGTATCTATACCCAAAAGGAGTTTAGCAAGGATGCTGACAACCACTGCTACATCGTGAAGGGCGACAAGCTGATGAACCCAGCCAAGCTGTTGGAGGCTACAGCAACAGAGTTTGTGGGCAGCAAGCCTTTCCGTGCTTGCATGGTAGATAACTCTTCTGCTCCTGCAGCAGGTGCCAGAATGTTCAGCATCAGCATCGGCGGTAGCACCACAGCCATCAAGCAGTTGGAGTCTACAGCAGATAGCAAGGCAGAATACTACGACCTCCAGAGTCGTCGCCTCCAGAATTTGCATAAGGGTGTAAACATCGTGAAGCGTGGTGGCAAGACAATGAAAGTTATCATCAAATAAAAAAGAACTGAGAATTATGAAAAAGAAAAAATATATCAAGCCAGTGGTTAGCGTCATGGAACTGGAAACCACAGCCATCCTCGCCAGCTCTGTTATCAAGAAAGCGGAAGAAGAGGATTACAGCGACGACAATGTGAAGAATTTCTGGGATAGTTCAACTAATAAGGGAATTTGGGCCGACTAAAAAGCCTCACCTTTAATAATAATGATACCCCATGGCACTCATGCCATGGGGTATTTTCGTTCTTACATTGTCTTTTATTGTCATTTACCCAACTTTCGCATGTAAGCTCCACACGCCCTAACAGGGCAGAAGGTGCTGTGGTATAAGTCCGTAATACTGGTTTGCAAGTCCGCTAGGCGTTAGGGAGATACGCAAGTCCGCTAGGCGTTCCTGCGGACCATAACGCCTAACGGACTTGGGAGCTGTTGATTTATGACACACCCTCTTGTGGGCCTTCAGCCCATACTTAAACCACTTGCGAAAGTTCTATTACTTATAATTAACAGGTTTGGTACACATTGCGCATCATGGGAAATGACAAGGGTCTATATGCCACGATGAACAGGTGGCGTATAGACCCTTGAATTGTGGCATGGAATGGCTATCTGTTATCTTTTAAAATACGGGAATCCAAATTTTCCCGAAACTTTTCTCCCGTTTTCTTTGCACTTTCAAAATAAAAGCTTATCTTTGCAACCAACAAAAAGTAGAACTTTAAAATGAATAAGTATGGCTTTAAAAATAAAAACTCGTGAAGAAGCTATTGCTGTATTACGAGATATGGTTAGACGTAAAAAAGAAATGGAAGCAAAGGCTCAAATAGACTTTGCTAAAGCACGAGAGGAGGCTGCAGACTGTTATGCATGCCTTTAACTTAACTCGCCTCAATTTTCATTCTCCTTATAAGGTCTGGATAGATAAAGGATCATATAAGTTCTTAACAGATTATGGTGTTCAGTATCGAATAGAATTTGTAGAAAACAATAATATTTGGGAGGATGAAAAAGCGTATGAATTCGGAATTCTCAATGAAAACAAGAAGAATTCTCCTAACGATTCTAAAGTTAAAGCAACTATACAATGTATTATAGAGGAATTCTTTCTTACGAATCCCGATATACTTCTATATCAATGTGAAACGGGTGATAGCAGACAGGCTATGCGAGCTCGCCTTTTTACCAGAAGGTTTAACGAATTCGATAAACGAGATCGTTTTTGTGTCAAGGTTTCTATTCTTAGGGATGAAGAAGTTGACAATTACATAGCCATTATAGTTCAAAAGAGTAATCCTAAGTTGAATGACATTCTTCGAGATTTTGATGAGTTTATCGGTTTCTTTGATACAAAGCCCGAATAATAGTAGTAAATCTGCAATTAACTTGGTTGGCAAGGGTCTATATACCACGATGAACAGGTGGCGTATAGACCCTTGATTATATGGTGATATTCATAATCTACATCTCCGCTTTCAGCAGCTTTATCTCCTCTGCCGAAGGAAAGAGAAGAAGCAGAACGCAGGCTAAACGCAAGCAGCACGCCCTGAAGGGGCAGAAGCTCCTAGCCCAGGGCAGCGCCCTGGGTATAATAGCAATCAGCAAGGCGCCCTGTAAGGGCAAAAGCCTTACAACACCAATCTTCCTTAATCCCGGAACACGAATTTTTCATTATATTCCACATTATATAATTCCAAGAATGCTCTATATTCCTCTGCAAACGAATGCTTGGTGTGATGCTCTTTCTGGTTGTCAATATATTGCAATGTTTTGTTCACAACGGATTGACTGATGGAATATGCGGCATAACCACCCTGCCATGCGAAAAAATGATAATAACCCGGATCAAGGTCCTTTATCCATCTACTGCTGTTTCGCTTGATTTCCTCAACAATTTCGGAAATCGTGACATTTTTTGATAATATGAACAATACATGAACATGATCGCCTATACCACCAGCCTTTATCTCGGTACATCCCGCTGTCTTTACAAGTTTTCCGATATAACTATGGAGTCGTTCCAAATCATTTTCACGGATTTGGGGGCTCGTTGATTTGATGTGGAAAATCAAATGGATGTAAATCTTTGATAAGGATTGCGCCATAATTTTAAAGCTTTTGCCCTTACAGGGCGTTGGTTTGTATATCATAATACCCAGGGCGTTGCCCTGGGCTAGGAGCTTCTGCCCTTTCAGGGCGTGTGGGGACATGATGGTGTTCTGATGCCTGGGGCGTGTGGAGCTTACATGCGAAACTTGGTTTTTTATGAATTGCTCAGATTCTTAATGATTTCCAAAGATAGCTGGGTAGCTTTGGCAACCTGTTCGGCAGAAAGTCCCATTGCCAGCAAACGTTGTGCTGTTTCGGTGTTGGCCTCATGTTTGCCTTCTTCCATACCTTTCTGATATTTGTCATCCAGAAGGGTTCTTTCAACACTTACGGAATCCCAAAACTTGTCGTAGGCTCTGAGTTCGGCATCTGTAAAGCCAGAAACTTCCAGTTCTTCTGTTGTCGGCAGATATTGTTGCTGTTGTATCAGTTCATCTTCATTGAGTGACTGAAGGGTATTCAGAAGGTTTTTCAATCGATCGGGATGATTGCCGAATATCTTCTTGAACGTAAGGTCTGCCTTAGGATCTAAGTACTTCATAACCATCTGTTTTAAAATTCTATAGCGCAAAGTTACGGTTTTATTTTCATATCTGCGAGATTTCTAGGAAAAGTTTCGGAAAAAGTTAGAGAATACAAAGAAAAAGGGCGCATCCGGATTGGATGCGCCCTAACTTGTTAAATAAAATCGGAGTATGCAGCAGAATATTCAAGTGGTTCAGTCAGCTACTCCAGATGGTTCTGTCAGCGAGTCAAGACGTCTCGATAAATCGACGGATACGACTCCGTTAGCCTACGTTGTCGAATCCTTAACCCGATGCAGTCGAATCCTTAACCTTGTCCAGCCGTCTGCGTAACCCAGTGCAGCCATATCCTTAACCCGACGCAACCGCTTCAGTTGGTAAACGGAAGAACATCATTTTTTCACCTCATTTGGGTGGGCAATGACTACCAGAGAGAATTAGCTTTTGACTGTTACCATCAGAGCGAATAATAGTTACCATCAGAGCGAATCATGTTTCTTCAGAATATGCCCGAATGACTACTAGAGCGAATCTTAAAAATGTAAGACATTGAATATCAGACAGTTAAATGCAAAATTTTCTTCCCTACACTATACCAAGTATATTATATATATACATTTACATCAATTACACTATACGTAATACGGGAGGAAAGAACTTTTTTTTTCAACAAATCAGCCATTAAAATGCATTTTTTCTCTTCAAAAAATTGCATAAGTCTGAAATAAATATTACTTTTGCATCATAAAAAATATAAAGCTTATGAATTATCCCCAACGTATGTACAGCAAGACCGAGCTGGGTCTGCCCTACTTTCCCGACACAACCGACGGGGCGACAGCGCGCCGTCATATCATGGTATGGATTAAGCGTTGCGAAGCCGGGGGCATAAAGAAAAACCGCCAGGCGTTTCTTTCTACGCCTGGCGGTCTTGATATTTCACAGAATAAGAACTTAGTCTTTCTTCCAAAGCTTGGTCATATCCTCCAAACTCTTACCCTTGGTCTCAGGAACGAGCTTCCATACAAAGATGGCAGCGAGGATACAGATAACACCATACAGGCCATAGGTAAACCAATAACCCAGGCTGTTAGCCATCGGAACGAAAGAGGTAGAAACAATCCAGTTGAAAATCCACTGGAATGCTACAGCAATCGCTACGGCAGCACCACGAATCGTATTAGGGAATACCTCGGCGATAAGTACCCAGCAGATTGGTCCCCAAGAGAACATGAATGATGCAGAATAAACCATGATGGATACCATGCACAACAACTGCAGATTAGGATTACCGAAGGTGATGGCTACACCGATGGCACCCAATGCCATGCCCAAAGAACCGGTAATGAGCAGAGGCTTACGTCCCAACTTCTCTACCGTAAAGATGGCTACACAGGTGAAACCGAGGTTCACGATACCATTGAATACGGTCAATACCATCGGATTGTCAAAGCCCATAGCATCATAGATGCGAGGAGCATAATAGAGCACGGCATTGATACCTACAGCCTGCTGGAATACGGAAAGCATCACACCTACGAAGATACAGAGCACACCATAAGTAAGCAGTTTCTCCTTCTTCTCAGTAACCGTATTCTTGATGTCGTTCAAAATCTTCTTAGCCTCGTCAGCACCATTGATGCGAGCCAGAATACGCTCAGCCTTCGCATCCTGACCAACCATGGCAAGATAACGGGGAGTCTCCGGTACGAAACAGATAAGCAGAGCAAACAAGCCCGCAGGAACCATCTCAGAACCAAACATATAGCGCCATCCGGTTTCAATAGCCCAGGCAGCCTCGCCACCATTCAGAATCTGGTTCATACCGTTGCCCACACTCTGGATAGCAGGAGCAATATGATCGCCAAGAATGAAGAAGTTGACGAAATAAACTACCAGCTGACCGAAGATGATGGCAAACTGGTTCCAGCTGACCAACATACCACGGATGTTGCTAGGCGCAATCTCACCGATATACATCGGGCACACAGCAGATGCCAGACCCACACCGATACCGCCAATCACACGGTAGAGGTTGAACACGATGAGAAGCGTAAGATTAGGTTCGCCCTTTGGCAACACCAAAGACTCAGGACACATAGATCCCCATGCAGAGATGAAGAACATCACACCCGCAAAGATCAGCGAACGCTTACGGCCCCAGTTAGAAGCCAGCACACCCGAAAGCGCCGAACCGATGATACAACCGATCAGGGCACTGGAAGAAGTGAATCCATGCCAGAAATCGGTATAGGTGAAATCCTCAGCACCCATGAAGAATGCCTGCAAACCCTTCTCGGCTCCCGAGATTACCGCGGTATCATAACCGAAAAGCAAGCCGCCCAAAACGGCTACCATCACAATTGAAATAAGATAGGCTCTAGAGCCTGTTTGTTTTTGTTCCATTATTTTTTAGGTCTAAAATTTAATCACTTTTCTGTAGAATAGCGTAGCATTTAACGGCTGGAAATCTTCTTTTTTCATGCCAAAAATCAATCTCCACCTAATAATATACGTTTTTTCTTTATAAATATTACGTCCAACATGCGGTTTTCCCCTATTTTTTTTGTAAATTTGCACCAAAATAAGAAGAAACATAGAATTTAGGTAATATGAACATAGCAGATTTTCTACATCAGCAGGGCGATAAGCGAGGCTTTTCGTTCGAGGTTTTACCTCCGCTGAAAGGTAACGGAACAGCTGCACTCTTCCGTACCATCGATGCGCTGAGCGAGTTTGGTCCCCGCTTTATCAACATCACTACGCATCATAGCGAGTATGTATACAAGGAACTGGAAAACGGTCTACTCACTCGCCAGCGTGTACGCCGCCGACCGGGCACCGTGGCCATCGCAGGCGCTATACAGAATAAGTACGACATACCTGTCATCCCTCATATTATCTGCAGCGGTGCTACGAAGGAAGACATCGAGTACGAACTGCTCGACCTCCAGTTTCTGGGCATCAGCAACATTCTCGTTCTGCGAGGAGACAAGGCGAAAGAAGACCGGCAGTTTACACCAACCGAGAACGGTCATACCCATGCTACCGACCTCCTGAAGCAGGTGAATCAGTTTAATAAAGGTTTCTTCTTTGATGGCACTCCCATCAAGCACCCGGGCGACAATTTCTGCTGCGGTGTAGCCTGCTATCCGGAGAAACATGAAGAGGCGCCAAACCTCGAAATGGATATGCAGCATCTGCTGGAGAAACAACAGTTGGGCGCAGCGTATGCCGTTACCCAGCTCTTCTACGACAACGAGAAGTTCTATGCTTTCGTTGAAAAGGCGCGGCAGATAGGCGTAACCATCCCTATCATTCCTGCCATCAAGCCTTTCGCCAAGTTGAGCCAGCTCACTGTAGTGCCGAAAACCTTCCACTGCGACATTCCTGAAGAACTCGCACAGGAAGTATTGAAATGTAAAACTGACGAAGATGCCAAGCAGCTCGGTATCGAGTGGACTACCGCTCAGGTGCAAGATCTCTTCGAACATGGTTACAACAATGTTCACTTCTTCACCGTATCGGCTGTAGACAGCGTCAAGCAAATAGCAAAAATTCTGTTTTAAATGCAAAGAAATGAAGTTATAGGTCAGCAAGAAGTATGGAACCGTCTTATGGAGATGGTTCAGGAGAACCGTTTGCCCCATGCGCTGATGTTCTGCGGTCCGCAGGGTTGCGGCAAACTGGCGATGGCACTGGCTTTTGCCAGCTATCTTCTGGGCGATTCACCGATGCTCAGGAAATGGGAACATCCGGACCTCCACTTCACCTTTCCTACCATCAAGACCGCCAATATGAGCAGCGAACACAAACCGGTGAGCCTCGACTTCATCAAGGAATGGAGAGAGCTGCTGCTTTCTAAAGGTCCCTATATCCAGATCAGCGACTGGATGCAGAAGATGGGCAAGACGGATGCCGACTATAACAAACAGGCTATCATCACTGCCGAAGAAACCGATGCCATCTCTCACGAACTGATGATGATGTCGAGTCAGGGCGGATATAAGATAAGTCTGATATGGCTCCCGGAACGTATGAACATACAGAGTGCCAACAAGATACTGAAACTGCTGGAGGAGCCGCCTCGCCAGACGGTATTTCTGCTGGTAAGCGAGAATCCGGAACTGCTGCTCGAAACCATCAGAAGCCGTACGCAGCGTATCGATTTCAAGAAGATAGAAACAGCAGAGATGGAAAAAGCGCTGACGGAACGGAGAGCGCTGGAGCCAGACATGGCACACCGCATAGCCCGTATCGCAAACGGCAACTGGAACCTCGCTCTCGAAGAACTGGATGCAGGAAACGAAAACCGGCAGCATCTCGACATGTTTATCATGCTGATGCGACTGGCTTACATGCGCAAGATTGGTGACCTCAAGAAGTGGACCGATGTGATTTCGACCTTCGGAAGAGAAAAACAGAAACGCATGCTCGACTACTTCATGCACATGCTCAGAGAAAGTTTCATGTACAACTTCCGGAATCCAGAACTGAGCTACATGACGCAGGATGAGGAGAACTTTGCCAAAAACTTTGCCCGCTTCATCAACGAGGCAAACATCATTGACATCTCCAACCTCTTCGAAAACAGCAAGCGCATGATTTCGCAAAATGCCAATGCCAAAATCGTTTTCTTCGATATGGCGCTCAAAATCATCGTCCTCCTGTTGAGAAAGTGAAGAGGGAAAAGTGAAGAATTCAAATGAATAACGGGGCAGATGCCTGGTCATTATTCATTGTTCATTATAAATTATACATTATAAATTAGACTATCGTGGATTACAAAAATATGAAATTCAGGATGTGTAACGGCTGCGACCGTGGTCTGTGCGCTAAGGGCGTAGGAAGACAGGACAGACAGCTCAACACATACGACTGGCTTGCCGATGTACCCGGCAATGCTGAAAGTACTGACCTCGTGGAGGTACAGTTCAAGAATACCCGTAAGGGATATTACCACAATGTGAATAACCTCGACCTGAAGAAGGGCGATATAGTGGCTGTAGAGGCTAACCCTGGTCACGACATCGGTGTGGTTACGCTGACCGGAAGACTGGTAAAACTCCAGATTAAGAAGGCAAACCTCAAGTCGCAGGATGATATCAAGCGTATCTACCGTATCGCCAAGCAGGTGGATCTTGACAAATGCAAGGAGGCTAAGAGCCGTGAACACGGCACCATGATTCAGAGCCGCCAGATAGCCAAAGATCTCGGACTGAAGATGAAAATAGGTGATGTAGAATATCAGGGAGACGGCAACAAGGCTATCTTCTATTACATCGCTGACGAACGTGTGGACTTCCGCCAGCTCATCAAGGTTCTTGCCGAAACCTTCCATGTACGCATTGAGATGAAGCAGATTGGTGCGCGACAGGAAGCAGGACGTATCGGTGGAACGGGACCTTGCGGCAGAGAACTCTGCTGCGCTACCTGGATGAAGAACTTCATCAGCGTTAGCACCAATGCAGCACGCTACCAGGATATCTCACTGAATCCTCAGAAACTTGCCGGTATGTGCGCCAAACTGAAGTGCTGTCTCAACTACGAGGTAGACAACTATGTAGAGGCTAGCAGAAAGTTACCTCCTAAGGATGCCGTACTGCAGACTGCTGACGGTGATTTCCATCAGTTCAAGGTGGATATCCTGGCTGGTCTTATCACCTACTCTTCTGACAAGAACCTTGCTTCCAACCTCGAAACCATCAGCATCGAGCGTGCCAAGGCGATTATCGAAATGAACCGTCAGGGCGAGAAGCCATTGAGTCTGCTGGAAAACGGTAAGGCAAAACCTGTAGCCAAGCCTATCGACCTGCTTGCCGAAGCCGATTTGAGCCGCTTTGACAAGGCTAAGAAAAAGAAGAAGAAGAAGAACAATAAGAACAAGGGACCTCGACAGCAGGAGGGCGACAAGCCTCAGAAGAATGAGAACCGCGCGCAGAATGGCGACAACAAACCTCAGAAGAATGAAGGCAAGCCAAACAACCAGCGCCGCGACAACCGTAATCAGGGCAATCATCCTAAGGGTGACAACCGCCAGCCAAGAAACGACAGACGGCCTAACAAGGGCAACAAGCCGCAGGGTGGTAACAAGCCGCAAGGCAATAACGCCCCACAGGGTGATAACAAGCCACAGGGCAATAACGCCCCACAGGGTGGAAATAAGCCACAGGAATAAAGAATAGGAGCTAGAAAAAGATGAAAAAGACTGTTTATTTCATCGTTTTGACAGCGATCGTTCACATTCTCTCTGCCTGCAATGGTTCGACCGTATACGATGAGTATGCCCATACACCGATTGCAGGATGGGAGAAGAACGACACCCTATCATTCGAAGTATCACCTCTACTCGAAGCCGGGCATTACAAACAAAGCCTGGGACTTCGCATTACAGGTGCCTATCCGTTCATGGGACTTACGCTCATCGTTGAACAGACGGTTTATCACCGAAACAAAAAGATATCTGGCGAATGCAAGATAGATACGGTCAACTGCCAGCTGATTGACAAAAACGGCGCAAGTAAAGGACAGGGTATCAGCTACTATCAGTATAACTTCCCTATCAACATCTATCAGATGCATCAGGGCGATTCCATACACGTAGCCATCAGACATGATATGAAAAGAGAAATCCTCCCTGGTGTGAGCGACATCGGCATCAAGATTTCCAAGATACAATAAAAAAGAGTGAACAGATTGTTGATAAATCTGTTCACTCTTTTTTTTAACTTCTCACTAAGTTCCTTCCCGCATCAATTCTCAAGAAGATGAAAAGAAGGATGGTGAATCCCCATAACGAACTACCACCATAACTGAAGAACGGCAACGGAATACCGATAACCGGTGTTAAACCCAGCACCATTCCCACATTAATAAATAGGTGGAAGAGGAATACCGACAGGACACAATAGCCGTAGATACGCCCGAATTTATAAGGTTGCCGCTCAGCCAGATGCATCAACCGCAATATCAAAGCCAGGAAAAGCAGCAGTACGCCTGCCGAGCCGAGGAAACCTTCCTCCTCGCCTACCGTACAGAAGATAAAGTCTGTATCCTGCTCAGGTACGAACTTCAGTTTGGTCTGCGTTCCATTCAGGAAACCTTTTCCCTGAAGTCCGCCGGAACCAATGGCAATCTCACTCTGATGCACGTTATATCCCGCACCAGCCAAATCTTCATCCAGTCCCAGCAGCACGTTGATACGCACTCTCTGATGAGGTTCCATCACATGATTCAACACATAATCGGCAGAATAGAAGAAAGCGATACTTCCCAACGAAAAGATTGAGATGAGGAAGTAATTGCGGAACCGGGTTCTCAGACCCTGATAAACCAGGAATCCAATCATCATGGCACACAGGAAGAGCTGAATCCACACAATGTCGAACGGAATGACATAGGTAGAAAAGAGCACGAAGAGCAGCGTAATGCCTACCGAATAGACCAGGATAATCAGTGCCTGTTTCTTATTGCCCGTATAAGAGTTCACCATACCCGCGGTAAAAATCTGCACCAGCAAAAGCACGACAAACTTACCCACAGAAGTATAGGTATCCCACATCATCACGTTCTCATACTTCACACCCACTACGAAGTAAGCCACCATCGACACTCCGGTAAAGAGAATGGCACCCGGCATTCCTTCGCGGTAAAGCATGAGGAAGAATGAAAGATAAACCAAGGCAGAACCCGTTTCACGCTGACCAACGATGCAGAGCATCGGCAGAACGATGATGCCTACAGCTGCCATGAAATGCTTCAGGTTCTGCATACTGAAACCATAGCTTGACATAAACTTGGCTACTGCCAGAGCCGTAGCAAACTTACCAAACTCAGCCGGTTGCAGTCGGAGCGGTCCCAACACCAGCCAGGAGTGGGAACCCTTGATGCTATGCGGATTGAATATCGTAGCAAAGAGCAAGAGTATCAGGACGCCATAGATGACATACGAGAAGGTATCGTAAAACCGGTCATCAAGCAGCAGGATTACCAATCCCAGTGCTATGGATGTGCCAATCCATATAATCTGCATACCCGAACGGGCACCCAGACTGAATATCTCGTTGTCACCATAGTTATAGCTGGCTCCACAGACGCTCACCCATCCGAAGATGAGAAGTGCCAGATAAATACCTATCGTCCACCAGTCAAGTGAAGCAAGCACACTAGGTTGTTTATTATCGATCATAATCTATAAACTATCAACTATAAACTGTTAACTGAAAACTATCTACTGCTTAATCCGTAGGCGATTCTCCGGGCCTGCATCTCTGCAGCCCTGCGCTCAGAATCAGGAGATAACTTACCCTTCAGATACTGCTCCATCATCAGACCGCCGATAGGCACACCATAATCAGCACCCCAACCACCATTCTCTACATACACGGCAATGGCAATCTTCGGATTGTTCATCGGAGCAAAGCCCATGAATACAGAGTGGTCGTGGCCACGGTTCTGTGCCGTACCCGTCTTGCCGCAAGCTTCGAAATCGTAGCGGCCGAGCATCTTACAGGTTCCCTTCAGTGCCGAACTTCTCATACCGGCTACCACATAGTCGTAAGCCCGTCGGGAAGCCTTGGTATAATGGCGTCGGGTATAGAGCGTATCAAGCGGTTCGCCCTTCACCTTTCTCACTACATGAGGCACATAATAGTATCCCCTGTTGGCAATGGTAGCACCCAGGTTGGCTATCTGCAACGGAGTAAGGTTAACCTCACCCTGACCGATAGAAATACTGATTACCGTCAGTCCGTTCCATGAACCATTGTAAGCCTTATCATAGAACTGTGCATTCGGAATCAGACCGCGTTTCTCGCCAGGCAAGTCGATGCCCAACTTATAGCCGAATCCCATGCTCACCATATAATCTTTCCATACGGTCATCGCATTCTGTACGCTGCCATACTTCTTGCGGTTACCTATCATATAGTAAAGACCCCAACAGAAGTAACCGTTACAAGAGGTACTGATGGCATCAATCAGCGCAATAGGCGACGGGTGACCATGACAGCCTACATGCAGACCCTTATAAGAGAAACCATGATTACATGGGAAAGCTGTTCCCGGTGTGATGATACCTTCTGTAAGATAAGTCAGCGCCTGGCTGGTCTTAAAGGTAGAGCCCGGAGGATACTGACCCTGAATACTACGGTTCAGGAGCGGTTTCCAAGGATTATGCGAGAGCCACTTGTGCATCTTGCCGCGGTTTCTACCCACCAGACGTCTTGGATCGTAAGAAGGAGAAGACACCATAGCCAGCACATCGCCCGTTCTAGGGTCGATGGCAACGATACTGCCGATTTTACCCTGCAGCAGACGTTCGCCCAAGGCTTGCAACTTGACATCCAATCCCAGCGTCAGGTCCTTTCCTGCCACAGGTTTCTGGTCGAGTTTACCATTCTGATAGCTACCCTGAATTCTGCCGTGAGCATCTCTCAGCATAATCTTCACACCCTTCTCACCACGCAGCTGCTTCTCATAAAACTTCTCTATACCCAGTTTTCCGATATAGTCGCCAGCCTGATAGTAGTCATCGTCTTCAATATCGCTTTGCGAAACCTCACCCACATCACCCAGCACATGGGCTGCATAAGGATAGGTATATTCTCTGACGGTACGTTTCTGGACATAGAAACCGGGGAATCGGAACATCTTCTCCTGGAACACACTGAAATCCCTATCGCTCAGCTGTCCCATAAAAAGCTGTTGGGTATAGCGCGAATAGCCCGGGTTCTTAGAGCGGTCCTTGATATCGTTCATTCGCTTGATAAAAAACTCTTTCGTAATACCCAGCGAATTACAGAAATCCATCGTATCAAGCCTGCCGCTCTCCTCGTTCATGACCACCATCAGGTCGTAAGACGGCTGATTATACACCAGCAGCTTACCATTACGGTCGTAAATGGCACCACGGGCCGGAAACTCAATACGCTTCAAGAAGGCATTACTGTCGGCATTCTTCTTGTAGTCATCGCTCATAATCTGAAGCGTAAACAGACGAATCATGTAAATGACCACAATAGCTATGGCCACTCCACCGATAACGAATCTACGTTTTTCAAGATTGTAATCCAACATACCTTATTATATATAGCAAACTAAAAATCGTGTTCTTTTCTCTCTCATCACTTATCCGGAATCTTACTTCCTGAAACTTTCTGTAGCCATCACCAATACATAAGTGATAACCATACTTCCGCCTATACATTCCAACCAGTGAACCCAATTAAAGAAATTGAAAGTTTCGAGTGTAAAGAACAATAGATTATAAACGAGAATGATAATAAATACGTACCAGCAATATGCACCTACGCCGATAGAATGCATGGACGGTTCCAGATCGTCGGCACTGTCACGCGGTACGAAAAGTTCAAACAAATAAGGTTGTAGCAGTCCCACAGCTGTCATCGAAGCTGCTGCAACACCTGGCGTATTGGCAAATACGTCCACACAAAGCCCCATCATAAAGCACCACAATAGCACCGCCCATTTAGGATGGTTGCGGCGGAAATGCAGTACCATAATGATATACAGCAAGGGGGTGGCACAATTGAAAAGATGAATATGATTAAACACCAATCCCTGTACCAGCACGAGCACCACAAAGGTAGCTAGTCTTTTCACTAAATCTATACTCATTGCTTTTTATATCCTCTTACTATACGTCATTATTGATTATTGTCTCCATTTGATTCGATGCTATCCTGTGCTGCACGCATAATCTCCAAACGCTCTTTCATGGCGGTATCATCAATGACACACACATCACGCAGACGGGCAAAATCGGTAGAGAGGCGAAGTTGTACGCGATACGACAGCCCATCGGCAGAGTTGAACACGTGCAATATTCTGCCCACTCTCACACCAGGAGGGAATACAGCAGAATAGCCACTCGTTACCACATAGTCACCCAATTTAAAGTGAGCATGGCGTGGCACCTCTTCCAGATAAGCAAGGTCAGACACACCACCCTTCCAGCGCAGATAGCCAAAATAGCCTCTATTCTGAATCATACAACTGATGTTCGACTTCGTGTTCAATACCGGAATCACGATAGCGTAATGTTCTGCCACCAGATACACGATACCCACAACACCCGTACCGCTGATTACACCCATATCCTTACGGATGCCATCCGCGCTACCTTTGTCAATTGTCATCAGGTTGCCGGGTTTATCGATACTATTCGCCACCACCTTAGCCGGAATCAGACGATAGTTTCTCAGCAATGCAAACTGATCACGATGGTAGATGCTGCTATCCTTGGTCACGCTCACGAGACTGTCGGAAAGTTTCTGCACCTCCTGTTCGAGATACGCATTGCGCTGTGTGAGTTCCTGGTTCACCTTGGTAAGTGAGAAGAATGTTTCTACATTCGCATCCCATTCATACAACTTACCCGTTACGGCATTAGCCGAGGAGAACCAGGCACTGCCCTGATAGCTGTTATACTGAAACAACAGCACCATACTCACCACCTCAAGAATCAGGAAGACAAACCAATGGTTGTATTTCGCTAAAAACTCTAAAAGGTTGCGCATACTTTATTCTTACTATTAGAATAAGTTCTGATTATCTCATCAAGAATGAGAATCGGTCTACATTCTTCAACGCAATACCAGCACCCTTGGCTACACTGTGCAATGGATCTTCTGCGATGTGGAATGGGATATTGATCTTATCCTGCAAACGCTTGTCGAGACCACGGAGCAAAGCACCACCACCAGAGAGCCAGATACCATTCTTCACGATATCGGCATAGAGCTCAGGAGGTGTATTCTCTAATGCTGAGAGCACAGCGTTCTCAATCTTTGCCACTGTCTTATCCAAGCAGTGAGCAATCTCCTGATAGCATACAGGCACCTCCATAGGCAACGCTGTAATACGGTTAGGACCATGTACGATGAAGTCCTCTGGAGCCTCATCACCAAGATCGGTCAGAGCTGAACCAACATGAATCTTGATACGCTCAGCCATACGCTCAGAAACCTTCACGTTGTGCTGACGGCTCATATATTCCTGAATATCGGCAGTAAGGTCGTCACCTGCTGTACGGATTGAGTTGTTCGATACGATACCACCCAATGAGATGACAGCGATTTCGGTAGAACCACCACCTATATCAACAATCATATTACCCTCTGGAGCCTCAACATCGATACCGATACCGATAGCGGCAGCCATTGGCTCAAAAATCAAATATACATCACGTCCGTCTGCATGCTCGGCAGAGTCGCGCACTGCACGAAGCTCAACCTCGGTAGAACCAGAAGGTACACCGATAACCATACGGAGTGAAGGAGAGAAGAGACGGCTACCTGTATGAACCATCTTAATCAATCCACGCATCATCTGCTCACAGGCAGTAAAGTCGGCAATCACGCCATCACGCAATGGTCGGATAGTACGGATATTATCATGAGTCTTCTCGTACATCATCTTAGCCTTCTCGCCCACAGCAATCATCTTGTCCGTTCTGCGGTCGAGGGCTACAACAGAAGGTTCGTCCACTACAATCTTATCATCACTGATAATGATGGTATTGGCTGTACCCAAGTCCATTGCGATTTCCTGAATAAATGAAAAAAATCCCATTTTGTTTCTAAAATCTATATTATTTTAAGCTTAAAATTTTCTTTTTTATTTAAGGAGTTAAGGAGTTAAAGGAGCATAGAAGCCACGGCAACAGTCTGTCCATATACCGGGGATTGAATCCCCCACAGACACTTGTCCTTACTTCTTCCACTTCTTAACTCCTTAACTACTTTATTTTTCAGAGAGTTTACTTAGCAAACCATGCATGGATTGCAGTATCGTAGTGAGAACTTACACCGAATGCACGCTCTGCAAACATCTTGCGGTCTTCGATATCAGTCTCAGCACCCTTCTTCTTCAAGATATCGAGCAATACGCTGTATTCAGCCTTGCTAGGAACGATAACCACATCCTTGAAGTTTTTGGCACCTGCACGAATCAAAGAGATACCGCCAATATCGATTTTCTCGATAATATCAGCATCGCTAGCACCGCTAGCTACAGTCTGCTCAAAAGGATACAGGTCTACGATGACGAGATCGATTGAAGGGATTTCGTATTCCTTCATCTGTTCCTGGTCACCCTCGTTGTCACGGCGAGCCAAGATACCTCCAAATATTTTAGGATGAAGTGTCTTTACGCGACCACCCAAGATAGATGGATAGGTAGTGACCTCCTCAACTTTCTCGCATTCATAACCCAAAGATTCGATAAACTTCTGGGTACCACCAGTACTCAGGAACTTTACACCCTCTTCATTCAACTTGGCGAGCAATTCGTCCAAGCCATCCTTGTGGAAGACAGACACCAACGCTGTCTTGATTTTCTTTGTTTCAGCCATTGAACTTATAAATTATAATTTATGATGGTGCAAAGGTACGAAGATTATTTTGATTACACAACATTTCCCCTCATAAAATAGCATTATTTAAAGGATATTTAAAAGATAATTGAGAGAAATCAAGAAATAAGCAACTCAAGTTTCGCAAGTAAGCCCCACACGCCCTGAAAGGAGCCTGGGTCTTCAGCCCGTACTCAAACCGCCTTCTTCTGTCATTCTGTCCGGAAATATCTCTTAATTCTATCTTTTATCCGCCCAAAACAAGACAAAATGTCAGTAAACCACTGATTTTCAACGAATAGGCATAAGTTTCGCTAAAGGATGGGAGGAACGCACCGGGAGGTTTCCGAAGAGGAGATTCCGGGGCTAATCCAAATAACAGAAATATGAATATATAATATTAGAAAAGGAGATATAAATATGACATTCGACAAATTTACAATCAAGGCGCAGGAGGCGGTACAGGAAGCCGTAAACATTGCGCAGCGAAATGGTCAGCAAACCATCGAACCGGTGCATCTGCTTAGCGGTATCCTTGAAAAGGCTACCGATGTGACCAACTACATCTTCCAGAAGTTGGGCATGAACGGACAGCAAATCGCCATGCTCTTGCGTCAGGAGATGCAACATCTGCCTCGTGTGCAGGGTGGCGGTCAGCCGTACCTCAGCAACGAGACTAACCAGATACTGATGAATGCCGAAGATACCGCCAAGAAAATGGGCGACGAGTTCGTTAGCGTAGAGCCTATCCTGTTGGCTATCGTTCAGGGCAACTCTACTGCTGCACGTATTCTGAAGGATGCTGGTGCAAATGCTAAAGATATGCTCGCTGCCATTCAGGCACTGAGACAGGGACAGAACGTAAAATCACAAAGCGCTGATGACAATTATCAGAGCTTGGAGAAATATGCGAAAAACCTTGTAGAACAGGCAAGAAGTGGCAAGCTGGACCCAGTTATCGGACGTGATGAGGAAATAAGAAGAGTGCTCCAGATTCTGTCACGAAGAACCAAGAACAACCCTATTCTGATAGGTGAGCCTGGTACAGGTAAGACTGCCATCGTAGAAGGTCTTGCCGAGCGTATCGTACGTGGCGATGTACCAGAGAACCTGAAGAACAAGCAGCTCTATTCTCTCGATATGGGTGCGCTGGTAGCCGGTGCTAAATACAAGGGAGAATTTGAGGAGCGTCTGAAGAGCGTCATCAAAGAGGTAACCAACGCCAACGGCCAGATTATCCTCTTTATTGATGAGATTCATACCCTGGTAGGTGCTGGTGGAGGCGAAGGTGCCATGGATGCAGCCAACATTCTGAAACCTGCGTTGGCTCGTGGTGAACTGAGAGCCATCGGTGCTACTACCCTCAACGAGTATCAGAAGTACTTCGAGAAGGATAAAGCTCTGGAACGCCGTTTCCAGACCGTCATGGTTAATGAACCTGACGAGGTAGATGCCATCAGCATACTCCGTGGTATCAAGGAGCGCTACGAGAACCATCATAAGGTACGTATTCAGGATGATGCCTGCATAGCAGCCGTAAAACTCTCTGAGCGTTACATTTCCGACCGTTTCCTCCCAGATAAGGCTATCGACCTGATGGATGAGGCAGCAGCAAAACTGAGAATGGAGCGTGACTCTGTACCAGAAGAACTGGATGAGATTACCCGCCACTTGAAGCAGTTGGAGATTGAGCGTGAGGCAATCAAGCGCGAGAATGACCAACCTAAGATTCAGCAGTTGGATAAGGAAATTGCTGAACTGAAGGATCAGGAACATGACTTCCGTGCTAAATGGGAAGGCGAAAAAGCACTCGTCAACAAGATTCAGCAGGATAAGCAGGAGATAGAAAACCTGAAGTTTGAGGCTGAACGCATGGAGCGCGAAGGCAATTACGAGCGTGTGGCTGAAATCCGCTATTCTAAACTGAAGGCGCTCGAGGATGACATCAAGAAGATTCAGGAGCAGCTGAAGAGTACACAGGGTGGCGCAGCGATGGTCAGAGAGGAAGTTACTGCTGATGATATCGCTGAAGTTGTAAGCCGCTGGACCGGAATACCAGTAAGCCGTATGATGCAGAGCGAGCGTGAGAAACTGCTCCATCTGGAGGAAGAACTCCACAAGAGAGTCATCGGACAGGACGAGGCTATCACCGCTGTAAGTGATGCCGTTCGCCGCAGCCGTGCCGGATTGCAGGATCCTAAGCGTCCTATTGCCAGCTTCATCTTCCTGGGTACTACCGGTGTAGGTAAGACTGAACTTGCCAAGGCTTTGGCTGAGTACCTGTTCAATGACGAATCGATGATGACCCGAATTGATATGAGTGAATATCAGGAGAAGTTTAGCGTAACCCGTTTGATCGGTGCGCCTCCAGGGTATGTAGGCTACGATGAAGGAGGCCAGTTGACCGAGGCTGTACGCCGCAAACCATATAGTGTGGTTCTCTTCGATGAGATTGAGAAGGCGCATCCTGATGTTTTCAATACCCTGTTGCAGGTATTGGACGATGGTCGATTGACTGACAACAAGGGACGTGTAGTTAACTTCAAGAACACCATCATCATCATGACTTCCAACGCAAGCCGTGAGATGTTGCGCAAGACTTTCCGTCCTGAGTTCCTGAACCGTATTGACGATATCATCACCTTCAAGCCATTGACCCAGGAGCAGATTGCTGAGGTTGTAGAACTTCAGATGAAGCGAGTAAAGAAGATGTTGGAGCCTCAGGGCTTTGAACTTTGCTGGACTCCTGCAGCTATCCAGTATCTGGCAAAGGTTGGATACGACCCAGAGTTTGGTGCCCGTCCTGTAAAGCGCGCTATCCAGGATTATGTATTAAACGACTTGAGTAAGAAGATTCTTGCAGAAGAGGTTAGTAGAGAGAAGCCAATCACCATCGATCATACAGATGCAGATGGATTGGTCTTCAAAAACCAATAATCCCAGCAGATAATCTATCCGCAGGAAACAGGTTTTAAATCATAAAGATAATGGGTGACAGATATCAAATCTGCCACCCATTTTTTATTTTACAGAACTTTAGCAAGTTATTTCTGTCTTATATCAAACTGATAGGATCCAGAGGCGAGCTCCAAATGATGGAGTTCCTTATCAGCACTTACGTATCTGACTCCCGATGCCTTTTTCAACGGCTTACCATTCTCTGAAATGAAAGAGACGGCAGGGGCTGGCAAGTAGAGAGAGGCTGTCGTATTGGCAGGAACCGTAAACTCATAACGGATACCAGAATCAGTATATTGCCAACGGCTGCTGATTCTGCCATACATTGAGTCGTAATAACCCTCAGCATGAGTAATGCCACGCGTAGGGTCAACCTCCGGCTTCAGGATGAAATGCTTGAAACCAGGCGACTTCTCATCACGGCAGATACCGAGAGAGTAATTGTACATCCACGATGCCACGGCTCCAAAAGAATAGTGATTGAACGAATTCATACTGTTGTTCTCGCCAAATCCATCCTTTACCGTATAAGAGTTCAAACGCTCCCAAATCGTCGTGGCTCCATTCTTTACAGGATAAAGCCAGGAAGGATAACCCTCATACTGCAGCAAACGATAAGCCTCCTCGGACATACCATTATCAGAAAGTGCCTTACTGATCCAAGCGGTACCGATAAAGCCCGTCAGGAGCGAATAAGCTGGATAACCAGCCATCGGAGTCTTGATGGCTGCAGCGAGATGAGCCGCCATCTTCTTACGCAAGTCACCATCTACCACATGGAATGCCAAAGGAAGAGCATAAGATGTCTGGGTATCAATCAACTGTCCCTTGCGCTCAGCATCATACCACGAACAGATGGTCTTACCTGTAGCCTCATCCACGAATGTTTTCCTGAAGAATGCCCTGCGCTCGTTCGCCAACCTGGTCAGCCATGCCGCATCCTCAGTCTTGCCCAATGCCTGTGCCATCTGAGAAAGAATATCCAGATCGAATATGAAATAACATTCCCATACGAGCGACTTATCATCTTTTTCATAAGACGGACTGAGCCAATCGCCCAAATCGCCCCACTGATGATGCTGTACGATAAGTCCTGTTTTCTTATCCACATACTCATCCAGCACAAACTGGATATAGCGCTTCATCGATGCGTAATGTTCAGCCAGCATAGCCTTATCGCCATATTGCTGGTAGAGTTCCCAAGGCAAGGTTACACCGGCACTTCCCCATAACAAGCCACCGAAACCGCAATTGGTTGGAGCCACATCAGGATATTGCCCCTTAGCACTCTGCAAATCACGGACCGAGATAAGATAGCGACGCAAGAACTGGGAAGCATCGGTAATATATGTAGCAGAACGCCCGAATACAGAAATATCACCCATCCATCCCAAACGTTCATTACGCTGAGGACAATCGGTAGGAACAGACATGAAATTAGAACGCGTAGACCATACCGAATTGAGCCACAAGCGGTTGATATCAGAACGGGAGGTAGAATATTGCGAAGCCTGCTCATTCATCGAACTCACTACTATCGCCTTTACCTGGTCGGGAGCTACCGGAGCATCAACACCCGTAATCTCGAGATATCTGAAACCATGAAGGGTATATCTTGGCGAGAATGTCTCTTCACCTCCCCTGGCTATATAAACATCTTGCGAAGTTGCCACACGCAGATTCTCGGTCATAATCATGCCTACATGCTCCTGATAGGCTGGCAAATCAGGATATTTGATTTCGGCTGTACGGATCTTTACCTCTGTGCCAGGTTTCAAGCCCGAGAAATGTACCAGCGGAACACCCGCCATATTCTGTCCGAGATCATAGACATAAACACCCTTGCGCGGTTCAACACAATTGAGAGCCGTTAAGGTATCAACAGGCATGATTGCCTCTGCCATATCCGGAAGAAGTTGGAAATCCTCAGAAGTTTTGAAATCAGATTCCTTCACTTCTACCGCAGGCTGCCAATTTCTGGCATCAAAATGAGGCATCGTCCATCCTTTGCAGTCTTGTTCCTTGCGTGCATCATACACCTCACCCATAAAGAAGCTGCCATATCTTACAGCGCCATCATCATAGCTTTTCCAGGTAGCAGGATCGGTAACGATGGTTTGCTGCGAACCATCCTCGTAGGTAATCTGCAACTTTGCCATTAACGACTGCCTGTCGCCATAGAAATTCCAATTTCCGGTTACATAGGTGGCACCACCACTCCACCATCCTTCGGACAGGACGGCTCCGATAGCATGCTCACCCGACTGCTGAAGCAATGAAGTTACATCGAAGGTCTGATAAGTATGAGTATGGTTATACTCTGTAGTACCAGGGTTGAAATAAGCTTTACTTACTGCCTTACCATCTATATAGATGTCGTAGATTCCGCGTGCTGTAGCATAAAGACGGGCTTTTCTGATTTTTTTGCCGGAGGTAGCAAACTCTGTACGAAGCATAGGTGCAGTATTCTCCTTAAAGGCAAAGATGCCAAGCGCGCCCTCTTTCTTTCCATCTACAGAGAGCTGGCTGGCAGAGAGTTGCTGTAAAGGAGCAGCTACCACATTCTGAGGCGACTTAAAGTTTCTAACCTCAACATGACTGAAAGTAGCCTTCTGACCTTTAGCCACGTAATATCCCCAATCGGCAAGCATCGGATAGGCAATATAGTTATTACCCTGTTCTCCGGTAGGATTCAGAATCAGACTTCCTACGGAATGCCGTTTGCCATCCGTATCGATTTCTACCTTTTCACCAACAATTTCCTTTCCATCCAGGAAGAGAGTAGCAGCACCGGTATCCATCGAGATATCTATCTGATGGGCAGCATACTGGTTCTGCCTGTTGATAACCGCAGCAGGAATATCGTAGGAAACCAAAGGTGCGGCATCCGTCTCGCCAACCTTGTAGCCCCGACGATAGAAATTGATACGGGCAGGCTTCGACTTTCTGAGAGGCGCAATATCAAGTTCTACGCGGATATAAGAAGAATCCTTCGCATTGGATACCCCTAAGAGATTTTTATTGCGATCCATCAGTCGGGGGTCGTTGGCACCGAAGATGAAGGAAGCTGCCGTTGACTTCGATTTCTTATCGAGTTGCAGTTCGTAATGAAGTCGGAAGGTTGGAAAATAAGGGGCATAGAACATCACGGGAGCATTGCCTCTTCCTATCCATTTAGCACCTTCCCAAGCCAGATATGTTCCATTTCCAGCTGTCGCGACAGGATGGTTATAGTCTGTACCCAGCACCAAGGCTGTTTCAAAAGCAGAAGAAGCCTGCAGCTCTTCGTTTTTCTGATTCCAGACTGTAAGATGCCATTGGTAGCGTGTAGAAGGGCGAAGCGATTCGCCAGCATACTGTATGCCTAACGATTCGGTACTCTTCACCTTACCCGTATTCCAGACTTCCTTACCCGTTTCATCAATAACAGATATCCGGTAAGCACTCTGCTGATTTCCTCTACTTTTGTCATCAACCTCCATCTGCCAGGCAAACCGAGGATGCATGACACCTACTGCCAGTAGAGTATTCCGGTATTCCACTTTCAGATTCTTCAACCATGTGGCTGCATGTAAACCAGATGGCAGTATCATACTGACCATCCATATTCCGATAAATTTCATAAGCTTTTTACTTTGAATCTTGAACTTAAACTTTACTGAACTTTCGCAAGATTGTCCCACATGCCCTTTCAAGGCGTGCTGTTTCTGGAGTTTTTGGGCCTTCAGCCCGTTCTTGAACCACATACAAAAGTTCAGTCCTTTATCTTTCCTGCCTTCTTCACAATTTCATCAGCCACCTGCGGACCATTATTCTGCCAGACATTATTAGGACCGCAGGCGTTTTTCAGGAATTTCTCTTCTGGCGTCCAGTTATCTTTCAGGAGAATATTAGAAGAGCCCTCATCAGTATAGAGATAGAAATAATGATGAGGATCGTGTACGTAGGAAGGATGGAAGATATCCCGCACCACATTCTCTGAAATAACCGTGTTTGGCTGGTTACCAAGCGTGTAGATACCAGCGCAATCGTACATATGGGCAGCATAGCGCTCGATAAGATTGGCATGAATGCGATTATCATGCATCACAACCCAATCGCGGTTCCAACCCCATCCCATACTGATAGCCGAATAACTGACATCATGAATATAATTATGTTCGATGTTCATGCGGCTAACGTAACCCAAAGCAATGGCACAGGTACCCCACTCCTCGTTTGTAACATCAGAGAACTCGCAGTTTCTGACATGCAGTCCGCTGCACACCTCACGCAAATCCTGCGGACGATAAGGCAGATGCGTCTCCAGACCGGCAGGCGAAAAGCTGCCACATACCAATCCATTCATCGCTATATCTTCGAAGGTACTGTTAAGTACCGCTCCATCCTGGCACCCCTCAACAAAATCGAGACCATCGCCACCCAGATGTCCAAAAGAGCATGAATCGAAAACCGCTCTGCTTGCATAGCGCAATTCAACAGCAGCAGCGGGTCTGCCAAGCCAATCCTGATTATCCAGTTTATGGTTGTTCACACGGTCGATACTAGGACGCAGTTTGTAACCTTCGGTAATGAACATTCCCGCCTGCAAAGGCACATGTCCCTTGTAAGAAGGGCGGTTCCATGTTGTAACTTCAAAATTTACATTTCTGAAAGTAACAGCATCCACCATTTTTTCTCTGGTACCCTCAAATTTCACCAGCGTTTCCAAAGCCGGCGCCGCAACATCCATACGTTCCCCTTTCCTAGGCATATAATACAGTTTATGCGTACGGATATCATGATACCATTCGCCCGGTTTATCCAGAAGAGGCAGCGCATTCGAGATAAAGAAAGGTGAATTGTGCTCACAATTATACATAGGTGAAGGCCAAGGACGTTCAAACTGAATCTTAGCCTCGGGATCGTGGAAAGATACGGCAGCAGAATCACCCTGAATACGGATGTTTCTGATGCGCAGATAGCTTATCTCCCACATCTGATGCAGCGTCATCTCTGCATATCTTGCATCCGGTCGGATGATACTGTTACCCGCCTTATCCTTAGCCCCCGTCAGAAGCTGACGAACAGCAGAAGCCGGAACCCAGATGACGCGTTTCTTCTTGTCTACCCATCTGATGCGCGGCATCTGATTAAAATCACTCACGCTACGCGCCCTATCAGCCCGCGAATGATTCACCCAGAGATGACGGAAATCCATAGGACGTCCATTGAAATCAGGCACATCAGCCACCCAATATCTGCCCTGTTTCTTCCATCCGCTAACCTGTACGGCTCCTGTAAGCACCGTACCTGCCGAATGCTCCTGCGAAGGCGTTCCCTCAAAACAGAGATGACTGTCTTCCGGACGGAGCACCAGAGGTTCATAGAGTCGGTATTGACCTGTCTGCATTTTAACTACTACCGAATCAGCCTGTCCCAATCTTCTCATCTCGCGAGCCTTGCGAACCGCATCAGCGAGAGAAGAATCGGGTGATACCTGAACATAGCCTATCTTCTTATTTCCAGCAGAGAGAGCGAGGCTGAAGCCCAACATTCCCAGCAATAGGATTCTTCTTAATTTCATAACTAAAAATAATTATTTTCTAACTGAAAGCCAAACCGACATTTCCACATCACTACCCCGATTATCCCAGGCATAATAAGGAATGAGCGTAACATTTACCTTTTTACGGGCAGGAGCAAGTGTTCGATAAAGCTGGTTCTTCTGCCAGGATGCTGCTGTTCCCTTTTCAGCAAGCAGCGCCTCACCCTGGAGCGCAACAAACTCGTGACCATCGATTGTCTTCTTTACTTCAGTCCATTGGATATCAGCAGGAATCACGATATCATTCACGCTTACCCTACCATACTTATCTTTGCAGGAAGCAGGAACGGAAGAAGCATCGATATCCACATTTTCCAAACAATAGACAATAGGTCCGCGCATCACGGCTATCTGGTTCTTATTCTCTTCAACCAAAGGGTTAGCCTCCACCAGACGAGGTTTCATATCAAATGTTCGATCTACGAGGGTTCCCTTCTTCCAACCAGTCTGTCTGCCTTTTGAATCAGTAGTAGAAATCGCCTCATATCTACCCTCTCCCGGCACGCGGAGCATCAAGGTTCTGATATTCTTAGCCTTGTTGATGCGAATGGAAACCTTACCATCATAAGGATAGCCAGAAGTCATCTCTATATCAACATCCTTTGTTTTCAGATGATTATCACCATACATGTTCACCCACAAAGTATCACCTTTCACGGCATAAGCATACTCCTGCGCTTCGCAAAGTGCACGAAGGGTGTTAGGTGGACAGCAGAAGCAACTGATATACTTCTGACGGGTTTTCGGCCAGCGCATCACATAAGGGAAATCGCCCGTACGGCGCAAGGCCTGAGTATAGAAATATCGGGTACCATCGAGCGAAATGCCCGGCAAGACTCCATTCAGAAGTTCGTTCTCCACCATATCCATATAGCGGGCATCAGCTGTGGTTTCGAGCATACGCCAGGATAAGAAGATATTACCAATCTGCGCACAGGTTTCATTATGAGAAGTCTCGTTTGGCAACTGGTATGCTCTGCCGTATGCCTGGTGAATCTGCTGAATGCTTGGCTGATCGTAAGTGGTTCCATCAGGTGACACACCATCATAGAGGGCACCGCATCCACCTGTGATATAAATCTTGCGATAGGTGATATCATCCCAGATACTTGACAGATTCTTCATGAGTTGCTTCTCGCCGGTTTCAGCATAGAGATCAGCTACACCCGCATAGAGATAGTTGGCTCTCACCGCATGCCCCATCGCCTCATATTGCTCACGGAAAGGATGTCGATCCTGATTGTGATCTTCACCATTCTTCACTTCATCACGAATGGCTATCAACCCCTCTGCCAGTTCCAGATAACGCTGATCGCCGGTAGCACGGTACATCTCTGAAGCTGCCATATAATGAGAAGGACAGATTGCATTGCGCGCCAACTCATCGCGCTGGTTCTTCAGAAAATCATAGAGAAAATCGGCTGCCTTGAGTGCACAGTTGAAGAGTGTCTTCTTGCCTGTGGCACGCCAATGTACGATACCGGCAGTCATCAGATGTCCCAGATTATAGGTTTCGAAGTTGAGACGGCTGGCAAAGGCTCCTTTCTCATCTTTTCCGCCTACGGTGATACCGATTTCGGCTTCATCCTTCCGGTCTTTGAGAGCATGCGTATCGATGCCCTTATGGCGCTCATCTATCACCACAGGGGTATGGATATAACCATCGGCACGCTGCGCCTTAGCCACTTCGGCAATAAAGCGATCCATCAGAGCATCCAGTTTCTGATCATGAGTTACTGCATAAACAGAAGCACATGCCTCAAGCCATTTATACATATCACCATCATGAAAAGGTGGTCCCCAATGTTCGCCTTCAACATCGCCCGCTGCAATCTCGAAATTACGGAAACCATGCGACACCTCGGGGGTATCCCAGGTTTTCCACATATCCCAAAGTGAGGTTTCTGAAAAGACCTTGAATCGGTCACCCCAAAAACCACCTGTCCAACGGGTACTTCCCAAAGGCATATTTACCATTCTGGCTTCTTTGCTATGGCTCATATCTACCAGTCCATTGTACTGTGCCATGACTGGGGAGGTAAAGGCCGAAAAAGCAAGAAGACCTGCCATCATCCACTTTCTGCTGTAGTTTGCTGTCATCATTATTGTTATTCGTTTAGTTTTTAATTTAGTTTTAAGACGAAAAAAGGGATGATCTTGTAATCACCCCTTTTTATTTATTATGTGTTGTTTCTGCGGATTCATTACCGGCAGATGAACAGCTTTCTAATTGATGATAATACCGCCATTTGGCTGAATCACAACTTTAGCCTTTCCATCTACACATTCCACCTTGACCGCCAATCTGCCATCAGGTGATGTCACTTCGTAATTGTTGGCTTGTACACAAACCGTACCGAGCAACAAAATACTAGCAATACAAAATTTTTGCTTCATTTTCATTTTATTGTTAGGTTGATATTATAATCTTCTCTGTGATGCAACGCAGTACAGCCTGGCATTACGGCTCAAGTTACTGCTGCATGCAACAAAACCGCTTGCAAAGTTAAGCTATTTTGCAGAGAAAAGGGTATATTTTTTATTCAAAAAGCATCCATATTCGTGAAAACTTACGAAAAAGAGACAAAAATGGGTAGAATTTTGGCAAAAAGCACACGCAAAATATATCATAAAACAAAAAGCCCCGACATCACGTCGAGGCTTTTGAAGTTTTTGAATGTTTCAGCAGTTTGTGTTTTTTATGTAGTTATGATTTATTCGTTTTTGAAAATCAATTTCTTTTTCTGGGTGCAAAATTAAGACAAATATTGATATAAATCAAATCTTTCTCGATTTTTTATGCAAAAAACAACGTAAACGTTTACAATTTTTGCGCACCAAAAAGACCATCTGTGCGCTGTTGTGGCTAAAATACAGCTGTGCATTTTGTGTCTTTTGAATATTTTCTGCCACATTAATAAAAAAGTTAAAATATTGATGCTATATTTTGTTTTCTCTGTATTTTACACTATCTTTGCACTATCTTTTCACATTATTATATATATATAAAGAAAATAGATGAAAGAATTTGTAATATCAGAAGTCAAGGCGGAAACCGCTGTACTCGTGGGTCTGATTACCAAGACGCAAGATGAAGCCAAGACAAAAGAATATCTCGACGAGTTGGAATTTCTTGCCGATACTGCGGGGGCTGTCACCGTGAAGCGATTCACGCAGAAGGTGGTTTCTCCTAACCAGACCACCTATGTGGGTAAGGGTAAACTCGAAGAAATCAAAGAATATATCAAAAACGAAGAGGAGGAAGATAGAGAAGTAGGTATGGTTATCTTCGATGATGAACTTTCTGCCAAACAAATCCGTAACATCGAACAGGAACTGCAGATGAAAATCCTGGACCGCACCTCTCTCATCCTCGATATCTTCGCCATGCGTGCGCAAACCGCTGCGGCTAAAACCCAGGTGGAGTTGGCGCAATATCGTTATATGCTCCCTCGTCTGCAAAGACTCTGGACTCACCTGGAACGCCAGGGTGGTGGTTCTGGATCCGGTGGCGGAAAGGGCTCTGTTGGTCTGCGTGGACCGGGTGAGACCCAGCTCGAGATGGACCGCCGTATCATCCTCGGCAGAATGAGTCTCCTCAAAGAACGACTGGCAGAAATCGACAAGCAGAAGACTACACAGCGAAAGAACAGAGGTAGAATGGTGCGCGTGGCACTGGTGGGCTATACCAACGTTGGTAAATCTACCATCATGAATCTGCTCAGCAAGAGCGAGGTGTTTGCCGAGAACAAACTCTTTGCTACCCTCGACACCACCGTACGCAAGGTTGTGGTAGACAACTTGCCGTTTCTCCTTGCCGATACCGTAGGATTCATCCGCAAATTGCCAACCGACCTGGTTGACTCCTTCAAGAGTACCCTTGACGAGACACGCGAGGCCGACCTTCTTCTGCACGTAGTAGACATCTCACATCCCGACTTCGAAGAGCAGATTCAGGTAGTAGAGAATACACTCAAGGAACTGGATTGCGCCGACAAGCCATCGATGATTATCTTCAACAAGATAGACAACTACTCTTGGGTAGAAAAAGAGGAAGACGACCTCACACCGATGGAGAAAGAGAACATTCCGTTGGAAGACCTGAAGAAGACCTGGATGGCAAAACTCAATGAAGACTGCCTCTTCATCTCAGCCAAGAACAAGGAGAACATCGATGAATTCCGCGAGGTACTCTACAAGAAAGTAAGAGAGTTGCACGTACAGAAGTATCCATACAACGATTTCCTGTACCAGGATTATGAGTAAGAACATCAATATCAACAACAAGTAAGTTATGAATGATTACAGACCTTTAACCACCGAGGAAATCGAGGTGCTTAAACATAACGACTGCTGGGCCGAAGACTGGACCTCAGTCAATGTATCAGAAGATTTCAAGGCCAACTTCATGCACCGCGTGATGCTCTATGGCGAAGTAAACATCGGATCCTTCAACAAGAACGTGGAGGTGAGCCAGGGCTTCGTAAAGCATTCGGGCATCAACAACGCCACCTTGCGCAATGTAACCATAGGCGACGACTGTCTGATAGAAAACGTAGGCAATTTCATCAACAACTATACCATTGGCGATGATTGCTACATCTCAAACATATCGACCCTGGAAACTACCGAGGGAGCTACTTACGGCGAAGGAAATCTTGTGAGCGTACTCAACGAGGTGGGAGAAGGCAACGTAATCCTCTTCAGCGATCTGAACAGCCAGCTCGCAGCCTTCATGGTGAAGCATTTCCCTGACAAGGAAATGAAGGAGAAGATTCGCCAGCTCATCAAGACCGACATCGACAACAAGATGCCGGAGAGAGGACAGATTGGCAACAATGTGAAGATTATCAATACCAAGGAGATTACCAACTGCGTTATCAATGATTATTGCGAAGTGAATGGTGCTTCCCGTCTGAGCGACTGTACGCTATTGGGCTCTGCTCATGGCAACGTATATATCGGCACAGGCGTTATTACGGAAAACAGCATCATCGCTGAAGGCGCCAGCGTTATCAACAGCGTGAAGATACAGGATTGCTTCGTAGGCGAAGCCTGTCAGCTGTCTAACGGCTTTACCGCATCAGCCTCCGTATTCTTCGCCAACTCCTATATGAGCAATGGCGAGGCTTGTGCTGCCTTCTGCGGTCCTTTCACCGCTTCTCATCATAAGAGCAGTCTGCTTATCGGAGGCATGTTCTCCTTCTATAACGCCGGTTCTGCTACCAACTTCTCCAACCATGCCTACAAGATGGGACCTATGCACTGGGGCATTCTGGAGCGCGGTTCCAAGACAGCCAGCGGTGCTTATCTCCTGATGCCAGCCACTCTGGGTTCCTTCTCAGTATGCTTCGGCAAGCTGATGCACCACCCTAACACCCGCAACCTGCCTTTCGCCTACCTCATTGCAGATGGCGACAAGATGTTCCTCATCCCAGGCAGAAACATCACTACCGTAGGTCTGTACCGCGATATCAAGAAATGGCCTAAGCGTGATCTCCGTGCTATGGAGAACCGCAAGAGCATCGTTAACTTCGACTGGCTTTCACCTTATTCTGTTGGCGAAATTCTGAAGGGTAAGAAGATTCTTGAAAACCTGCGCGAGGTTACGGGCGATAACGTTTCGCAGTATCTCTATCACGAATATATCATACCGGCTTCATCGCTCCACAAGGGCATCAAATATTATGATATCGCCCTCCGCATCTACATGGGTGCCGTATTGAAGCGTGTGCTGAAGCGCGACCCAGCCATCACCCCTCCTGCCAGCCATGTCGGCGTGGGCGATTGGGATGATCTTTCGGGACTCTTGCTCCCGGTTTCTGAAGAGGAGCGCATCGTTAGGGATGTGAAGGATGGAACCATCGAAAATATAGAACAGCTGCTCGACCGATTTGAAGAAATCAATGCCAACTATCGCGACTACCAGTGGGCATGGACCTACCAGATAATCTGCGATTACTACGGCATCGGAGAAATCACACTTGAAGATGCCAACCGCATACACGAAGATTATATCAAGGCACGCCGCTCATGGATAGCAGAAATCCGGAAGGATGCTGAGAAAGAGTTTGCCATGGGCGATGTAGAGGAAGAGGTTTTCCGCAACTTCGTCGACAGCCTCGACCAGGAAATAGAATACGAGAATTAATTAGACTTGAATATTTCAACAGTTTAAAATAACAAAAAACATTATGGCAAAAACTCCAGAT
>OBRN01000028.1_pt1 | contig 49518 bp, 40 predicted proteins | sample 1475621 | NCBI WGS metagenome assembly OBRN01 (sample SAMEA3360684, study PRJEB22359) | human gut metagenome | biome: ENVO:urban biome; feature: ENVO:human-associated habitat; material: ENVO:feces | place: Bangladesh | collected 2011 | reverse complement strand
TAATCTTATCGCTCACCACCTGGAGGCGAATCTGACTAGGACCAAAATTCTGGTGTTGCTTCAACTGAACAGTGAGATAATTACCATTCTGGTTGAAACCTGCTGCCTGCATGCCTGTGGCACTCATCAGCAGCACTGCTGAAATCAATAATGTTTTAGTTAGTCTCATTTTATACGTTTAAAGGAAAGTTTAAAAATTTGCGGCAAAGATACGAGAAATTTCCCGTATCTTTGTGCACAAATGTTATCTGTATATGCATTAAATGTTAACTAGAAGCGTAAACTACTCTGTTTCTGACAGATTTTTACGATATTGAGACGGCGTAACGCCATACGCGTCTTGGAAGTATTTAGTGAAATAACGTGGATTATTGAATCCCACCTTATAGGCTATTTCACTGATGTTCAAGTCGCCCGAACGCAGCAGATGCTCTGCAAATTTGATACGCTTGGTTCTGAGATACTCAGAAGGTGTAATACCCGTCAGCGAAATCATGCGCTTATATAATTGTACGCGCGAGATACGGAGATAGGTGCTCAGCGATTCTACCGATGTTTCAGGATTGCTCATATTATCGCGGATATAAGCATTAACCTCATCAATAAATTTGTGGTCGGCCTCTGTTATTACATATTCTGTGCTCACATTCTTGCGTTTCTTCAAGAGGTTCAGAATACAGAGATTCAACATATCAATATCGAATGGTTTGGCAATATACTCGTCAGCACCACACTTCATACTTTCCTTACGCTGTTCATCTCCCATACGCGCAGAGAGCATGATGAAAGGTATGGCTGTTGTTTCGTCATTGTCCTTACACATACGGCAGAGTTCGTTACCATCCATCACAGGCATCATCACGTCGCTCAGAATGATGTCAGGACGACGGTCGATAATCTTGTTCCAGGCATCCTGACCATTGACAGCCTCAACAACCGTATAGTCTGTCAATACTTCGTTCATAAACTCACGGAAGTCGTCACTGTCGTCAACGAGGAGCACTACTGGTTTCTTAATCATTGATTCTCCTGGCTGATGTACATGTTTACTCATTCCGTAGAGAACGTTCTTACCTGCATCCGGATCATCATCCTCACCCTGATGCACCGTGGTTATGATAGGTGCTGCACGCAGAGAACCGAGATGTGCCGTAGAATTGGAGGTAGTACTGCTCTCTATCGGAAGGTCTACCATAAAGATGGTTCCTCCGCTTGGATTATCTGTAACATCCACCTTACCGCCATGCAGTTCGGCAAACTTCTTCACCAGGTTCAAGCCTATTCCGCTACCGCCCTGCGGTTGCATTTCAGTACCATTAACCTGATAGAAACGCTCGAATACATGTTCCTTCTCCTTATCGCTGATGCCTTTTCCTGTATCAGATACAGAGATGCGGAGCATATCCGAATCCTTGTCTCCAACACGCTGGCGGAGGGCAATACTCAAAGAAACGGTGATAAATCCGCCATCTGGCGTAAACTTGTAAGCATTACTCAAGAGGTTGTTCACGATTTTTCCTACCTTGTCAGCATCGAACGACATCTGCAGACTAGGCACCGTAGAATCGAAGGAAAGCGTTACTTTGCTGTTAGCCAAAGTACGGAACGAAGTACAGATATTGTCAACGAAGCTCACGATGTCTACACGCGACAGGGTAAGTTTCTCCTTGTTCTGGTCAATCTTGCGGAAGTCGAGAATCTGGTTTACCAGATTGAGCAAACGGGTAGCATTACGATGAATCATCTCCAGCTTTCTGCGTTTACTTTCATCTCTTTCTTCTCTGATCATACTAACCAGCGGCGAGATAATCAGGGTGAGCGGAGTACGGAGTTCGTGGCTCACATTGGTAAAGAAGTTGAGTTTGAGTTCATTCAACTCCTTAGTCTTCTTGATACTGTCTTCCTTGCTCTGGAGTTCAAATTTAACACGTTGCTTTTCGAGCATACGTTTACGGTAGAGATAGAAAGCTACACCTATTAATATAATATATACGATAAACGCCCAGATAGAGAGATAGAAAGGCGGATGAATATGAATCTTCAGCGTGTTCACCTCTTCGCTCACACTACCATCAGCATTCACCACCTTTGCCTCCAGGACATAGCTGCCTGAAGAGAGATTGGTAAAGGTAGCCTCCGGACGTCCCTCAGGTGTCAGCATCCATTTGTCATCAAGTCCCTTCATACGATAGAGGAAACGGCAACGGGCAGGAATACTTACCTGGTCGGAAGCAAACTGTATGGTAAACGCCTTGTCCTTATAACTGAGATCCAGTTCAGGATGAGTATCGAGCGATTTTTCCAGAGGCACTCTTCCCTCAAACTCCTCACCTGCCTTCAGCGGATGATCGAAGAGTACGAAACCGCTGAACAAGACATGTGCATGTTTCTGGGCAGGAAGGATCTTGGCAGGATTGATGATATTAATACCATCCTGACCACCGATGGCGATGGCTCCATTTCTCATCAGACAGGCAGAACGCTGGTTAAACTGGCGGCTCTGCAAGCCATCGAGCGAATTGAAACTAATCATCGTAATGTCCCATTTGCCCTGATTGTTCTTGGTCAGCGTAACACGGGTAACGATAAATTCAGAAACCAGCCAGATGTTATGCTGCTTATCTTCGAGCACCATACAGCCTACCGTGCCCTGCGTACCATTGAGGTCATTGATTGACTCCAACTGTCCTGAAGCCTCATCATACATGGTGACACCCGCAGGCGAAGCCATCCACAAGATGCCGCGGCTATCCTTCATCATGTAATTCAGGGAAGGACTAGGGAAAGGCTGTCCGTCCTTGGTTGTATTCACATTGGTTACCTTTCGGGTTCCGAAATTAAAGATAGAATAGTTCTGCGAATGACCTATCAGAATTTCATCTTTATTCGGCAGGAAGAGCGAGTTGATAAAATCGCTGGATATGCCTGAGTTCTGAATATTGTAGGTTGTAAACTTACCACTTTCAGGATTATAAATCTGGAAGCCTGAGCCCAAGGTTCCGATAATCAGACGATGATACGGATCTTCAGCAAGACACCAGACGCTGTTATTGGCAAGTCCGCCTGGAGCTGCCTGAAAACTCTTCCATCTGCCGTTTTTATATTGGGCAAGTCCACCATTGAAGGTTCCGAAATACATCGTACCATCACTCATGGTTACGCTGCTGACGATAATATCCGAAGCCAGACCAGTTTCAGCCTGTCCGAATCGCCAGCTCTGTCCGGTAAGCGGACTGTAGCATACAATACCGCTATCATTGGTTCCGCACCAGAGATTACCATTCAGATCCTGCGTGATTGTACACACATCACCAAGCGGAATCGTTGTGAATTTCTGAGCGTCAGGCGAATAATAAGCCACGCCGTTCTTGTAACTACCTACCCAGATAGCTCCCTCATCATCCACATAAACCTTCTGCAGGGAATTGTCAACGATACTTCCCTTTGCTTCGGAATGAACATATTGACGGCAGATTTTGCGTTTGAAATCAACAAAGAAGAGACCGTTATGGTCGGAAGCCACCCAAAGATTGCCTGCCTTATCGCGGGCAATATCACGCATCAGAATACGGGTTGGGCAAGGAATATCAATGCCCATGTTTGTAAGATAAGAACGTGCATCGGTCCATTTCCCGGTCTTTGACTGATACACATAATTGGCATTGGTTACTGAAACCCAGAAACCTCCTATACCATCATAGAAAGTATAGGCACCATTATCACCGGCAGCTTTATGGTTAGCAAGGAAGGAATTGTACCAGGAAACCTTCTGCTTCTGTCCGTTGACAAGGCTGATAGTACCATCAGCATAGGTAATGAGTGCATCGCCGTCAACCTCGGTTATTTTACTGATATTTCCCTCTTTCAGACAGCCCGGCTGAGCCTTTTTGGTAAATTTAAAAAGGTAGGTATTCCTGGTTTTGGCATTATGATAGTAGAGTCCCTGTCCGTAGACAGCTATCCACATGTTCTTATCCTTATCTATCAGGAGTTTATAAGGAGGTCCCTGTACATGGATGTTTTTGAGCCATTCTTCCGATTTGCGGTCAAACTGCTCTTCATCATATTTATAGATGCTGTAGCCCACAGAGGTATGCACCCAGATATTTCCATCATAGTCTTGCTGAAGTTCATCTACCGAATTGTTAGGCAACGACTTATCATCAGTATTGCTATAATAGAAAGTTTTCATACGGAAGCCGTCAAAGCGGCACAGTCCCGACTGGGTACCGAACCAGATGTATCCTCTGGTGTCCTTGAGGATGGCACCCACCTGACTGTTCGTAAGTCCATCATGATTGGTTAGGCTGCTGAACTCAATGTTTTCATAGGCAGCCAAAGCCCTCTCCGGTTGCATGAGCAGCAAGAGCAGAAACAGCACGATGGCATGTTTCAAGTAGTTTTGTTTTTTAATTATCATCATAATCGTAGGTTTAATTTACAGTTATATGAAAATAGATATTATTTCTATAAATAGGAATTATTCCTATAAATAGGAATTATTTCACGTCGTTTTTTCAGAGCTTTCGCGTATTTTCAGAATCATCGGTACCACTTTCTTATAGATTTTTTCATCTCCATTGATACTTCTCATGAGAAGATCGCAGGCTGTGGTTCCCTGTTCGTGTGCCTTGTCCATGATAGCCGAGAGTTTCGGCGTAACGAAGGCAGCAGTATCACCATCGGTAAAACCGATGATAGCAACATCCTCTGGTATTCGGAGTCCTTTTTCCTTGATAGCATCAAAGGCGGCATAGGTGATTATGTCGTTAAAGGCGAGGATGGCATCAGGTCTGTCCTCCTTTTCGAGGAGACGGAGGGTAGCGTTTCGGGCCACATCGAAATCGATTTTGTCGCAAACCACGAGGTCGCGGTCGATAGGAATGCGGTTTTCTCTCAGCGCCTCCAGATAACCGTGTTTTCTGCGGCGCACCATATCGAGATGGTTAGGACCGCCGATGAAGGCGATGCGGCGCGAACCGGTCTCTATCATATGCTGGGTAGCCTCCTGGGCGGCAACATCTCCATTGCCTACTACCTGGGAGAACTTATCTTCTAAGCAGCAACGGGCAAAGAACACCAGTGGAACGCCCATCTTATGCAACTGCTCGAAGTGAGAATAGTCAACCGTATCCTGTGCCAGGCAGGCGATGATGCCTTCTACATGCATATTCAGGAAGTTTTCTACCGCTCTCTTCTCATGCTCTGTGTTTTCGTGGCTATTGGCGCTGATTACCGAGTAGCCATTTCTTACGGCATAATCTTCTATACCATCCAGCACGGCAGCATAATAATGAGTCACCAAGTTTGGCACAATCACACCAATCACCCTAGGTGCTTCTTTTCTGAGGCTCTGTGCAAAAGGGTTTGGGCGATAATTGAGCTCCTTGGCTAGGCTTTTCACCTTTTGGGTCATCTCCTCTCCCACTTCATGGCTGTTGCGCAAGGCTCTCGACACGGTTGCGATGCTGACGCCAAGTCGGTCGGCGAGGTCTTTCAAAGATGTTCTTCGTTGTTTCATATTCAGTTATGCTTATTATCGATATACAATTTTGTATTCACATATTCTGCATATTTCGTCTTTTCTACTGCAAAGATAGTGAATTCTCTGCAAAGATAACAATTTCTTTCGAAAACGCAAACGTTTACGTTATTATTTTTTTGAAAAAGTTTATTTTATTGTGAAAAAACTCGTAATTTTGCAAACTGAAAAGTAATGAATAGTTGATAATAAGTTAGTTAGAAACAAGCGTGGGTTTGGAATGTCGGGAGACAATCCAAACTCTTTTTTTATGTCCCATTGCCAACAGATTACCTGCCAGAATAAAAAAAACAGGATACAAAAAAAGATGAGGGCACATACTGAATACTGCCCCCATCTGATATGGTTATTTCTGCTTAAAAACAAATTTCTTCTGTCCGGGATAGTTAACGAATATCGCTACCAGCAGAGACACAATACTCTTCGGAATCATGTAATGCAGCTGAATGTGTTCGTTCGCATTCAGAAATTCGGTCAGGGCGATGGTGCCGCCCGAATTGAGCATCCAGCTGATGCCCCAGATGATAAAATAGCGCCAGGCTACACTCTTTTTCTTGCTCTTGGAATCGCCGAACACATAGCGGTAATTCAGAATGCAGTTGGTAATGCCGCCACTTATCACTCCCAGCGCATTGGCAAGTCCGTAATAAATACCCACGATATCTGAGAGGAAGAATGCCAGTCCGAAGTCTATCACTGAGGCGCAGGAGGCAGTCAGTTCTGCCTTGCCGAAGGTTACGAGTTCTTCTTTAATCTTGCCCATAATCTCTTGGATTCCATAAGCAGTACGCCTACTATCGTAGTAAGAATACCCAACATGACATCGATGATATAATGATGACCGGAATAGACTGCCGTCCACCAGATTCCCAGACAGATGCAGGCAAAGAGCACCACCGTATACCAGCGTTTACGGCTCATCACAGCATAAATCGTGGTGAGGAACATATAGGCAGCATGCAGACTCGGCACGGCAGCAAAGACATTGGCATTCTTGCCGTAGAGTCCGTGGAACACGTGCAGTCCGGTCATTACGTCCCATCTGCCCAGACCAGCCACATTGCCCGGTGTATTGAGCACAGCCTCGAAGCCATAGTTCATCGCATACCAGGGCGGAGCAGCCGGATAGATGTAGTAGCCGATGAAGCCGATGACATTCACCAGCAGGAAAGCCCAGGAGAAACGCTTGAACCAGTTAAGCTGTTTCGTAAGATACAGATAAAGGGCAAACGCGATAGGCACCGGAACCCAGCAGAGATAGAAGATGCCTGCCCAGAAATCAGCAAAACCGCAATGGTGAACCTTGAAGTATTCGCCCGGAATCATCAGCTGGGTATGGTCGGCTACTGCCTGCAGTTCTGCGCTGGATGAAGCAGCAATGCCGAAGAGCGACTTTTCTGCATGATAGAGATTCGCCACATCAATATCGTTCACCATATAGTTAGGATAAAGGCGCATCGAATCGTAGATGATTCCAAAGAGGAACCAAGGCAGAAAATAGAAGGCAAAACGGCGTGTCTTCTTCCAGGCTGCGAGTACCGCCAGGAGGATAATCAGATAGATACTAAACACTTTTTTCTATTTTTTTATTGATAGAACTTGAGTTTATTATTTATGAGCGTTCATCACAACATAACAATGCCAGATGCGCCAGAAAGCGGTGATGTTTGCCAGAACGGCAATCAGAATCATTCCGCCAGCCAGCCACCAGATATTGCCCGTAAAGCCGGTAATCATCGCAGTAACAGCGGTAACCACAACGCGCTCAGGACGCTGCATGAAACCTACCTTGCACTCAATATCCAAACCCTCGGCACGGGCGCGGACATAACTTACCATCACAGAACCGATCATCGCTGCAAAGGTGACTACGCTCATCCAGAACCAGGTCATATCGCCCTGCATACGTACGAAGATGAGGCAGATGCCAAAGAGACTTACCAGTTCGCTGTAGCGGTCGAGTGTAGAATCCCAGAGTGCACCGAAGAGACTGCTCTTGCCGCTCATACGTGCCAGACGGCCATCCATCATATCGAAGAGACCGGCTGCGAGGATGATGAATCCACCCCACCCTACAGTAACCATGCAAGATGCATAATCAGCCTGCTCAGTTCCGAGCATCCATGCAGCATCGAGGAAGAAACCGGCTGCCACGATATTGCCCAGGAATCCTACGAAGGTAACAATGTTAGGAGTAATACCTACTGCTATCATCGCCTTGATAAGTGGATTGATGATGGCATAGATAACTTTTTGTAAGAAATCTCTATAATTCATATTTTAATCTATTTTTTATTGTCTGTTTAAGAAATGTCTGCTTAAGAATTTGTCTGCTTTAAGAAATGCCAGACTAGATGATTCCAGCCGAAACCAGTATGATTTTGATGATGATCAAAGAAACGGCTGCGTAGAGGCCGCCCAGCAAATCATCAGCCATCACGTAGAAGGCACCCTGCCTGTTATCCAGTTTCTTGATGCCCAGCGGTTTCACCATATCAAAGAAGCGGAAGAGGACAAGTGCCACCAATGCCCACCACCAGGCATCTTTCACTTCGCCCTGTGCCGTAAGCGGGGTCAGCAAAGACAGGGGAATCCACACGCCAGCCATCTCATCGATGACCACACGGCTGGGATCCTCACCCCAGTAAGGCTGCAACTGAGCTGTTGCCCAAGTGCCCAGAATGGTAGAAACAATGACGAGAAAGAAGGTGATGCTCTGCAAGCTCTCACCCGTAATGCCGAGCCCGTAAGCCAGGGCTGCCCAGATGAGGGTTGCCAATACAGAGCCAGCCGTTCCCGGTCCCCAAGGCCAGAAGCCACTGCCGAAACCGGTGCCTATGATGACGGGCAGCAAAGGAGGCCGCTCGTCGGTAAGATTTCCCTTGTTATTCATTCGCTTGATGTTTAATAAGCCCGCAGAAGGGCGTTACTTCTTTAATTTTCAGTGTGCAAAATTACGCTAAAAAATTAAATTAACCAAATAGTTTTCTCATATTTTTCTGAATTTCATCATATATTGACAGATAAACAGGTGAAATAGAGCAATATGAAGGAGGTTTATACCACTTAGGCTCGCACGGCGAAGAGCAAGAACAGGCAGCAGAAGGAACTCAAAAGGAACTGTATGGAAGCCTTTTTCTGAAAATCTCATAAAAAACTGAAATAATGAATAGGTTTTTGCGTCTATTTACGAATAATGTTATAACTTTGCATCCTGAAAAGATTAAATCATGGGCGGAGAGCCCCTATATATAATAAGGTATAAAAAATGAAAGGTATTAAAAAGTTGTATTTTACGGTCATCCTTCTGATGATTTCTACGCTTCAGATGATGGCTCAGCAGAAGATAACAGGTCGTGTCATTGATGACGACGGTTTTGCCGTACCGTATGCAAGCGTGCAATACAAAGGACATAAAATTGCGGTTTCCAGCAACGGAGAAGGTAAGTTTACCATTGACAAGAAGCCGGGGCTCATGCTCACCGTAAGCGCACTGAGCTACAAGAGTACATCGGTAAAGGTAGACGAGAAGACCAACTTCCTGGAAATCAAACTGAAAGACGATACGCACAAACTTACCGAAGTGGTGGTAAAATCGAAAAAAGGCCGCTACAAACGTAAGGATAATCCTGCCGTAGAACTGATGCGGCGCGTGATTGCTGCCAAGAAAAAGAGCGATCTGAGCAATCACGACTATGTGCAATATGATAAGTATCAGAAGATTACGCTCGCGCTCAACGACCTGAAGAAAGAACAGCTCGAAAGCAAGTTCTTCCAGCGCCGCCAGTATCTCCTCGACCAGGTAGAAACCTCTCCATACAACGGAAAGCTCACCCTGCCTGTCAGCATCGACGAAACGGTTTCACAGCATATTTACCGCAAAGATCCGAAGACCGAAAAGGACATCATCAAGGGTCAGCAGAGCAATGGAATCGGACAGGTAATCCAGACCGGAGAGATTCTCAACACCGCCCTGAAAGAGGTGTTTACCGATGTGGACATCTACGATGATTACGTGCGCCTGCTGCAGTATCCCTTCCCATCTCCTATCGGCAAAACTGCCATCAGCTTCTACCATTATTACATCGAAGATACGGTGTATGTAGAAAGAGATCTCTGCTACCATCTGCAGTTTATCCCAGCCAACAGCCAGGATTTCGGATTCCGAGGCGAACTCTATGTGCTTGCCGACAGCAGCCTGCACGTGAAGAAATGTAACCTCTACATGCCTCACAACAGCGATGTAAACTGGGTTACTGACATGAAGATTGAACAGGAGTACACCAAGCTCGACAACAGCGAGTGGGTGCTCTCTAAAGACGATATGATAGCCGAACTGCACGTCAATAAGCTCCTTCAGGACCTGCTGGTGGTGCGAAACACGCGAATCACCGATTATGCCTTCGATGCCTTGCCGAAGCAGCTCTTCAAGGGCAAGGCGAAGATCAGGCACGATATGGATGCAATGAACCGCGATGAGGCTTACTGGAACAAATACCGGCAGGTGGACCTCACGAAGAGTGAATCATCGATGGACAGTTTTATCCACCGCATGGAGAACTCCAAGGGATTCAAATACATCATCTTCGGTGTGAGAGCCCTGATGGAGAACTATGTGGAAGTGGCTCATACCAAGGGCAAGAAGATAACGGTGAAAGACAGTCTGGGTGTTGAAAGAGACAGCATCATCAACGACCGCCGCAGCCTCTTCGACCTGGGACCTATCAACACGTTCCTCTCCAACAACTACGTAGACGGCGTGCGCCTGCGCCTGGCGGGCAGAACGATGGCAGCCCTCAACCCCCACTTCTTCTGGGATGGTTACGGCGCCTATGGTCTGAAGAGCAACAAGTGGTATTACGGCCATGTGCTCACCTACTCGTTCAACAAGAAGAAAAACAGTCCGTTCGAGTTCCCGATGCGCAAGCTTACCTTCGAGCTGGGGCATGATATTACATCTCCATCCGATGATAACCTGCTGCACAACAAGGACAACTTCTTCATGACCCTCCGTGCCACTACGCAGGACCAGATGTATCAGTATCACCGCCAGAAGGTGACCTTCACCTACGAAACCGACTGGGGTTTCCGCTTCGACACCAGCCTCCGCTGGCAGAGCAACCGCACAGTGGGCAATCTCCACTACTACAGGGTGAGCGACGGCGAGGAAATACGCAAGATACGCACCACAGAGGCAAGTGTAGGCTTAGATTACAACCCGGGGGTCACCTATGTCAACACCAAGCAGCAGCGCCTGCCAATCAACCTCGACAGTCCTGAAATCTCGCTTCGCCACACCATGGGCTTAGACGGATTCATGGGCGGCCAGTATCAGAGCAACCTCACCACGCTGGGCATTTACAAGCGCCAGTGGCTGGGAAGTTTCGGTTATATGGATTTCAACATCGTGGGCAAGGCGCAGTGGAGCAAAGTGCCTTTCACCATGCTCATCCAGCCACCGGTCAACCTCTCTATCTTCGAACAGGAGGCAACTATCAGCATGATGAAGGACTGGGAGTTCCTGAGCGACCGCCAGCTGTTCTGGTCAGTAGCCTGGGATATGAACGGCAAGTTGCTCAACCGCATTCCGCTCATCAAGAAACTGAAGTGGCGTGAATATGTAGCCATCAAGGGTGTTTGGGGCGATTTGACCAGCAAGAACGACCCGAGCAAGAACCTCAATGATGAGAAGCTCTTCAAATTCCCTACCAACTCCTATACCTTTGGCAAGACGCCATACTGGGAGTTTGTAGCCGGCGTGCACAACATCTTCAAGTTCTTCGGAATAGATTATGTTCGCCGACTCAACTATTATGACCATGCAAACATTTCAAAATGGGGTATCCGTATGGGCTTCCTCATGTCATTCTAATAAGAAAAAAGATGCCTTGATGCAGTATTTTTACTGCATCAAGGCATCTGCGTACATATATAAACTACATATAAGAGAGTAAACACAATGAAGATTCTATTAGCAGACAAACAGGACATCACAAGAGCCGGATTGAGCTATGTGATCAGTAAGATGGAGGGGGTAGAAACCCAAACTGTCGAAGACAAGGCAGACCTGATGCTTGCCTTAAGGGAGAATGAGGATACGGTCGTAATACTCGACTACACCCTTTTCGACATCAATGATGCTGACGAGTTACTTATTTTAAACCAGCGTTTCCCATACACGCGCTGGCTGCTGTTCAGTGAGGATCTGAGTGCCGATTTCGTTAAGATTCTCATCGCCAGCAGTACGCAGTTCAGCGTATTGCTGAAAGAGTGTTCGCTAATGGAAATCAAGGAAGCGATACGTTTCTGTGTGGCAAGCAACCGTTTTGTCTGCCAGCGCATGATGGAGGTTCTTCTGGCTCCGAAACAGGAGGAGCAGGAGAAAATCAACCTCACCAAGACCGAGACAGAGATTCTGAAGGACATTGCGCTGGGAATGACAACGAAAGAAATAGCCGAGAAGCGCTTTTCCAGCTTCCATACGGTCAATACCCATCGCAAGAACATATTCCGCAAGTTGGGCGTAAACAACGTTCACGAGGCTACGAAATATGCGCTGAGAGCCGGTTTGGTTGATTCGGCAGAATATTATATTTAACTATTAACTTTTCATTGGGGGGTTAACAGGGTTAACAGTTAACAGCTGTTTTTTGCATGGTCCCCCTCGCGTACCTTATTATATAATAATATATATATACTTATTTTTATATAAGTGTGTGGATGAAAGTATGCATTTTTGGGGTGTTAACTGTTAACCTGTTAACCCCCATCTTAATTTTCTCTTTCCAGAGCGCATCTTTTTATCTTGATGAGTACCTTATATTAAGACTGGTAAATGCCTTATATTAAGACAGATAAGAGGCTTAAATGATGACCAGCGGGAGGCTTAAATAATGACTCACGATGGGGATAATCATGCGTCGCGATGAAAATAATTGTGCAACGGGATGGAAAAATTATTGCATCGGGATGAAAAAAATAATGCATCGCGATGGAAAAAACAGCGCTTTTACAGCCATTTTTCATCCTATCGCGATGCATTCTACTGAACTTTCGCATGAAGCCCCACACGCCCTGAAAGGGCAGAAGCTCCTAGCCCAGGGCAGCGCCCTGGGTATTATGGACGCAAACTTGTCGCCCTGTAAGGGCAAAAGCTTTGTTTATCGCCTGGTATTTTAAAGCTTTTGCCCTTACAGGGCGCCTTGCTGATTGCTAGTATACCCAGGGCGCTGCCCTGGGCTAGGAGCTTCTGCCCTTTCAGGGCGTGCTGCTTCCGGAGTTTGTGGACCTTCAGCCCGTTGCTTGAACCACATGAGAAAGTTTAGCATTCTTAATTTTCTCAACCGGAAAGCTATGAGTTGCTAACCGGAAAACTATGAGTTAGTTTTCTTAACTTTTTAGCCCATTTTCTATCTTTTTTACGCCTAAACGGCTCAAAACAGAGACTTTTAAATCTTCTTCTTATAGCAGCGATGACGGCGATGCTGTTCGCTCTCCAGATACTGCCACTGGCTCTGAACACCGGTATTGGTCTCCATCTGCGGCATTGCCTCAGCCCATTTAAAGCCATAACGGCGATACTGCTTTATAAGATCGGCAAAAATAAGCGCATTGGCTCCCTTCTTGCGATATTCCGGAAGAACACCTATCAAGAGCAAATCCACAGTATCCGTCTTGTGCCACTTCAGTACCTTCAGCACCTTCAGCCAACCCGTAGGGAAAAGCTTGCCATTGCCTATCTCGCGCAGCGCATCGGTAAACGAAGGGAAGGAAACACCGAAGGCTACAAGCTTGTTGCCAGCGTTGCCATCCACCACACCCGTTACCAGGTTCAAGTCAGCCTTCTTGATATAAGAGTTTACATATTCATCCATCTGCTTCTCCGTAAGCTGCTGAAAATCATAGAGATTCTTATAAGTTTCGTTCACGATTTCGAACACCTTCCTGCCCATTCCTCCCGAGGTCAGTTCCCGGCGGGTGAACTTATGAACATGCAGATTATAACGGCTCTCTATCATTTGGGCAGTCTTGGCAAACTTAGCCGGCGTCTCCTTCGGAACCCTGATGCGGTACTCCAGCCAGTCGTTATCCTTCTCATAGAGCGGATAACTCTCCAGATGCGTCTTATAATAAGGATAATTGTAGTTTATATACATCGTAGACTTCCGGTCGAAGCCCTCGATGAGCAAGCCCTCACGGTCCATATCCGTAAATCCGAGCGGCCCTACGCATTCGTTCATTCCCCTGCTCTTGCCCCATTTTTCTACCGCGCGCAACAAGGCACAGGAAACCGCTACATTATCCACGAAATCGAACCAGCCGAAGCGAACCTGCTTCTTGTTCCACTGTTCATTGGCACGATGGTTGATAATGGCAGCAATTCTACCCACGATACGAGCCTCGCTGTCAACCGCCAGAAAGTATTGTGCCTCGCAGAATTCAAAGGCTGGATTCTTCTTTGGGTCCAGCGTATTCATCTCGTCGAAACGCAAAAAAGGAATGGCATACTTATGGTCTCTGTAGAGATCATAATGAAACTGAATGAAGGTTTTCAACCCCTTTTTTGTTGTTACCGGTATGATTCTTATCTCATCATTCATTAGTAATCTGTTTTTTGTATATATATTCAATTGCGGTGCAAAAATACGATATTTTTATGAATAATGCAACTCTTTTCTTATAAATTTATAAAAGTTGGTTCATTATTGTCCAACTTTGTGGATATTTATGTACCTTTGCAGATTGAAATGCCCCAAAAGAGCATCATAAAGTTATGAAGAAAGAGAAAAGAGACAACTATACGTTCCTCACTCATGCCCCTGTGCATCATGTGATTTTTACGATGGCCATACCAACGATTATCAGTATGCTGTCGACGAGCATGTACAATCTCGCCGACACCTATTTCGTGGGCAGCATCAACACGCAGAGTGTAGCAGCGGTAGGCGTTTCCTTTGCAGCAATGGCTGTGATTCAGGCGATTGGTTTCTTCTTTGGTCATGGTGCGGGCAATTATGTTTCGCGACAGTTGGGCGCCAAGCATACGGAACAGGCACAGAAGATGGCAGCCACGGGCTTTGTGCTGAGTTTTCTTACCGGTCTCCTCATCGCTATTCTGGGTCATGTGTTCCTCACTCCGCTCTGCCTTCTGATGGGTTCTACGCCCACCATTCTTCCTTATACAGAGCGCTATCTGGGCATTATCCTGCTAGGTGCTCCTTTTGTGACTACCTCGCTTACGCTGAATAATCTGATGCGCTTCCAGGGCAATGCGATGTATGCAATGAAAGGCATCATGTCGGGTGTGCTGCTCAATCTGATTCTGGCTCCTCTGTTCATTCTCTACTTCCAGTTGGGCATTACCGGAGCCGCCGGAGCCACCCTCATCAGCCAGTGTTTCGGCTGCGGCATGCTCTTCTGGATGACGCATAAAGGCGAGAACATCCGCATCCGTCTCAGCAATTTCACCCCTACCCGCGCCTTTGCCAAGGAGATTATCTTCGGTGGAACCCCTTCGCTGTCAAGACAGGGACTGGGAAGTATTGCTACGCTGATGCTCAATGTGGCAGCAGGTGCGTTTGGCGATGCAGCCATTGCGGGCATGAGCATCGTTACCCGCATCTCCTTCTTCACCTATGCGATGGTCATCGGTCTGGGTCAGGGATTCCAGCCGCTCTGCGGATTCTGCTACGGCGCCAAACTCTATGGGCGCGTAAAGGAAGCCTACTTTTTCTGCATCAAATGCGGCACGGTTTTCCTCAGCGTCTGTGCCATTCTCGGCTTCATATTCTCTACTTCCATCATCGAAATCTTCCGCGATGATGCTGAGGTTGTAGCCGTAGGTTCGGCAGCTTTGAGATGGCAGGTGCTCAGTTTTCCGCTGGTAGCCAGCATCGTGCTCACCAACATGCTGATGCAGACCATCCGCAAACCGGTGAGAGCCAACATCGTAGCGTCAGCACGCAGCGGACTGTTCTTCATTCCGCTCATCTTCATCCTCCCCTATTTCTTCGGACTGCTGGGCGTGGAGATGTGTCAGATGTGGGCAGATTGCTGCTCGTTTGCCGTAGCGGTTCCGATAGCCTGGAGCGCTTTCAGGGATATGAGAAGAGAGCAGATGGAACTTGGGAAAAGCCACTAGAAGATAAGAAGATACTAGAAGATAAGAGAAAATACTTGAGATAAGAGAAATGGAGAAGATTTATTACATAGGATTGGACGTTGGCTCTACGACAGCCAAGATAGCCCTTATCGACAGCGATAATCGGGTAATTTACTCAAAATACGAACGCCACAACGCTCGTGTCAACGAACTTGTGTCGCAATATTTCGATGAGATTTTAGCCCTTGTGGGCGATGCAGAGGCAAGAATCTGCGTAACGGGAAGCGTAGGAATGGCTACTGCCGAACAGCTCCAGGCGGAGTTTGTACAGGAGGTGGTGGCTGCATCGGTCTATGCCCGTACGGCTCATCCTGAGGCGAAAGCGCTCATCGATATTGGTGGCGAGGACGCGAAGGTTATCTTCTTCAAGGAAAACGGAAATATGGAACTGCGCATGAACGGCAACTGTGCCGGCGGAACGGGCGCTTTCATCGACCAGATGAGTGTGCTGATGGGCGTAGAGAACCAGAAGATGAGCGAGTTGGCGATGAAGGCAGAACACGTTTATCCGATGGCTGCCCGCTGCGGCGTGTTTGCCAAGACCGACATCCAGAACCTGATGGCGCGCAATCTGCCCGAAGCAGATATTGCAGCCAGCATCTTCCATTCCATCGCCGTACAGACGGTGGTAACGCTTTCTCACGGCATCAGTTTCGAGGCTCCTATCCTGCTCTGCGGCGGTCCGCTGACCTTTCTTCCGGCTCTCCGCAAGGCTTTCAGCGATTATCTCCATCTTTCTCCAAACGACTTCATCGTATCAGGAAACAGCAATCTCATTCCGGCTCTGGGCTGTGCTTATCGGGCTAAATCGGCAGATTCTGCAGCCTCAGTTTCTGTTCTCAGAAGTCGGATGAAGAAAGAAATACAAACGGAATGGACCAGCAGTCTGCTGCCTCTGTTCAAGAATGAGAAAGAGCACCAGGAATGGCTCAAATCTAAGGCGAAATTCGCTACGGAAACCAAACCGCTGAATAAAGGAAAACAGCAGGTTGTGATTGGTATTGACTCGGGTTCTACTACGACTAAAATCGTTGCGGTAAGAGTGAATGCGGGGACGCCTACGGGAGATATTGTCTTTACCAATTACCGTCTGAACCTGGGAAATCCGATCAAGGCGGTAGCGGATGGACTGAACGCCCTGAAGCAGGAAGCTGCTTTGCGAGGCGCTGAACTGGAAATCGTAGGTTCCTGCTCTACAGGTTACGGCGAAGAACTTATCAAGGCGGCTTTCGGCCTCGACAGCGGCATTATCGAAACAATGGCGCACGAAAGAGCAGCTGCCTCACTCATGCCTGATGTCAGTTTTATCCTGGACATCGGCGGACAGGACATGAAGGCAATCTTCGTTGAGAAAGGGGCTGTGGTGCGCATGGAACTGAACGAGGCTTGCAGTTCGGGCTGCGGAACATTCATCCAGACCTTTGCCAACAATATGGGTTATTCTGTAGGCGATTTTGCTCAACTCGCCTGCCAGTCGAAGGCTCCCTGCGACCTGGGAACCCGCTGCACCGTCTTCATGAACTCGAAGGTGAAGCAGGTGCTCAGAGAGGGCGCATCTGTTGCTGACATTTCTGCCGGAATCTCTTATTCGGTCATCAAGAACTGTCTTTACAAGGTATTGAAACTCCATGGTAATGAGAACCTTGGAGACAAAATCGTTGTGCAGGGTGGTACGATGAGAAACGATGCGGTGGTAAGAGCATTTGAGTTGCTCACCCATACCGAAGTGGCACGAAGCAACATGCCTGAACTGATGGGCGCCTACGGTTGTGCCCTTCATGCGGCGGCAGATTATAAACATCGCACATCTGCAGAAGATACGCATCCTGCCTCATCAAGAACCATTGATGAGCTGCTGAATCTGGCTCATTATGAAACCAAACAGCTGCAATGCAAAGGCTGCGAAAACCATTGTTATGTTTCCCGCTACACCTTTGCCGGCGGCAACCGATTCTACTCCGGAAACAAGTGCGAGCGTGTGTTCAACAACAAGGGAGCAAACGGGATAAAAGGCAAAAATATTTACGAATACAAATATAGTTTACTCTTTGATAGAGAAACAGTTAACCCACCTGCTACCGCGTTTCACGGTACATGGGTAGGCATTCCTCGCATCCTCAACATGTACGAGGAATATCCGTTCTGGAATGCGCTGCTCCGGGCAGCCGGATTGGGCGTAATTCTCTCTTCCGACTCCACTTTCAGCCAGTATGAAGGAGCCCTGAATACGGTGATGAGCGACAATATCTGCTTCCCGGCTAAACTGGCTCACAGTCATCTGAAGGAACTCAACGAGAACCCGAAGGTAGACCGCATCCTCATGCCATACGTGGTTTATGAGCATAATGACGACCCGAAGAATACGCTGAACAGCTTCAACTGTCCGGTGGTTTCGGGCTACAGCGATGTCATCAAGTCGGTCATCAATCTGAAGAAACCGATCGATACGCCCGTCATCAACTTTGCCCAGCCTAAGGCGCTGGAAAAACAGATTACCGATTATCTCAAGCAACTGGGAGTAAGCAAGAAGACTGCCCGTAAAGCGCTGAGAGAGGCCCTCTATGCTCAGGCAGTATATGCTGCTGAAATCAAGAAACAGGGCTGGGAGATTCTGAAAAATGAAGAAACAGAGGCTCAGAAAACGAACGGAGACAAGACTCAGAAGCCGAACAAGGGACTTACGATTCTGCTGGCTGGCCGTCCTTATCATACCGACCCGCTGATTCAGCACAAGCTGAGCGAGATGATTGCCAATCTGGGAGTCAACGTCATCAGCGAAGACATCGCCCGGGGTAATCTCTTTGCAGATTTCAAAGACTTCAATCTGGAGAATCTGGCGTCAGAAAGAAATGAGGCAGCATTAGCCAGCCAGGACAACAACGAAGCATACAACTGTCAGCCAGAGACTTATCTCGTAAAGCAATGGGCGTATATGAACCGCATTCTGAAGGCAGCGCAATGGGCAGCCGAACAGGGCGATGAGGTTCATTTCGTCCAGATGACCAGCTTCGGCTGCGGTCCTGACAGTTTTATCCAGGACGAGATTCGCGACATCATGAAGCGCCACAACAAGCCGTTCACGCTGCTGAAGATAGATGATGTAAGCAATATCGGCTCCCTGAAACTCCGTGTCCGCTCGCTCATAGAAAGCCTCAGAGTTAAAAGTTTAAAGTTAAAAGTTAATAGTTCAAATCTCAAAGTTCAAAGTACTACTCAAAGTACTACTCAAAGTCTCCAGCAGACCAAGGTATTCACCAAGCAGGATATTCATCGCAAGATTCTCGCTCCTTTCATGACCGAATACCTCACCCCTATCATTCCGCCTATCCTGAAACTGATAGGCTATGATGTAGAGGTACTTCCGATGAGCGATGAGGTAAGCGCCGAACTCGGCTTGAAGTTTGCCAACAACGAGGTCTGCTATCCGGCAACCCTCATCGTCGGCGACATCATTAAAGCCTTGAAATCAGGCAGATACGATCTGAACAATACGGCAGTAGTGATGAGTCAGACGGGCGGCCAGTGTCGCGCAACCAACTACGCCGGTCTCATCAAGCGTGCGATGATTTCCAATGGATTCCAGGACATTCCGCTGCTCACACTCGGTGTAACTGCCTCAACAGGCGAAGCATCAGGCTCAACAGACGACAAGCAAGACTACAACGAGCAGGACGGCTTCAATGTGCCTTGGCTGAAATACAGTCAGATTATCGTTACCGCCATTTTCTATGGCGATGCAATCAACGAAATGTACAACGCCTGCATCGTAAGAGAGCGTAAACCGGGCATTGCCAGAGAGTTGCGCGATAAATACATGCAGCTGATAGACGGACCTATCGCCCAGAATTCAGCCAAAGGACTCATCCGACTCCTGGAACAGGCAGCCGAAGAATTCAACCAGATGACCCTCGACAGAACGTTGCCGAAGGTAGGAATCGTAGGCGAAATCTTCCTGAAGTTCAATCCTTTCGCCCACCAGTTCCTGGAGCAGAACATCATTTCGCGCGGCATAGAGGTGGTTCCGCCTCTGCTTGCCCCCTTCTTCCTGCAGGAATTTGTGAATGTAGAGATACAGAAACACATGCGGCTGAGTTGCACCAAAGTGCCCGATTTCATCATCAAAGGCGCTTATCAGGCGCTGATAGGCAGAAGATTGCGCCAGGTAAACAAGGCAGCCGGCAAGTTCCGCTACTTCCGTCCGTTCACCAATATCTATGATGATGCGAAGGACGTACAGGGACTGGTTTCGCTCGCAGCCCAGTTTGGCGAAGGCTGGCTTCTGCCTGCCGACATCGTAGGTTACATCCGTGATGGCGTGAACAACATCATCTCGCTCCAGCCTTTCGGCTGCATCGCTAACCACGTGATTTCCAAAGGCATCGAGAAACGTCTCCACGACCGGTTCCCTATGCTCAACCTCGTATCGCTCGACTTCGATTCCGGTGTTTCAGAGGTAAACGTCACTAACCGACTGCTCCTCTTTCTGGACAGTATCGCAAAATAAGACAAGCCAGACCCATGTACGGTAAAACACCGTATATGGGTCTTTCCGTCTTTCATCCCCCAAAGAATCACTAAAAAAAATACAAAAAACCGTAGCTATTTCTTTGTCATTCAAGAAAATAATCGTATCTTTGCACTCAAATTTTATTGAGACATTAAGAAAATGAGTAAAGATACATTAACTCATCAGTTGACAGAGACCATCGAGGAGCTTTCGAGCGCCGAATCTTTGAAGGGTCTCTTTCATCAGCATCGAGACGGGAATCCACTTCCTTCGGGCAAGGCGCTCGAAGAAATCATCAGTTTGTCCCGTTCTATCCTCTTTCCGGGATATTTCGGCAATTCTTCGGTAAATATCTCAACCATCAAATATCATATTGGAGTAAGAGTAGAGAAACTCTATGAGATGCTGTCAGAGCAGATCCTCGCCGGTCTCTGCTTCGCCAACGACTGCGAAACGGAAACCCAGGCAGAACTGCAGCACCAGCGTGCCAAGGCAGGCGTGATTGCAGCCAAGACAATCATGGAATTTCCAAGACTGCGCAAGATTCTGGCTACCGATGTAGAGGCTGCCTACGAGGGCGACCCGGCTGCCATGAGCCACGGAGAAATCATCTCCTGCTACCCGGTCATCAAGGCGATTACCAACTACCGCATCGCCCACGTACTGCACGAACTGGGAGTGCCGCTCATTCCGAGAATGATGACTGAGCTGGCTCATTCGGAAACCGGTATTGACATCAACCCGGAGGCTACCATCGGCAAGCATTTCACCATCGACCACGGTACGGGTGTGGTGATTGGAGCTACCTGCATCATCGGTGACAATGTGAAGCTCTACCAGGGTGTAACCCTCGGAGCCAAGAGTTTCCCACTCGATAAGGACGGAAATCCTATCAAGGGAATCCCTCGCCACCCTATCCTCGAAGATAATGTCATCGTCTACGCCAATGCTACCATCCTCGGTCGCATCACCATCGGAGAAGGCTGCGTAGTGGGAGCCAACGTATGGGTTACCAAGGATATGAAACCGAAAACAAAGAAATATAAAAAAGAAAAACAAAGTTTATTAGATATAGAATTCAATAATGGAACAGGAATTTGAACTCATTGCCAAGACCTTCATGGGCCTCGAGCCTGTCTTGGCTGAAGAGCTCACCCAGTTGGGTGCCAATAATGTACAGATCGGTCGCCGCATGGTGTCTTTCACTGGCGACAAGGAAATGATGTATCGTGCTAACTTCCAGTTGCACACAGCCATCCGTATCTTAAAGCCTATCAAGCACTTCAAGGCTAGAAGTGCTGAAGAGGTGTATGATCAGATCCAGAAGATCAAGTGGGATGACATCTTAGACGTGAAGAAGACTTTCTCTGTTGACTCAGTTGTCTACTCAGAGGAGTTCCGCAACTCACGCTTCGTAACCTACAAGGTAAAGGATGCGATTGTTGACTGGTTCCGCGAGAAGCAGGGTACACGTCCAAATATCAGTGTATCTAACCCGGATATCCGCCTCAACATCCACATTGCAGAAGACAATGCCACCTTGAGTCTCGATTCGAGTGGTGAGAGTCTGCACCGCCGTGGCTACCGCCAGGAGCAGGTAGAGGCTCCTCTGAACGAGGTTCTCGCTGCAGGTATGATTCTGATGACTGGCTGGAAGGGCGAATGCGATTTCATCGACCCGATGTGTGGTTCAGGTACCATCGCCATCGAAGCTGCCCTCATCGCCCGCAACATCTCTCCAGGTGTATTCCGCAAGGAGTTTGCCTTCGAGAAGTGGAACGATTTCGACCAGGATCTCTTCGATATGATTTATAACGACGACTCTCAGGAGCGCGAGTTTGAGCACCATATCTATGGCTACGATGTTGACATGAAGGCTGTAAACACAGCTAACCTCAACGTTCGTGCTGCCGGTCTTAGCAAGGACATCACCATCTCACAGGCTGATTTCAAGGACTTCACCCAGCCAGCCGAGAAGAGCATCATCGTGATGAACCCTCCATATGGTGAGCGCATCTCTACTCCTAACCTTCTGAACACCTACAAGATGATAGGTGAGCGCTTCAAGAAGGCTTTTGCCGGCAACGAGGCTTGGGTATTGAGCTACCGTGAGGAGTGCTTCGAACAGATTGGTCTGAAACCATCTATCAAGATTCCTGTATTCAACGGAAGCTTGGAGTGCGAATTCCGCAAGTATGTGATGTTCGACGGCAAGATGAAGGATTTCCGTTCTGAAGGCGGTATTGTGAAGACTGAGCGCGAGAAGAGCGAGATGGCTCAGAAGCACCGTTTCAAGAAGGAGCGCGAATTCAAGAAGCGTGTAAGCGAGGAGACTGAAAACGAGGAGGACGATATCCGTTCTTTCAAGTTCCATACTCACCGTCTGGAAGACTTCGAGAAGAAGCGTGCTGAGTTCCATAAGGGCGGCCGTTCACGTATCGGTGGCGGCGGTCGACGCAATGATGACGACGATGACAAGCGTGGCAGCCGCAGCTTCAAGGGTGACCGCAAGGGTGGCCGTGACTTCGGTGGCAAGCGCGACGGAAAGCGTTTCGAGAAAGGCGACAAGCGTGGTGGCTTCAAGGGCGACAAACGTGGTGGCCGTGATTTCGGAGGCAAGCGCGGAGGCAAGAAGAACTTCAGCGTAGACTTCGACGACGAGGATTAAAGAGACATACTACCCATACGTCGTGTTTCACGACGCATGGGTGGTAAACCCGATAAAGTAAAGAATATAATGAATCTGAAGAATTCAATTTATAAATTATCTTTTGCTGCTATGATCATGATGGCTATGAATGCAACCGACTTACAGGCTCAGGGCGTGGTTCCTGCTCAGAAAGGCGAGAAAACCTTTACGCTGGAAGACCTGAACTTCGGCGGCAACAACTATCGTAACATGGTAGCTAAGAACCGCTGGTGCACCTGGTGGGGCAATGAACTCGTTCGCCAGGATGTGGATGCCTGCTATCTCGTCAACAAGACGACAGGCAAGGAGACCAGACTCTTCGGCATCAATGACATCAACCAGTGGATTGCTCCTACCAAGTACATCAAGGTAAGAGCCCTTTACAATGCTCAGTTCCCTTTTGCAGGCAAGAGCATCGTGATGGTAAGCAACGGCAGCAAGACTTACACCGTCGATTTCAAGAAGCATAAGCTGCTGAGCGAGATGGATTTTGCTGACGGCGAGAACCTCCTGGAGGCCAACGCCCAGCAGAACGCCTTCGCCTATCTGAAGGGCAGCAACCTCTATGTGCGTACCTTCGATGTAACCAGCAACGCCCTGACAAAAGAAAAGAAATCTCACGATTTCCAGCTCTCAAAGGACGGAAGCCGCGAAATTGTTTATGGACAGAGTGTTCACCGCGATGAGTTCGGTATCAGCAAGGGAACCTTCTGGAGTCCGAACGGCGAACTGCTCGCCTTCTATCGCATGGACCAGAGTATGGTAACCGACTATCCGCAGGTCGACATCCCGGAAATCGGTTTCAATCATCCTGAAACACAGAGTTGCATTGCTACTCCTGCACCAGACAAGTATCCGATGACTGGCGAGACTTCACACAAGGTAACCGTAGGCGTGTTCGACTGCATGACCGGCAAGACCATCTATCTGAAGGCTGGCGATCCAACCGACCGCTACTTCACCAACATCGCATGGAGTCCGGACAGCAAGACCATCTATATGTTCGAACTGAACCGCGACCAGAACGACTGCCGTCTGACTGCCTACAATGCAGAAACCGGCGAAAAGACTGGCGAACTCTATCGCGAAACCGATGAGAAATATGTAGAACCATGTCATCCTATCCAGTTCCTGCCTTGGGACAGCAGCAGTTTCATCATGCATAGCCGCAAGGATGGTTACAACCATCTCTACATCTGCACCCTGGGCAAGCACGGAAGCCGTATGGCAAGCAATACAGAATCACTTGAAATCAAGCAGTTGACTTCCGGCAAATGGGAAGTGATGGAAGTGCTCGGTTTCAACAGCAAGCGCAAGAGTATCATCATCGCATCCAACGAGAAATCGCCTATCCAGAGAAACATCTTTGCCGTAGATACAAAAACCGGCAAGCGTACGCTGGTAGATGATTGCGGCAAGGGATGGCACAGCGCCACTTTGAGCGAGAACGGACAGTATGTCTTCGACAACTACTCTACTCCTACCGTGCCTCGCAAGATTGCCCTCGTGAATACCGAGAACGGCAAGCGCACTGCTTACTTCACTGCCGAGAACCCTTGGAAGGGCTACAATGTACCTGAGTACAGCTGCGGTACCATCAAGGCTGCCGATGGCGAAACAGACCTCTACTGGAGAATGGTGAAACCGGTGAACTTCGATCCAAACAAGAAGTATCCTACCATTATATATGTATATGGTGGACCTCATGCCCACAACGTAGATGCACGCTGGAACTACTCTAGCCGTGGTTGGGAAACCTACATGGCAGAAAAGGGCTATCTGCTCTTCATCCTCGACAACCGTGGAAGCGAGAACCGTGGCAAGGCTTTCGAGCAAGCTACCTTCCGCCAGCTCGGACAGATTGAGATGCAAGACCAGATGAAGGGCGTGGAATATCTGAAGACGCTTCCTTACGTAGATGCTGACAAGATTGGCGTTCACGGCTGGAGCTTCGGCGGATTCATGACCATCTCGCTGATGACCAACCACCCTGATGTGTTCAAGGTAGGCGTAGCAGGCGGTCCGGTAATCGACTGGCACTGGTACGAGGTGATGTATGGCGAACGCTATATGGACACCCCACAGACCAACCCAGAAGGTTACAGGAAGACCTCTCTGCTCTATCAGGCAAAGAACCTGAAGGGCAAGCTGCAGATTATCCAGGGCTTGAACGATGTGACTGTAGTGCCACAGCACTGCCTCACCTTCCTCAAGGCTTGCATCGCAGCAGGCACCCAGCCAGACTTCTTCGTCTATCCTGGCGAGCCTCACAACATGAGAGGTCATCAGAGCACTCATCTGCATGAGCGCATCAGCAATTATTTCTTCGATTATCTCAAGTAAATATCTAGGAGTAAACTTCCCCGACAAAGAGGAGTTTACTCCTACATCAAATAACAAACAATAACTTACAGCAAATGAAAATTTTATTGTTAGGAGGCGGTGGCCGCGAGCACGCCTTAGCATGGAAAATCGCTCAGAGCGAGAAGTGTGAGAAACTCTTCATCGCTCCTGGTAATGCCGGTACACAGAATGTCGGCGAGAACGTAGATATCAAGGCAGACGACTTTGAGGCGCTCAAGAACTTCACAGTTGAAAATGGCGTTGATATGGTGGTAGTTGGTCCGGAAGACCCATTGGTAAAGGGTGTTTACGATGACTTCAAGAACGATCCTCGCACCCAGAACATCCCTGTCATCGGTCCATCAAAGGCTGGCGCCGTATTGGAAGGCAGCAAGGACTTCGCCAAGAAGTTCATGAAGCGCCACAACATCCCTACTGCCCAGTATGAGACTTTCGACGGTGAGCACGTAGAGGAAGGCTTGAAATTCCTGGAGACACTGAAGGCTCCTTATGTATTGAAGGCTGACGGTTTGTGCGCCGGTAAGGGCGTTCTCATCCTCCCTACCCTGGAAGAGGCTAAGAAGGAGTTCAAGGAGATGCTCGGCGGTATGTTCGGCAACGCTTCTGCACGCGTAGTCATCGAGGAATTCCTCAGCGGCATCGAGTGCTCTGTATTCGTATTGACCGACGGCAAGAACTACAAGATTCTGCCTGAGGCTAAGGATTACAAGCGCATCGGCGAGCACGATACCGGTCTGAACACCGGCGGTATGGGTAGCGTTACCCCTGTACCATTCGCTACCAAGGAGTGGATGCAGAAGGTTGACGAGCGCATCATCCGTCCTACAGTAGAAGGACTTGCTGAGGAGAACATCGACTATAAGGGATTCATCTTCTTCGGTCTGATCAACGTTGAAGGCGAGCCTATGGTAATCGAGTACAACTGCCGTATGGGTGATCCAGAGACTGAGAGCGTGATGCTCCGTCTGAAGAGCGACATCGTGGATCTCTTCGAAGGTGTAGCAGCAGGCGATTTGGACAAGCGCAGCATCGAGTTTGACGAGCGTGCTGCAGTCTGTGTAATGCTCGTAAGCGGCGGTTATCCAGAGGCTTACAAGAAGGGTTATCCTATCCATGGCATCGATGACGTGGAAGGCTCAGTAGTATTCCACTCCGGTACAGCCATGAAGGATGGCCAGGTAGTTACCAATGGTGGTCGTGTCATCTGCGTAAGCAGCTATGGCAAGAACAAGGAAGAAGCCCTGAAGAAGAGCTTTGCCGAGGCACAGAAGATCCAGTTCACCGACAAGTACTTCCGTTCTGATATCGGACAGGACCTTTAGTTTTTTAATGTTGAATGTTGAATGTTGAATGTTGAATTGCCTAACGGACTCAAGGGCGCTAGCCTAATTCAACATTCAACACTTAACATTCAACATTCAACATTCAACATTGAATTAGATGTTAAGAAAGAAAACTTTTCAAAATAAAGTAGCGGCTAGCCGCTACTCTTTACCTATTACTGCAACCCTTGCCACACTGGTTTGGGTTGCAGTAGGTTTATTGGTATCCAATATCTGGGTAGAATTTGCTTTCACAGCCATGTCTACCCTGCTGATGGTGGAACTGAACAACCGTAATGCCCTGATGCGTACCTACAGCCGAATGGTATCCTGCAGTTTTCTGGCATTAATGACGATGGCAGGACTCCCCCACCTCTCTTTAAAAAGCAGTATTGTGACGATGTGTTTCATCGCCTTTTATCTCATTATCTGGAATTGCTATCAGGATAAACGCTCAACAGGCTGGACTTTCTACGCCTTTGCCTGCATCGGTCTGGCATCGTTGATTTTCGTGCAGATAGGCTATTTCATGCCTATACTGTGGATTATGATGATGGTGTTTACCCTCTCGTTTAGCGTAAAGACATTCTTTGCATCCCTGGTAGGTCTCATCGTGCCCTACTGGTTTGCAGCCGGCTATTTCTTCTATACCGACAACATACAGGGGTTGGCAGATCACTTCTGTGAATTCATCAACTACAGCGAACTCTTTGATTATTCGCAGGTTACCGACCATCAGATTCTGAACCTGAGTTTCGTTACCCTGCTCACCATCATCGGTTCCATCCACTTCATACGCACCAGCTACGGCGACAAGATACGCACCCGCATGATCTACGAAACGTTTATCATGTTATCGGCTGCCAGCATCATCTTCATCATCCTGCAGCCTCAACATATACAGGAACTGGGCGGCATTCTGATTGTGAATACAGCACCGCTTATCGCCCATTTCATCACATTCACCAGAGGTAAGTTTACCAACATCACCTTCATCCTGCTGCTCATCATGCTGGTACTTATCATGGCATATAACATACTCGTACCAGAATCCGTATTACTATGAGTTGGATAATAGATTTCTTAATGAGCTGGGGCTACTGGGGCATGCTGGTAGCAGCCTTCCTTGCCGGCAGTTTCTTTCCCTTCAGCAGCGAGGTGGTCATGTCGGGCTTACAGGCTGCCGGACTGGAACCAATCCAGCTCGTACTGTATGGAAGCATCGGCAATGTGCTCGGTTCTATGTTCAACTATGGCGTAGGACGGATGGGCAAAATGGAATGGATAGAGAAATATCTGCATGTAAAGAAAGAGAGTCTCGACAAGGCTCAGAACTTCATGGCCGACAGAGGTGCCTGGATGGGGTTCTTCGCCTTTCTGCCCCTGTTGGGAAGTGCCATCACCATCGTTTTGGGACTGACGAGAGCCAACATCGTGATTTCTGTCATCAGCATCACCATCGGAAAGGTGTTGAGATATGTACTGCTGGTTTACGGACTCAGTTTCATCTTTTAAACAAGCTGCAAAGAAAACAAAGAATTGATTCATATAGATTGACTGCTTATGAGAAAGTATTTATACCTTATTATATTATGTGTGGTTTTCGCGGGCTGTAAAGGCAGCCAGCAGAAAGGCAACACCGCAGAAAGTAACGGAAAGGAATCTGTCGCCAACAGCGATGGCAAACCTGCTGTTACCGTAACCATCCCTCCCTACAAGTTTTTCGTTGATAAGATTGCCGGAGATAAGGTGGATGTCAACGTGATGGTATCCAACGGCAACAATCCAGAAACTTACGAGCCTTATGCCCAGCAGATGATGGAACTTTCGAAGAGTGCCCTCTATCTGAAAGTGGGCAGCATCGGTTTTGAGCAGACCTGGATGAAGAAGCTGCAGGACAACGCTCCGGATATGAAAGTGATAGATACTTCCGTGGGCATCAAGCCTGCCAAGACTCCGGGTGGCAATACCGACCCGCATGTATGGATGAGTTGCAAAAACGCCCGCATCATCTCCAGCAATATCTTCAAGGCACTCTGCAATCTGGAGCCGAAGAACAAGGCATTCTTTGAGAAGAACTATCTGTCGATGCTGAAGATCATCGACAAGCGAGACAGCACCATCAGAGAGGGTTTCAAGAATCATCCCGAGATGGTACGCAAGTTTGTGATCTATCACCCTATCCTCACCTACTTTGCCCGTGACTACCAGCTGGAGCAGCTTGCCATAGAGGAAGAAGGCAGGGAGCCTAGTGCCTCCCAGCTGAAGAGCCTCATAGAGAGAGCCAGAAAAGAAAAGATCAAGTTCTGCCTGATACAGGCTGAATTTGCCAACCGCAACACCACAACCTTCATCAAGGAGAGCCACACCAAGCCAATGAATATCAATCCATTGCAGGGCGACTGGAACTGGGCGATGCAGGAAGCGGCAGCAGCGGTACAAGGCAAGAAAATCGTTGTTGGGAAGTAAGCTCCACACGCCCTGAAAGAATAGGCGTTGACAAGTTAGCTCCACACGCCCTGAAAGGGCAGAAGCCCCTAGCCCAGGGCAGCGCCCTGGGTATAATAGCAGTTAACAAGGCGCCCTGTAAGGGCAAAAGCTTTGTTAAAACAACAACTAATCATAAAGTTCAATGTCCAATGTCCAAAGTTCAAAGTTCAAAGTTAATAGAGATAGAGCATCTTTCTGCAGGCTATGAAGGCAAGGAGGTGCTCCACGACATCAACCTCACAGTCTGCAAAGACGATTATCTTGGCATCATCGGTCCCAACGGTGGTGGCAAGACAACCCTCATGCGCCTCATCTTGGGACTGATGAAACCCACAGACGGCAGCATCCGCTTTTATAAAGACGGGGAGGAAGTAAGGGAAATCAGCATGGGATATCTGCCCCAATACAATCATCTCGACAAACAGTTTCCTATCTCCGTCTATGAAGTGGTACTCTCAGGACTCAGCAAGACAAAAAGTCTCTTTTCGAGATATACCCAGGCACAGCACCAGCAGGTACTCAACTGTCTGGAACAGATGCAGCTCACGGAGTTGAAAGACCGCCATATCGCAGCCTTGAGCGGCGGACAACTGCAGCGAGTACTCCTCGCCCGCGCCATTGTTTCCAAACCCGATGTAGTGATACTGGATGAGCCCAACACCTACATCGACCGCCGTTTCCAGAAGCAGATGTACGAGATGCTGGAACAGATCAATCGGGAGTGCGCCATTATCATCGTAAGTCATGATGTAGCCGAAGTGCTCAATAACGTAAAGCACATCGCCTGCGTAAATCATCATCTCCACTACCACGATACGGCAGATATGCCGAGAGAGAAACTGGAAGAGCATTTCTTAAATGTATAGGCTTATTATATAATAATGCCTAAAAAACAGGTGCAAAAATCCATATTATCTCATCTTTTTATTATCTTTGCAACTGGAATGTGCCTTTTTGAAAGGCACGGAGAAAGCATTCAGAAAGAAATATAATACATTAAAGTTTAAACAATAATGAAACAGTACAGATTAGTGGACAATATCTTCGGATGGGTCGCATTCATCATTGCGGCGTTCACTTATTGTTCCACAATTGAACCGACAGCCAGTTTCTGGGACTGTCCTGAGTTTATTACGACTGCTTACAAGCAGGAGATCGGTCACCCACCTGGGGCACCATTCTTCATGCTTTTAGGCAATTTCTTCACACATTTCGCCAGCGACACCACCCAGGTAGCCAAGATGGTGAATACGATGAGCGCCCTGCTGAGCGCCGTCTGTATCATGTTCCTCTTCTGGACCATCACCCACCTGGCACGCCGACTCGTTATCAGCGACTGGAAAGAACTGACTACCAGTAAGCTGATTGCCATCGAGGCATCCGGTATGGTAGGCGCACTCATCTACACCTTCAGCGATACCTTCTGGTTCTCTGCTGTCGAGGGTGAAGTTTATGCGTTCTCTTCTGCCTTTACCGCTGTGGTATTCTGGCTGATATTGAAGTGGGAAGACCATGCTGACGAGCCTCATAGCGACCGTTGGCTTGTGCTCATCGCCTATATGACCGGTTTGAGTATCGGTGTCCACCTGCTCAACCTGCTCTGTATTCCAGCCATCGTATTGGTTTATTACTACAAGAAAGTGCCACATGCCAACCTCAAGGGTTCACTCCTGGCACTGTTCCTTTCATTCCTCGTAGTAGTAGCCGTACTGTATGGTGTGGTTCCAGGTATCATCACCGTAGGCGGCTGGTTCGAGTTGTTCTTTGTCAACACCCTCGGCTGTCCGTTCAATACCGGTGAAATCGTATACATCATCTGTCTTGTAGCCTCTGTCATCTGGGGCATCTACGAGACCTGTAATGCATCAGAGAAGAACGAGAAGAAGCAGAATATCGCCTTCGTTCTCGGTTTCGGCATGCTCGGCATCCCATTCTACGGATATGGCTGGACAGCTGCCATCACCGGTATCATCGTGCTGGTTATCCTCTGGTTCGTACTCGGCTACAAGCGCAAGCAGGAAGTAGTTACAGGCGTTGACGAATCTACAGGCATCGCCAAGAAGAAGATGCAGCTCCTGCCGCTCATTTCAGCACGCGTCAAGAACACAGCCTTGCTCTGCATGCTGATGCTGATGATTGGTTATTCCAGCTACGCACTCATCGTAATCCGTTCTTCTGCCAACCCTCCTATGGACCAGAACTCTCCTGAGGACATCTTTACCCTGGGAAGTTATCTGAGCCGCGACCAGTATGGCGACCGCCCTCTGTTCTATGGCCAGGCTTATACATCACAGGTAGCCCTCGAAGTAGACGGCAACATGTGCAAGCCTGTCATGAAAGAAGGCTTACCGGTTTACCAGCGCAAGGAGAAAGCTTCGGCTGATGAGAAGGACTCTTACTTCGTAGTAAGTCACAAGAATAAGTATATCTATGCCCAGAACATGCTCTTCCCTCGTATGTACAGTTCGGCTCATGCCCAGGCATACGAAGACTGGATGGGCGGTGTAGAAGGCACACAGATTCCTTACGACCGCTGCGGAGAGAGTATGATGGTGAAGATGCCGTCACAGTTCGACAACATCCGCTTCTTCCTCTCTTACCAGTGCAACTTCATGTACTGGCGCTACTTCATGTGGAACTTTGCCGGCCGTCAGAACGACATCCAGGGCAATGGTGAGCCAGAGCACGGCAACTGGATTACCGGTTTCTCATTCATTGATGATTCACTCTATGGCGACCAGAGCAAATTGCCAGACGACCTGAAGGAGAACAAGGGTCACAATGTTTTCTACTGCATGCCGCTGATTCTCGGTCTCATCGGACTTTTCTGGCAGGCTTGGTATACCCGCAAGAAGAAGGTAATGAAAAACGGCAAGGAAGAGGAAGTACTCCTCCCTATCGGTATCCAGCAGTTCTGGATTGTATTCTTCCTGTTCTTCATGACAGGTCTGGCCATCGTCATCTACCTGAATCAGACACCGATGCAGCCACGTGAGCGCGACTATGCTTATGCCGGCTCATTCTATGCATACGCTATCTGGTGCGGTCTCGGCGTACTCGCCATCATCGACATACTGAAGCGCAAGATGAAGCTCAGCGGTACTGCCGTAACAGCTATCGTAGCTGTACTAACTCTGCTCGTACCAATCCAGATGGCTTCACAGACTTGGGACGATCACGACCGCTCAAACCGTTACACCTGCCGTGACTTCGGTCAGAACTACCTGATGTCACTCCAGGAGAAGGGCAATCCTATCATCTTTACCAATGGTGATAACGATACCTTCCCACTCTGGTACAACCAGGAGGTAGAAGGCGTAGGTACAGATGCCCGCGTATGTAACCTGAGCTACCTGCAGACCGACTGGTATATCGACCAGATGATGCGTCCTGCATACAACTCACCATCTGTGCCAATCACCTGGCCACGTCTCGACTTCTGTTCAGGTACCAACGAATATGTATCTGTTGAGCCTGAGGCAAAGAAGCAGATTCTCGATTTCTACAAGCAGGATCCTGAGAACGCCAAGAAGCAGTTTGGTGACGAACCGTTCGAACTCAAGAACATCCTGAAGAACTGGGTACGCAGCAAGAACCCTGACATGCACTTCATCCCTACAGATACCCTCTATGTCACCATCGACAAGGAGGCTGTAAAGAAGAGCGGCATGATGATGGCATCAGATTCTATTCCAGACAAGATGGTCATCTCACTTGCCGGCAAGAGCGCACTCTACAAGGGCGACCTCATGATGCTCGAAATGTTGGCACAGTGCAACTGGACCCGTCCGCTCTACGTAGCACTCACCGTAGGCGAAGAGAACTATATGAACCTCGGTGACAACTTCGTACAGGAGGGACTTGTGAACCGTATCACTCCGTTCACCACCAACAAGCCAGGTGCCAAGAACTTCGATACAGAGAAGGCTTATCACAACATCATGACCCGATTCAAGTTCGGCAACCTGAAGCAGAAGGGACTCTACATCGACGAGACAACCATGCGCATGTGCTATACACACCGTCGCCTGCTCGCCCAGACAGCCCTCCAGCTCATCGCCGAAGGCAAGAAGCAGAAGGCTATCAACATCCTGAAGAAGGCTGATACCGAGATTCCTGCCTATAATGTTACGCTCGACTATATGAGCGGTGGCTTGGATATGGCTCGCGGCTGGCTGATGACCGGTCAGAAAGCCAAGGGTAAGGAATATATTGAAGCGGTATGGAAGAATGCTTCACAATACCTCAACTACTATCTCTCGCTGCCAAACGACCGTTTCCTCCAGGCAGAGCACGACTGCATCCGTCAGATTATGATTATGCAGAGCATCTGCGATGCTGCCGGAATGGTAAGTCCACAGTTGGAGCAGAAGTATGAGAAGCAGCTCAACAACCTCTACCGTCTCTATCATGGCAGAGGTGGCAGAATGCCGGAAGGCAATCAGTAAAAAATAGAAAAAAGTTTGGTGTCGCGAAACACGACGCCAAACTTTTCATTATTCATATAAACCTGTTTTATCCATGTTCATAGAGCAACCAGCCAAATGGCTCAGATGGTTATACCCAAAAGCCATCTGGAGAATGGACAAGAAAGACCATTCAGTCTATCTTACATTTGATGACGGTCCGATTCCTGAGTCAACTCCATTCATCTTAGAGACCCTGAGAAAGTACAATATCAAGGCAACTTTCTTTATGGTAGGCGAGAATGTATTGCGCCATCATGACCTCTACAACCAGATTGTGGCAGAGGGTCATCAGGTAGGCAACCATACATTCAATCATATCGGTGCCTTCAAGCACCGTGTCATCTCCTACGTGCTCAACACCAATAAGGCGAACGACATCATCCATGCCCATCTCTTCCGTCCACCTCACGGCTGGATGCGACCAAGTGAGTATTGGTGGCTGCACCGCACTTACAAGGTCATCATGTGGGACGTGGTGACGCGCGACTATTCCAAATGGATGACGGCAGAAGATGTGGTGAACAATGTGAAACGGTATGCCCGCAATGGCAGCATCATCACCTTCCACGACTCGCTGAAGAGCATTGAAAAGCTGAAGACGGCGCTCCCTCAGGCCATAGAATGGCTCATGGAACAGGGTTATGAATTTAAGACTTTTGAATAAGAAGCTGTTATTCCCAAACAGGAACAGCCCAATAAACACAGACAAGAAATGAGCAAAAGAATCAACAGTTATCAGGCGGTAGCTGCATTTGTTAGAGGTTTCTTCGAAGCTTACGCACGTGGCATCATCGATGCTACAATCGAAGGCAATGACTTCAGCAAGAAGAACGACCCGAAACAGATCAAGCAGATGATGCTGGAGCACTACGGCGAGGTAAACCAATACTTCTTCGACATCATGTTCTCCACCCTCGTACGCCTCAACTACAAGACTGCCGAGGAAGCCAACGAACGCATAAAGAAGAATTTCGACAGCATGAAACAGGCTGACCCGACCTTTGAGCCAACCATGCTCGACTACCTGCGCATAGCCTGCAAATCGAACCAGCTTTACAAGGCGATGGAATCAGAATACAAGCGTAACTTCACCTGGCTTCTTCAAGGCAAGTTTACCACTCTTGAAGAGCATGTACGCGATTATACCCACGGCATTCTCATCAGTCTTGCTGATGAGCCGATGGCCATCCATCTTCTGGTGCGCATCATCGTGAAGGCATACGCCGCAGGCTTGAAGTGTGGCAGCAAGGAGGGCGAGCAGCACCAGCTCCACATGCCTACCCTTCACGGCATGTTGCTGAACAATGTCAACATCCTGCTCAACGAGACCCCTCTCAAGAGCAGCACCGAAGATCCTGTAGCCCTCTTCAAGGAAGCATGCAAGAATGAAGAAGAAAACATCAACGTTCTTTTCAACACATTAAACGATACGATGAAAGAACTGGCAGCAGAATAAAAGAAAAAGCCCCTGATGCATCACGCATCAGGGGCTTTTTCTTTTATTCTACTGCTCCATCACCGTATCCCGTTTACGGTTACAATTCAAGTCCATTACTTCTGTTCCTATATGAAGATGCTGAAATTTTGTTGAAATTCCCAATCTTCCTATAAGTACAGCAGGATATATCAAATCCTGTTTTATATGAGGAACATGCTTTCCAACCTTTTTCTTTCTCGCATTAGGCAAGTACTTCGTGAAAATACTGGCATTTGAGACCGTAAAAGCACATACAATATCAGCCTTAGATTCCTCAAGATAATAGCAGTAAGATTTACCAAACAAGTTTTCGGCATAAGACACTGCATCATTATGGAAGAATCCATCCAAGTCTTCATTGCCACATGAAAATGAAATAGATTCTTCCAAAATTTCTTTTGTCAATGGTGAAAATACCATTTTGTCTGCAAGAAATCCCATAATACTAACTTTAAAATTTTGCCTTTGCCAAAATAGCCTTCATCTCAGCACGCTGCTTTGAGAAATCTATGCTACCACGCTTCTTCAAGGTTTCTTCAGCTTTTTCTCTGAAAGCTAAAGCCTCATCACCTGTCAGCATTGGGATACCACTAATTGCTAATGCCATAATCTTATCTCCTATTATTTAGTTTATATAACTTGCCGCCAAAGTTACGCTTTTTCTACGAAACCACCAAGAAAATCAAAAGAAATCTGCAACTCATCAGCAAATTCCCTCAAATCAACTACAAACAGCAACTTATAAACTGTAAACTATTAATTGTAAACTTCCCTCTCCCGGCGGTCCCATCCCGCACAACATGGCGAGGGCTTTGATGCCCAGCCAACCTTAGAGCGAAGCGGTTCTGAGCACCGGAGGGCGGTTACATCCTTCCTTCTAAGGAGGAAGGCTTGGTTAGAGGTGGAGCTCCCTTTGGCTAAAGGGAGACGGAGGGATTCGAAAAATTATTATTCAAAAATACATTTTTTGAGAAATCATTGACTACAAGGAAATAGTCAATGAGCAGTTATATCATTCATTCAACTATTAATCTTTATTAAATTATTAATACCATCGCACCATTTTACGCCATAATGATGTATATTTGCAATCAGAATGATTATCATATAAACATTTTAGGCTTATGGCACAGACAGCAATGACAGTCCGTATGGACAACCAGCAGAAAGCACAGTTTGATAAACTCTGCGAACAATTCGGCATGAGTGCGAATACCGCCATCAACATCTTTGTTAAGGCAGTAATTCGCAGTAAGAGCATTCCCTTCTCCATCCAAGCTAAGGAAGAAGACGAGGTGACTGCAAAAGCAAAGGCTGCGTTCCAATATATGTGTGACACAGCAAGAGAACACAACATTGATATGTCACTTGATGAAATCAATGAAGAAATCAGAGAAGTCAGACGATTAAAAAAAGAGCGCAATGGTATATGCAGTCATTGATACGAACATTATCGTGTCCTCGTTTATAACCAAGAACCCTTTTTCAGCAACAAGAAGGGTCATTAACAATATGCTCAGTGGTAAAATTAAACCATTGTATAATGACGAGATTCTGGCAGAATACTTTGATGTTCTAAGCAGATCCAAGTTTCATTTGAATGAGGTAAGAATCAATGAACTATTATACTTTATAAAGCAAAACGGCATTGATTCTTCCCGTTTTCCTTATGATGGCAACATGCCAGATGAGGATGACCGAGTCTTCTACGAAGTCTGCCTGAGCAAGGAAGATTCCTTCTTAGTAACAGGTAATCTCAAACACTTCCCAAAAGAACCGCAAGTGATTACAGCAGCAGAAATGATGGAAATCTTAGACAACGAACTATAAGATAGCGCAGCACCGATACCATCCCTAACAAGGTATCGAAACTGCACTACCACTAGTTAATTCTTTAATCTTAGCTGATTAATGATATCTTCAAACTTAGACACTGACTCAATTTTAGGAACGGCATCAAAATCGCCCTTTAAATAGCTTTGAACTAACTTCTTATCGAATCTAGGATTAAACTTTTCATCCAATCTGTTACATAAACTAACACCATTGTCATTTCGGTTAACCAACCAAATTTCATCACTTCTCAACAACGATTGTGTCATTAAGATAACCTCGTGAGTGGTAAATATCATCTGGCACGGAGTTTTACCAGAATATCTAAAATACAGCTCAAGTATCTTTTCAATAAGAGATGGATGCAAACTCCTCTCTATTTCATCAATGACAAAAACCTTATCTCCTTGGATAAAGTCCAGAATAAGCGGAATATAATCAAACAATCGGTTAGTTCCGTCGCTTTCTTCTTCCAGGGAGAAATATTCTTTTTCGCCGGTTTCAATAATATGATGAACTGTCATTACCTTTTTAGTATCAAGTTCACCATTGACCTTACGAATCAAGAACATATCATGATTTTGCTTTAATGTTCCCAATACATCTTTGCTAGCATCCTTGAAGACATTAGCCTTTATCATACGTATTAACTCTTGAGCAATGCCCAATTTTTCAAACTCGACATTTTTCAGATAGACATCATCAATACCTGTTGCGAAGTATTTTAATAATAGGCGAAATGCCTCATTCAAATCTTTGTCATCAGCTGTCTTGAGTAAGACACTTTGATTATATGGCGTATCAGGAAATATAATCTTAAGCTTAAGTGCGAACCAGGAAAAAACAGCCACCAAATCTGAGATATCGGAAACATTGTCCTTTATATTTCTACTCGAAACTTCATGCAGGAACAACTGCTTAACAGGAGTTGATTTTGCAAAAAAGCGCAAGTATTGTCTCTCTTCATCTTTCGGATTTCTTTTGAGAAGCTCCTTCAGGTCAAATTCATTGGCCTCATTCCTTGTATAAATAGAGTAGACCGTCTTTGGAGTAATCTGACTAAGCCATTCACGGGAAATTCTTTCTGAGTTATAGCTAAAACCATATTCGTACTTCTTCTCATTACACAGTATATGGAAAACCATAGTCGTATCAGCATCCTTGGTTGCATTTGATAACCTAAAAGGATGGTAATCTATAGGCTCATCATGATTAGTACCTTGTACAATTAAAGATTTTGCTAACTTTATAGCCTTAATAAAATTACTCTTTCCACTAGAATTTGCGCCAAAGATTGCTGCAGACTTCAAAACAGTAGCCCCCTTAAATGGCTTAGCTTTATGATCCTTAAGCTTCGTCCCTTTATTGGGTTGCATATTAAAGGTCATTTCATCCTTGAAGGACAAAAAATTCCTAATTTTAAGTTGCTGTAGCATATTACTATATATTAATAATAGGTGAAATCATATACTTATAATAGTGAAATCACCTAAGTTAAACTTATTTATGGCTGCAAAGTTACATAAAAATCTCGTATAAACCGACAAAAATATCGAAAAAATGCGATGCTGGTAATTTATTTGTGAAAAAATCTCATTTTTGTCGCCTAAAATTTGCAAGATTCAAAAAAAAGCTATATCTTTGCATTCAGTTATCAAAATGGTGACGGCGCAGTCTTCCTCTATCGATATCTTGCCGGATGCTGATGAAGAAGACTGTGGAGTAATAATTTGGTGGCGGCGCAAGCCGCTGCCGTTAAATTTTAAATGTAATGAGATAAAGAGAATTAAAACATTCTCCTTAGTCTTTCAAGGAAAGACTTTGTGAGACCCTGATAGGGTAACCAACAAAAGTGATAGCCATTTAAAACTCGGATGCAAAATTACAAAAAACATCCGAGATAATTTGGCTTTTCACTAAAATTAACTAGCTTTTGACCAACATTTATTATAAATGGGGGGGCTAGTTATATATTTAAAGTCATTTATGTCCTAAGAAAAATGGACGAGTTAATCAATAAGGCCCTTAAAGAATAGGACAATCGAGTTCTTTGAGGGGGGCTGAAATAAAAAAATATATATGTATAGGATATTTATATCACATTCATGGAAATATTCCAATCATTACGATAAAATTGTTGAGTTTCTTAGTGATGGTGGCATCATGTATTACAATCATTCTGTACCTAAGGATGATCCAGTACATACAAATGGTACAGATAAGCAATTAGCAGATGCCATTGATGCAAAGATTAAAGGCTGTAGTTGTGTGATTATTCTTGCGGGAGTATATTCTTCCTGTAGCAAATGGATTAAAAAGGAGATTACAATCGCCCAAAAGTATGACAAGCCAATCATTGGTGTCAGACTTTGGGGGGCAGAAAGAGTTTCAGATGCTGTCACCCAGGCTGCTGATGTAGTAGTCAACTGGAATTCTGCATCAGTGTCAAATGCAGTTAAAAATTATTCAATTTAACATTTTGACTATGAGAAGAGCTTTGCTTATAGGTATAAACGACTACCCAGGCGATCTTCGTCTGAGTGGTTGTGTTGAAGACATTCATTGTTTAAAAAATGCAATTGAGCGTCATGGAAATGGTGAGAAAAACTTTGGCGTCAGAATGCTAGAAAATGTTCAGACCTCAGATAAGGTTATGGAAGGGATTGCCGAACTATTTCATGATGACGCAGATGTTGCTCTCTTATACTTTTCTGGTCATGGGTATATTAATACAACAGGAGCAGAAATTGTTACACCTTATGAGGTAACTCACTCTGGCACGTATTATAAAGGAGCACAGATGAAGGATATCATGGAATTGGTTCATAGGTCGAAGGCGAAGAATAAAATTATAATCCTTGACTGTTGCCATTCTGGACAAATGGGAAAATTCAATATTACTGAGACTGGCAGCGTTCTTGATGAGGGCGTTTCTATTCTTACTGCATGCAGAGAAGATGAATCTGCATGCGAGGCTGGTGGGCACGGATTGTTCACAGAGTTACTTTGTAGCGCACTACAAGGTGGTGCTGCAGATTTTAATGGTAACATTACGATGGGTAGCATCTATGCTTACATAGATAGAAGTTTTGGTGAATGGGAGCAAAGACCAGTCTTTAAGACGAATGTCTCAGCTTTCGTATCTTTAAAAAAAGTGGAGCCAAAAGTTCCTCTAAATGTATTTAGAGAGCTTCCAAATCTATTCTCAACAGCCGATGAGATTCACAAACTTGATTCATCCTATGAGTTTACTAACAGCCCAGAGGAGCAGCACAAGTTAGTTGAACCTTTTGCGAAACCTGAAAACGTAAAAAAATTCAAGTTACTTCAGCAATTGCAAAGTATCGGTCTTGTTGAACCCGTTGATGCACCTTTTATGTATTTTGCCGCAATGAATGGTAAAGGTTGTAAACTAACAGCTCTTGGCAAGCATTACTGGAGATTGGTTATAAACAATAATATTTAAAAATATGATAAGTTATTTTAGAGAAAGCTATTTTAAAGACATTGTTACGAGAATGCCGATAAATGAGCAGCGAAGAATATTCACTGCTAGTTTAAATGAATCTTTCGATATATTTTTATCATATAATATCTATGATAAGGATGTAGTGAAGGGCATCTACTATGTGCTCACAAAAATGGGGTTTAAAGTCTATGTAGATTTCATAGTTGACCCTTCAATGAACAGGAGTAAAGTTACAAAGGAAACCGCACAGCGCATACAAAGCAGGTTAAAACATAGCAAGTCTTTAATATATGCCCAATCATCAAATGCAGCAATGAGCAAATGGATGCCATGGGAACTTGGAGTTGTTGATGGAAACACCAGCAAATGCTTTATTATGCCTATTCAAAAGGGTTGCGAAATCATAAACTCAAGACAAGAATATTTGTTATTGTATCCAGTTATTGGTACCAATGCACATAACGAGTTGAGAGTATATGATTCCGAGGGGTCAAATTACAATAGAACTCTTGAAGATTGCTTAAGATAAAACTAAAAATGTGATGAATGTTAATTCAATCGCATCCAAGAACATGCACGACTCATGAATAGAAAAGCATTATATGCTTATTCATGTCAGAAACGCTTGAAGCAATTGAAAAAGTCAAAAGTTTAATGCTTCATTATGAATTATGCCATAGCGATGAAAATCGTTATGGCATTTTTAGTTATGACCGGCACAGATATATCACTAGTATCTGCAAATCAGTACCATCATCTGTGTGTAAGTATCCGCTCAACGCCGTATTGCATATCTCAAAATAATATTGTAACTTTGCACGGCGGCATCATTTCTCTAATTTTGAGACAAGAATACGCAATTTAGCCCTCCATCAGCACAAGCTAATGGAGGTTATACCTTAATTTAACTAAATATTAAATTCATTTTTATTGTTACTCATCTTCCCAGAACTCAGGAAGAAAAGTATAATACTTATCCTCAAGCGTAGAATCTATGTGCTTCAACACATAACAAAGCCAACGCTCAGGATTTTTATCTAGCACCTTACATGTAATGGTGATATACCAAAACCAGTACATAAACCTATATCCACTTATCCAAATAACATTTAAAATCCTCTATACCTATAACCTCCACTTTAGGAAAAGGAATATTTTCCAGAACCTTAAAGTGCTTGTCTTCTGTAACAATACACTTTGCATTTGCAGCAATGGCACAATCTACAAACTTATTGTCATCTTTATCTGCCTCAATTAAAGCAAAAGTATAATGAGGATCTTTGCGAATTATATTGGGTCTAGTCAATATAGCATAAACTATGGCCTCAGAAACTTGAGGGGATATATTACGAGATAAAACCTCTGAATACTCCTCTATTATTTCATTGGACACACAAAGGTTATAATCGCCTCTAAGAAAAGCATTCCACACCTTACGATACGGACTTCTAGGGGCGATTGACATAATCAAACTATTTGTATCCAATACAATATTCATAACCTAAAGATTATAATATTGGTTTATTGTATGGAGTACGTTCATGGAGATGCCGGAAACTCTCGATACGTTCTTCATTCAGGGTTCCTTCATCCCACATCCTATCTAATTCAGCATCAGCCATCTGAACAAAATAATCGGAGATTACCTTATTCAAATCTCGCAAAGCCTCAGGAGTCTTGATAAATGACAGCATATCGAGGATTTGCAATTGAGCTTGATTCATTGTTGCTACCTGTGCCATAATAATTCTTTTTATTAATATCTAACCGCAAAAGTACACTTTTTCCTCGAAACCACCAAGAAAATCGAAAGAAATCTGCAAGTTATCAGCAAATAACCACGAAACCAACCATAAACTATAAACTATTAACTGTAAACAACTGTTCCCTACCTCAGCAAACTATAGTAAGGCGGTCCCATCCCGCACAACATGGCGAAGGCCTTTGATGGTCCGCCAACCTTAGAACGAAGCGGTTCCGAGCACCGAGTAGGGCGGTTACATCCCTAATCCCTATGGTAGGGATTTAGGGCTTGGGTATAGGGTAAGGACCCTCCCGCTGGGGAGGGACAGGTGGGGCAAGAAATTACTTCTTTAACCAGGAAAAGACAGAGCAATTAGAAAGTGCATACCCTCCAATCACCCCATAACATACCAGCGGTATGAGAAAGGCAATCGCCATACTGCCAGTAGTATCCGCAATATACCCCATGATTACTGGAGCAACCGCTCCACCCACTATCGTCATGATAAGCAACGAAGAAGCAAGCTTGGTCTTAGTACCGGCATCCCTCAATGCCAGCGAGAAGATAGTCGGAAACATGATGCTCTCTCCCAGATACAGGGCGAAGAACGCAATGAGCGATAAGGTTCCGCTACATACCACCACAATCAATGTGGCAACAAAGGTGAGGATGGCACAGGCCAGCAGCACCAGCCTTGGCTGGATATAATTCATGATGACACCACCAGCCAACCTGCCGATAAAGAACAGCCCCATTCCGCCAAAGGCGAGATACAGACTGGCAGTCTGCTTCTCTATATGAATACTCTCCTCAGCATAGTTGATGAAGAAACTGTTCACACCCGTCTGGGCTGCCACATATAAGAATAAGGTCAGCATACCGAAACCGAATACCATCACTCGCATCGGCTTCTCCTCTACCTTCTCGTTCGTATCCGCCTCATGCGCTCTCCTTGGGTCAGGTAACTTGATCCTTGACAGAACCAGCGCCACAGAAAGCACGAAGATACCCACCAGGGCATAAGGGATGGCAATGTTGACACCCGAGAACAGAAGCTGTCCGCCAACCAGCGGTCCCACAATCCAGCCGATACCATTAAGAGGCTGTGACAGGTTGATTCTGCTCTCCGCCTTGTCAGGATGTCCCAGTACCGTAGTATAAGGATTGGCACTCGTTTCCAGACAGGTCAGTCCGCATCCTATCACAAACAGCGACAGAACGAAGAAGTTGAAACTGTTGATCCTGCTTCCTGGTATGAACATCAGAGCACCGATACCGAAGTAAATTTGGGTTGGCAGCATTAATGGCATCAATGATAGCCTTGTTGTCCTCATTCGAGAATTCATTTAAACCTTTAAGTCTAAACATCATCATGTTATATCAAATTCTCCATTTTTAAAATACTCACGGTGTTATCCAGAAAACTCGACATATAAGAGTTTTCTTTGTGATCAATAACCCATGCATATATTTCTTTCATTATTTCCAACCCCAAGTGCTTTTGTTCGGAGTTACCAATATAATAATAGGAAGTGGCAATCAGTTGTTTTGCCTTATTGATGTCCACTTCAGAAAGTGGATAGTCTTTGTTATACAAGCTCTCATAAATGCTCAAAGCTTCCTTTGCCGTGTCTATTGGATTATGCCCTTCTATAGTGTGGTTCTCTCTGCACCATTCCAATTGAGCAGCACCAATATTAACAAGAGTCTCACCGATAACTCGTTTGTTTTCTTTATGAGGCACATGCTCATAGATAAATCGACGAGCATCCAAAGCTTTCTGATAGTCTGAGATAGCATCATTCCATCTCATCAATTTATAAAACAAAAAGCCTCTATTGTGATAACCTTGCGCAGCACTTGTCTTTCCTTCAATAGGATTGTAGCCATCTATAGTTTCGGCGTAATGCAAAAGTTTCTCCAGTAGTTCGAAAGCAAGCGGCAAAAGAGTTTCTTTCATTGATTCATTCATGTATTCCATTCTGTCAATGATAAAAGCCGATATGCAATTCGGTAAATAGCAGAAACAGTAAACATAATGATAATCCTTGGGTGTTATCGTCAAATGATCTCTGCATTGATTAAATATAAACACTGCATGAGAAATGACATCCTGCATCCCGTCATCCCAACGTTCAGGAATGGCTCGTAACTTTGCTGCATAAAAATCGGAGCTTTGCAACAGACGTACCTTCATTGGGTCATTCCATTCTTTTATGTCATGTCCCATCTGCTGAATCACATCCCATGCATCTTTATTTCTCTCCAAATCTATAAACCCATGTGCAATGCTCGTATATACCTTGATGATAAACCTATGACTTGAAATCGAATGGTCGTCAATCTGTTTCAGATTGGCGAGAACAGTCTTGTATAATTGCAGTGCAGCAGGGTCTTCATTGCGCATAAGGGCATTGGCAAAGTTGAATCGACATGTTTCTATAAATTTCGATGAGATATTACGTTTGTCAGCCCAGTTAAAAGCTATATGGAAGAATACATCTTCATCATAGTCTCCGCCATATTGGTCGTATGTAGCTTGCAATAGCTGCATAATGTCCTGCATACGCTCATCAGAAATTATCACTCCTTTGGCAATAATCTTCTGCAATAGTTTGTAAATCGATTTTGCGACAGATTTTATTTCACCCACATGAATATTTCCGACCGACACGAGATAGTTCAAACGAGCGACGAGTGCTCCTACAGTGGATAGCCAATCGTCGAATATCTGCTCTTTCTTCTTGTGCAATATAGACAGGGTCTTTTCTTGTATATCAATAGAATTGTTTATTGATTCCAAGTTCAAAGGTTGGCTTACGTCTATATTCGTCTCAATATTGCTTGTTTGTAACGAAGCAAATCTTAGAGTAAGAATTTCATTGACATATTTCAACAAGTTGCCCATTTCGTTATTCAAGACAACCTTCTCGTTTCTACTCTTTGCATCTTTCTTATGAATCAAACTTTCAAGCTGTTTTCTCACGCAGTCCAATCTCTGACATTGTTTGAGCAAGTCAACATCTTGTTGAAATAAGCTCTTGACAGCCGCTATCATATAGCCTGCAAAAGTGACACAACCTTCAGAATAAGCAAAGCCCGAACAATCATCAAAGACTATCATATTTCCCTTTCTCTTACGATAGAGGTTAAGAAACAGATTTGTTTTGACATCATTCATGGTACCATACTCAATGGTGAACACGCCATAATTGGCTAAAGCATTGTTTATTTTTTGACAAGTATTCAAGAGAAGATTTCCTTTCTCCAGATAAATAGCTACAGGCAACTTACCCTTATCACCAGCGGATGCCTTTATTGCAGTTACAATTTCCTCTTCTTCATCCAAGTTACAATGCTCATGAGTCAATGCCACATAATAGTCAGAATGCGGTATCATTTCCCTTTGATGTTTTTCCATCAATATACATCGGGAGATATTATCGTCTTCAAGAGCATCATTTACCGAGCGTACGATGTTACCAAATTCAACACATCGTTTGGGAGCATCTGCACCTATAGTTGCATATATTTTATCTGTGGAAAGAAATGAATTAGCCGACATAATATTGTCACATTCATTCTTAGCAATATAATTCTCTATAACATTCATCACTTCCGAGCATACATGGTCAATATCGCTACATTTCATAGACGCAATCGACTCCCTTGTAAGGAAGTCACTTACAAGGTTTACTCCATCATCAGCAGGAAGAGTAAACACATGTAGATTTTCAGAATTATTACGTTTGGCGAGCACGATTTCCTCTTGTGTATATTTCCCGCATCTGTTTTTGAACAGCCCAATTACGATTTGGCTTTCATTAACAAGATACTCGTCATACTCCGTTTGAGTTCTCACTCCCAAAAACTCTGGTCGATAGTCCTCCCATACCATCAACTGTAGCCTTACACCTTTTGCTCGCCACTTGTCATCGACTTGTCGAATTTTATCACCGATAATCATTCGCTCATAAGCCAACTCACAAGAAGAGGCTAAAAATATCTTTATTGTAGTCATACACATAGGGTTTTATTTATTGCCGCATAATACCTTTTGTTTATCATCCCAGACCGCATAGATCTAAATCAGCGTAATCCGTGATCCCACATATACCAACAACCTTTCTCCCCTTGATAAAGATAAGCCAGCCGAGAGATGAGCAACAGTATTGATGCGCCAGCCAACCCCAGGCGGTCCCATCCCGCACTACTTGGCGAAGACCTTTGATGGTCCGCCAACCTAATAGCGTCGCGGTTCCGAGCACCGAGTAGGGCGGTTTTCCTCTTCTTCCCTGAGGGGAGAAGACCGAGATGAGGGGTGGAGCCTTCCTTAACGGTAAGGAAGGTTTCTGTCCCCTAGAAGGGGAACCGAAAGGGTCTTAAAGACTATTGAAGGTAGGTTTTCGAAAAAAATCACCTAAATATTTTTTGGAAAAAATCCTTTTAGTATTCGAAAGGACTATCAAAGTCCTTCAGCACCTCATGTTTCGTATCCTTTTCCGAAAGATTAGCATGTTCTGTAGGAATGCGCCAATCAATCCCAAGAGATTCATCCAAGATTGAGATACCCCCATCAGCCTCAGGGTGATAGAAGTTATCACACTTATACTGAAATACAGCAGTTTCTGACAACACAGCAAAGCCATGAGCAAAACCCTTAGGAATAAAGAACTGACGATGATTATCTTCAGTCAGTTCCACAGCCACATGCTTACCGTATGTCGGCGAACCCTTACGGATATCCACGGCAACATCCAGCACTCTACCCTTCACGCATCTCACCAGCTTGCTCTGTGTAAACGGAGGTCTCTGGAAATGCAAGCCACGCATCACACCATAACTACTCATGCTCTCGTTGTCCTGGCAGAACTCCACCTTGTAGCCAACCAATGGCTCTACCTTCTCTTTAAACTCACGTTCGCTGAAACTCTCGAAGAAATAGCCACGAGCATCTCTAAAAAGGCGAGGCTCAATAATGAGCACGCCTTCAATATCAGTCTTTATTACTTCCATTTTATCAATTATAATCGATTTGTATAAAAACGGGCTACTAGGCTCCATCACCCAAAAGTAGCTTAAATAAAAAGGAGAGAGGGATCCGTTCGCCCGTATATCAGTTATTTCTTATTATACATCCTCCAAAAGAAATGCCATATCCTAAACAAAGGCTCGCATAGAGCCTCAGCAGGAAAATACTTCACGAGTCTCATATCCCGATACACCCTTTGGAGATTATGTCCAAGCTGTGACCTACCAAACCGATTCCGAGCATCATGCTTTCCGAAGTTTCCGGTTTCCAGCACCTCATTCAACACAAACTTACCATACTTCTCATTAGGAGGAACGATAAGGCGAGAGGCAGGCATGCCGAACACCTCCTGCATGATATACATGATACCCCCGGCAAACTTCCACAACCCCAACTCCTTCAACTCCTCCTGCACCATCCCCAGGCGGTCCCATCCCGCACAATCTGGCGTAGACCTTTGATGGTCCGCCAACCTTAGAGCGTAGCGGTTCCGAGCACCGAGTAGGGCGGTTACATCCCCGCTTCCTGAGGAAGAGGGGCTTGGGGAGAAAGTGGAGCTCCCTTTGGAAAGGGAGACGGAGGGATTCGAAAAATTTTGATAGACTTTATAAAAGTCGCAAATCACATAGTAGTAATCCAGAAGCTGCCTTAAACCAATCCCCTCATTCATCAGATGAGCATAGATATGAGTTAACTGGAAGATGAGATTGAATTCCACTGTTGGAATCGCAATCTCCCCTTGCTCTCCCAACATCACCCGATGCGAGAACTGCTCATCCTTCACCCTCTCATAGTATTTCTGAAGCTTTCTGTTATGCCAGAAGCACAGCAGGAAGCTAGGGCGATAATGCACTTCAACCTCCACACCCTTATACGATGGGAAGTCGATGTGGTGATAGCACGCCTTTTCATGAGGCGAGATAGAGCGGACAAAGGAGATAACCCGTTTATCTCCACCTTCCACCCAGATATCAATATCGCCAGGAGTCCGGGAATAAGGATTCGGATACATCAATGCATTTCCCTGCCCTTTTAGGATACAGGTTCTAAATCCCTTCTTTCGGAACCACTCAGAAACCTGGATGGCAGCATCGTTCAACCGAACATTCGCTTTCTCCAACATCTGGCTTTCCGCCATCCATTGAAGCAGTAGCTCCTTCTCCATCCCTACATGTTCAGCAGGCAACTTCTTGATACCATCAAAGAGAACACCCACTAGACATTGCTTCTGGTCGATAGCATATAGCTCCTCCCAATCCGCTTCCTTCAAGGTAGAAGGTATTTCCTTGGCAGAGCCAATGCAGAATCTTAGGAAATCAAAGAATATCTTTTGTTGTTTCAACATAAAGTTGTACTTTTGCACGCATGAAGCAAGTCATACGCATCATATTATCCTACATAGCAGCTATCATCCTTCTTCCGATAGCCTTGCTATGTAAGTTCTTCCGAAGAAAGTAATCCTACTTTTTTCGGAAAGGATCCTTGTATATTCCCAAGAGCTGCTTACCGAAGTAATAGAAGAACTGCATGTCATCCACGAAGTAACGCTTGAAGAGACGCTTTGGTTCCTTCATGCAACGATACAGCCACTCCATACCAATCTTCTGCCAAATCTTAGGCGCACGTTTCAATGTTCCAGCTTCGAAGTCAATGGTAGCACCAAGAGCCATGAACACCTTTACTCCAGGCATCTTATCACGATACTTCATTATCCACTTCTCCTGCTTTGGAGCACCCACACCAACGAGCAGCACATTAGCACCACTCTCGTTCACGATGCGAACCAGCTCCTCACATTCATCCTCATGCTTCTCGAAGCCAAAGGAAGGAGAATGAGCACCAACCACCATCTGGCGCCCCACCTTCTCATTGATGCACTCCATGGCCTTAACAGCAATACCCTCCTTAGCACCAAGCAAGAAAATCTTGCAGTCTGCATCATTCTTATGATACATATAATAAGAGGTAAAGAAGCTAGAACCAGGAATTGCTTCCTTGATTGGCGTCTTCAACAACTTGCCGAACAGGTAGAGGATCTTACTGTCACACACCACCCATTCCGACTTCTGATACACGTCATAAAACTCCTTGTCCTTCTGAAGCTTGATCAGATGGTCAAGATTAGGAGTCACAAGAACACCCTCCTTCAAGTTCTCCAAGAGTCCCTGACGAGTAATGTTCTGAATATCTATATTTAATACTTTTACTGTTTCCATTTTTATTTTAGATATAAACAAATGATTCTAATTCGTCTTCTTTCACTCCAACATACCATTCTCCAATACAATAAGTAACTGTTCAAAATTAATTTTACAAATATGAATAATTCACGAATAAGTTCGTACCCACAGACGCCAAGGCCCTGTTCGTACAATAGAAAAGCGAGTCCGTAGTCTCGTAATCTATCGGTCTTATCCA
>OBRN01000027.1_pt1 | contig 49688 bp, 30 predicted proteins | sample 1475621 | NCBI WGS metagenome assembly OBRN01 (sample SAMEA3360684, study PRJEB22359) | human gut metagenome | biome: ENVO:urban biome; feature: ENVO:human-associated habitat; material: ENVO:feces | place: Bangladesh | collected 2011 | reverse complement strand
TCCAGAATGAGTTTCTGCTCATATTCACGTCCTATTATTCCGTTTGCATCCATAATTTCTGATTTTATTTCATTTATACTCAATCTTACCGGTGCAAAGATAAACAAAAAAATGAATTCTGCAAGGATACCACCGCCCTAACTACCTTTTTAATATAATTAGGGCGGGCTTATAAGCGATACCACCGCCCTAACTACCTGCTTTTGTATAGTTAGGGCGGTATTATCGCAACATCACCATATAATTATATGCCTTTTGTCGGGTTACATCTTCTTTGCCGCCTCGAAACGTACCTCGGCAAGCCAGATGCGGAAGGTGGAATTAAGACATGAAGTGAAGTAGCGTGACAACTCGTTCTTGGAGATGTTCAGCGAGCGTGATAGGGTGAACATGTTTACTGTGGTGTCTTTGTAGCCCAAAGCCACGAAACTCAGGTTGAAGAAAAGGATAGTGAGCAGAGCCAATGGTCCTATTATATATAATAAGGTGGTGGAGAGGATGGCGAAAGGCAAGGGTATCGAACCCGTATTGATTTTGTATCGATTACGTATCTCCATTCGTTCGAGAAGCGGAGAATGATAGGAAATCAATACGAGAATAATACGTGTATGATAGAAGGTTCAACAAAGGAATAACGGTAAACGATAAATGTTTTTAATGTTGAATATTTTCGTCTATACTCGAAAAAAAACACTACATATGTGGAAAATTTCGAGTATGGACGAAAAAATGAATCAGTAAAAAGTTATAATCTTTGGTTTGGTAATACCATTGATGAGTAGCAGTCAAAAATGGTTATACAATCAATTCTATTGAATAATATTCTGCCATATCCAAGGGCCAGTTTGTATGAATGAGCAGTTCATTAGTTGAGCATTGGATTACTGTTCCTGTTTGATATTGTTTACGGTCGGATACGCCAAGCATAACCCGGTCGTTGGGGTGGATGTTATGTTCGGATTCGTTCAGCTTAAACATATAGTTGAGGCTTTCATCATCCTTCGTCTCACTGTTGACGTGTGCTTTCGGAATGTATAATCCTTCGTCAATTCTGTTTTGCATATGCTTGGGGAGATATATGCGGAATGATTCGGTATTAAGATCATCACCGTTTATAACTTGAACACTTTGACTACGATGACCGTATGTTAACCCGATGTCTAAGGGTAGAAGTTCTCGTATTTCCTTGGCAAGAGCCCAACCTTTAGCCCACCATTTAAGCCATTCAGTATTATCAACATTCTTATAGCCGTCATGGATGTTTGCTTGAAAGAACTTGTGCCATGCGAGTAGGTCGTTGTGCCAGCTATAAGCCGTCAGGTCTATCTTCTGAGATTTCTCGTCCTTGTATATCGTCAGATCGTCAACAGTTCCAATTTCAGAACCTTCTTCATCGCAAAAGAGAGTCTTTGAGTCATCATCAGGCGCAATATTCACATATGCTCCTTGGTTCAATGGAAGGTTGCAACTGTCAAGCACACACTCTACAGCATTTTCAAGAGTGATGATGTAGAAACAGGGATTGTTGCCTTTTCTGTGTTCATAACAATCAGGTTCCTCCCATCCGTCTATATACTCTACCTCAATGACTGCAAAAGTGTTGTTTGGGTCATCAACTAACCTGGTGTCACTTTTCCCGTTAGCATAACTGTCTACAAACACCGATCTTATCTCTGTTACTTTGCCACGTATCAGGCAATTGGCATCTTCATTGTGATGCTCTTCATCAAAATCAATGTTTATACCGCATGCACAAGTGTATGGCCCTTTCTTTATGCAGGGCAAACTGACTATTTGTCCTACCTGTATAGGGTCACCACAACATTGCATCTGCCATGTCTCATATAAAATAGTGCATTGTGCCATTCTTGTTTTCATCGCAATATAATATTAGTTTAAATGATATATTACTATGTATTTTTCGTGTTTCCATGTATGCAAAAGTAATGTATTTTTTTGAAATATCATAATAAGTATGAACCGAAAAATGCTTATTAGTGTCCTGCTTTTGTGAGTGCTTAACAAACAGATTATTCAAATTCCTTAGTGTGCTCCATGCATATTACGACTGTTGCACAAAGGACAAGTTTCAAGAGTGGTTTGGCGATTTGTGGATAGGTTTGCATCCTACACCATTGCAGGGCAAACTTCAAATTGCCTACTTTTTATACATATAATTTGCACAATATAAAATATTTGTTATATCTTTGCAACAAATTGCTTCGTTTGCAGCTGAATGCCGTTTGTTTAGGACATGGAGGCAAAGGGGCTTGTGCTATTGTTTTTTACTTCACTTATTAAACTTAAATTTATGGACAAGAAACAGACTTTGTTCCTCGGCATTGGATTCTTGTTGGCAACTCCGTTGGCCAATGCCCAGAATACAACTGACAGAAAGCTCGTTCAAGGACATCGCACTGAGCAGTTGGCGAAAAAGTATGGTGAAGCAACATCCCTGAAGGTTAGGGACAATGCTGTGGAAAAACGGTTGACACCATGTTTGACAACTGGTAAGAAACATCGTAAGGCTGTTGGCAATGCTTTGGTTGCAAAGTCTTATAAGTCGGCTCCTGCTGTCTTTGATGCAGGGTGGAGTGCCGACTTTAATACGGCCGACCAATGGGAACAGTTCACTGTGATTGATGTCAATGGCGACAGAGCACCAAGTCAGTATGGCGAGAGCGGCACGTGGAACCACTCCTTGCATGATGGTGAGGGTGCTGCCATGTATGTCTACAACATCAAAAACCAAGCAGATGACTGGCTCATCACTCCAGGACTGAACCTGAAAGCAGGCAAGAGCTATTATGTGAACTTCAAGTTGCGCTGTGTGCAGAATACTTATCCTGAGCGCATAGAGGTGAAATACGGCACAGATGCCACTGTTGAGGCTATGACACATACTGTTCTCGAATCTACGGATGTGTCGAATACGGAATATAAGTCGTATGTGCAGAAGATACAGCCTGCTGAAGATGGAGTGTTCTATATAGGTTTCCACGCAATCAGCGACCCGTTCACGATAGCACTCTATGTGGATGATATTTCTGTGACAGCAGCACCCGAAGCCAAGTCTCCAGCTATGGTGACAGATGTGAAGGTGACTCCTGATGCCTCGGCTGCATTAAAGGCAACTGTGGAGTTCAAATCTCCGGAAAAGGCATTCGATGGTTCGGCATTGGCGGCTTTGTCTGGTGTAAAGCTCATGCTCAACGGCAAGTTGGTGGCTGACGTAAAGACAGACAAGCCTGGCAGCATAAACACAGTGGCAGTGAATGACATTCCTGCAGCAGGCATTAACGCTTTCACTCTAATTCCTTACAACGACGAGGGTGATGGTGAATCATTCACTACTTCGACGTATATAGGTCTTGACCTGCCTGCAGCACCAGAAAATCCGATACTTTCGGATGATCCTGCTAAGGTGGTGCTTTCTTGGGATGCAGCAAAAGCAGCTCATGATGGTGCTTTCTTCCCCGATGATGTTGTATACCATATATCGTCTGTCACCTACAACAACTATGGAGAACCTGAGTTGGCAGAAGAGTTGGCAAAGACAGAAAAGGGTGTTACGAACTTCGACTTGGGATTCGGAGCCGACGAGGGAGATCCAAAGGAGATAGAATTGGCTGTTACAGCTGAAAACGCAACTGGTATAAGTACCAGTGCCAATATATCTAACGCTATATTGTTGGGCAAGCCTGAGACTGTGCCATATCACGAGAGTTTTGCCGGTGGCAAGGAGAGTCATGTCCTGATACCTTTCGGCGAGGGACAAGGCGTAACATTCGGAATGGCGGGCGCAGGACGCTCCGTAGATGAGGCTGCCGACGAGGATGGAGGAAGTCTGTATCTGCAAACATTCTGCAATGACTCTGTTGGTGTGAAGACATTCAAGATATCATTGGCAGGAACAACGCATCCGATGCTTGCCTATAAGCAGATGACAAGCACAAAGTCGGGAACCTTCACAGTTTTGGCTAAAGCTCCTGGCAAGGAGCCGGTAGTGCTCAAAAAGCAGGAAATCAGCGAGGCAGACGACCATTGGACAACCAACTGGCACGACCTCTCGGCTTTCTTGGGTGAGCGATATGTGCAGATAATATTCACATTGACGGATATGTCGGATGTCAAAGAACAGAAGATGCAGTACTTGGATAATATACGCATTGGCGACTTTGCGGCCAAGGACCTTGCTGTTGAGGTTGAGACGGATAAGAAGGTGAAGCGAAACGAATCGACAAAGGTACGTGTGAAAGTAGCTAACGTAGGCAGTGAGACAGTAGACACATATAAGCTGAAGCTCTATGTGAACGGCAGTCAGGTGGAAGAGCTTAAGCAGGATGAGCCTATCAATGCGTTGGACGTGCGCGTGTTTGAGTTTGATTATAAGGTTGACAAGCTTGAGGAAGCAAGCGAATTGGCTATAAAGGCAGTTGTTGAGGCAGACGGCGACAATATGGCAGGCAACAATGAGGCTGTGAAGATTCTGCTTGTGGAAGCCCCCGACTTGCAACCAGTGCGCAACTTACGTGCCGAGACAATAGGTGAGAATGTTGTGATTGCTTGGGACGAACCGTTGGCTTTGACTGCCAAGACCGAAGGTTTCGAGGATTACACACCGTGGGAATTCTATGATTTTGGAGAATGGACATCATTTGATGGCGACGAAGGCCTCTCGGCAGGTGATTTTGTATACGACGGAAACGGTAATGAGATTATGTATGAGAACCAGGGTGAGCCATTTGCCTATATTGTGTTCAATCCGCATGACTTCGGTGGGGTGGATTTGACATCGGGTGGCATCAACACCTTCAATGCTCATGGAGGAAACCAGTTCCTCGCATCTGTTCACGGTACAATAATGAATATCTACACCTTTGATATGGAGACTGTGGATAATGACGACTGGCTCATCAGTCCGGCTCTTCCCGGCGACGCTCAGACTATCAGCTTCTATGCCAACAATGTGACTGCCACAAACCAGATGACAGGCGAATTGGTAGATTTGAAACAGAAGGTGGAAATACGTTATTCAACGAGCGACACCGACATCAACAACTTCGAACTGTTGAAGACTGTAGAGGTGGCTGGTGGTAGCTGGCAGGAGATAACAGCCGACTTGCCAGAGGGTGCAAAGCATTTTGCCATACGCAATGTGACACCGGCAGAAACTGCCTATATCCTTATGATTGATGATGTGACCTATCATGTAGGTGGTGGTAAGCCAGTAAAATACAATGTGTATAGAGACGGTAAGTTGCTCGGTTCTACTTCAGAGCTTGTTTATACCGACGAGGGTACGGCAAACGGATACTATCTCTATCAGGTGACAGCTGTTTATGCCGACAACAACGAATCGGCACCTGCCACACTTCACAGCGAGCCTACTGGAATAGGCGAGATTGTGTCAAATGGACATAAGTTTGACGTATACACCATTGATGGAGTGCGCATGAAGACGCAGACCAACAATATGGGTGGGCTCAAGCCTGGTGTATATGTTGTGGAAGGAAAGAAGATAGTAGTGAAATAAATGAGAATATATAGCAACCTTAATACGGCTTGCTATTTGAAAATAAAAAAAACACAGGCAAGAGTAAAGCAATGTTTTTACTTTTGTCTGTGTTTTTTTTATATGAATCAGAAGCAATCGTTCATCACTCGCTTAGTGGCTCCAGTGTGTTCCTCCACAACTTTTGCCGCGGCGTTGCCTCGCTCTCTTATAAGTCCAGGCGCAGCGATGAAGCGGTCCATCTGAATCTTGAAGTCGTCGAACGACATGATTTCTATGCCACCTTTTGACTGAAGCAGCCATTGGGCCTCTTGGAAATGCTTGTTGTTGGGACCGAAGAACACGGGCATGTGCCATACTGCAGCCTCAAGCACATTGTGGATGCCTACACCGAAACCTCCGCCAACGTAAGCCACGTCACCATAATTATATATAGAGGATAGCAGACCGAAGCAGTCGATGATGAGACATTCGGCTTGGGCGGCCTCCTCGGGAGTGGTCTGAGTGTAGCGTACCGTCTTGCGTTGCAGTTTCGATAGAATCTGCTGAAGATGTTCCTCGTTAATGACATGAGGTGCGATGATGAGTCGCCAGTCGTGACGCTCGTTGAAATAGCGGATGAAGATATCCTCGTCGGGACCCCATGATGAGCCTGCAACAAATGTCTTGATGGGTGTGCCTTCTGCATTTCCTCCAACAGAGCCATAGCGGAAAGCCTCTACTATAGGCAAGTGCTTTGCGGCGTCGCGTATCTGCAATACACGGTCGAAGCGAGTGTCGCCCACAACCTCGGAGCGGTCGATGCCTATGCCCTGAAGAAGCTGTTGGCTCTCCTCGTTCTGCACGAAGAACTTGGTGACACAATGCAGCACACGGGCGTACTGCTTGCCATACCAACGGAAGAAGATCTGGTTAGGTCGGAATATGCACGACACGCTGTAGACAGGCACTCCACGATGTTGCAGTATGTGGAAATAGTTGTACCAGAACTCATACTTAATGAAGAAAGCCATAACGGGACGCACGGCACGCAGGAATCGTCGTGAGTTGCGTATGGTGTCCAAGGGCAGATAGCACACGATGTCGGCTCCTTTATAGTCCTTGCGCACCTCATAGCCTGAGGGCGAGAAGAACGTGAGCAGAATCTTATATTCAGGGTGCTCCTGTCGTAGGTGCTCCATCAATGGGCGGCCCTGCTCAAATTCGCCGAGCGAGGCAGCATGAAACCACACATATTGGGCTGTGGGGTCGACCTTCTCCTTAAGTATCTTTATAGCCTGCCGCTCGCCACGCCACATCTTGCGCACCTTCTCGTTGAAGAGACTTGCTATGGCAACGCCAATGAGATACAGGTAAATTGCAATGTTATACATAATCGAAAAGTTTTGCACCTTAATGAAGGTGTGGGATAATTATCCCAACACCTCGATAGCCTTGCGCAGACGCTTGATAGTCTCCTCCTTGCCGAGGAAAGCAGAAATGTCGAACATGCCCGGACCCTTGCCGATGCCCACGAGGGCAAGACGGAAGGCGTTCATAACGTCGCCGAGCTTGTAGCCCTTGTCTTCTACCCACTTCATCACGATAGGCTCCTGACCCTCGATAGAGAAGTCGTCGATAGACTCAAGCACGTCGGCAAGCTCGCCCATAACCTTGGCAGAGTCTTCCTTCCAGCGCTTCTTAGCTGTCTTTGCGTCGTACTCTGTAGGCGCGATGAAGAAGAACGAGCACAATGGCCAAAGCTCCTTGACGAAGCTCACACGGTCCTTCATCATGGCCACAACCTGAGTGATGCGCTCCATCGACTCGTCAACACCGTTGTTGGCAACGATGGGAGCGAAGAGGTTGGCAATCTCCTCGTTCGACTTGCGCAGCATGTACTCGTGGTTGAACCACATGCCCTTCTGGAAGTCGAAGCGTGCGCCTGCCTTTGAACACTTATGGATGTCGAAGAGGTTGACGAGCTCGTCGAGCGAGAACAACTCCTGCTCTGTGCCTGGGTTCCATCCAAGCAGGGCGAGGAAGTTGACTACAGCCTCGGGGAAATAGCCACTCTCGCGGTAGCCTGAAGATATGTCGCCAGTCTTAGGGTCGTGCCACTCAAGCGGAAATACTGGGAAACCAAGGCGGTCGCCGTCGCGCTTAGAGAGCTTGCCCTTGCCTTCTGGCTTAAGGAGCAGCGGCAGATGGGCGAATGTAGGCATGGTGTCCTCCCAGCCGAAAGCACGATAGAGGAGCACATGAAGCGGAGCCGAAGGCAACCACTCCTCGCCACGGATGACGTGGGTGATTTCCATAAGGTGGTCGTCGACGATGTTTGCCAAGTGATAAGTAGGCAATTCGTCGGCACTCTTGTAGAGCACCTTGTCGTCGAGAATGTCGCTCTTGATTTTCACGTCGCCGCGAATCATGTCGTTCACGTGAACCTCGATGCCCGGTTCAACCTTAAAGCGCACTACATACTGCTCGCCGTCGGCGATGCGACGCTCCACTTCCTCCTTGGGGAGAGTGAGCGAGTTGGTCATCTGCATACGGGTGTGAGCGTCGTACTGGAAGTTCTGAATCTCGCTGCGCTTAGCCTCAAGCTGCTCGGGAGTGTCGAAGGCGATGTATGCCTTGTCGTCGGCAAGAAGCTGCTCTACGTATTTCTTGTAGATGGCACGGCGCTCGCTCTGGCGGTAAGGACCATGTTCGCCACCGAAGCTTACGCCCTCGTCGAACTTGATGCCGAGCCAGCGGAACGACTCTATAATGTAGTCTTCGGCTCCAGGAACGAAACGGTTGGAGTCGGTGTCCTCAATACGGAAAACGAGATCGCCGCCATGCTGGCGTGCGAAGAGATAGTTATACAATGCTGTACGCACACCACCGATGTGCAGGGGTCCTGTAGGACTTGGTGCGAAGCGCACCCTCACTTTTCTATCTGACATAATATGTTGAGTTTTTTTGTTTTCGATACAAAGGTAGTACATTTTTCCACGATATTCACATTTTTTTTGTAATATTGCAGTCTGAATTATTTAAATACACTAAGGTATGTACAGAATTGACAATAACAACCGCCGTTTTTGGCGCAATCTTCTCAGCCGAATGGCTCTGATTGTCGTCACCGTGACGCTCATAGTGTGGTTCTTGCCTCGCAACGAAAGCCAACGCTTCCGCTACGATGTGGGCAAGCCGTGGATGTATGGCTCGTTTATAGCCAAGTTCGATTTTCCTATCTACAAGACCGATGAGGCCATGAAGGAACAGGAGGACTCGCTGCTTGAGACCTATCAGCCCTACTACAACTACGACCAGACAGTGGAAGCCAAGGAAGTGGAGAAATTCACCAACGACTTCCGCAACGGAATCCCCGGTTTGCCACATGAGTATGTGGGCATCATTGCCAAGCGCCTGCAAAGGCTCTATCAGGCAGGCATCATGGACACGCCAGAGTATAACGAGATATACAACGACTCCTCCACTATGGTGCGTGTGGTGATAGGCAACAACGCTCAGAGCACGCCTCTTACAGATTTCTACTCCACACTCTCGGCCTACGAGCAACTGTTCGCCGACCCTTATGTGGCAGAGCAGCGCCCAATATTGCAACGCTGCAACCTGAACAACTATATAGAGCCAAACCTTGTGTATAACAAGGAAAGGTCGGAGACGGAGAAAAACGACCTGCTGTCGTCGATACCTCCCGCAAGCGGAATGGTGATGAGCGGACAGAAGGTGATTGACCGTGGCGACATAGTGGACGAATACACCTATCGTGTGCTCAACTCCTTCGAGCGAGAGATGCAACGCCGCTCAGCCACACAGAACGAGATAACGAGCACCTTCATAGGACAGGTGATATTCGTGACGCTCATGCTTGTGCTCTTCACCATGTATCTTGCGCTCTTCCGCCGCGACTACTTCAACAAGCCGCGCGCCATAGCCATGCTCTACACGCTGATGACGCTATTCCCCGTGATAGTGTCGCTGATGATGCGCCACAACTACATGAGTGTCTACATCGTGCCTTTTGCCATGGCTCCAATATTCGTGAGAGTGTTTATGGATTCGCGCACGGCGTTTATCACGCATGTAACAATGATACTCATTTGCACCATAGCCGTGAAGTACCAGTATGAGTTCATCATCATCCAGATTGTGGCAGGACTTATAGCCATCTACTCCTTGCGCGAGCTTACCCGACGTGCCCAGGTGTTCAAGACTGGCATACTCGTGGCCCTCGGCTGCGCCTTGGTGTATTTCGCGTTGCAGCTTGTTCAAGACAGTGAGTTCACGCTTATGGATCCCGACATGTACTATCATTTCGTTATAAACGGAGTGCTCCTGCTGCTGTCGTATCCGCTGATGTATATTATTGAGAAGATGTTTGGTTTCGTGTCGAGTGTGACGCTCTTTGAGCTTTCAAACACCAACCGAGGCATTCTGCGCAATCTCTCGGAGGTGGCTCCAGGCACATTCCAGCACTCCATCACTGTGGGAAATCTTGCTGCCGAGATAGCCAACAAGATAGGAGCCAACTCGCTGCTTGTGCGTACTGGCGCTCTGTATCACGACATAGGCAAGATGGTAGACCCCGTGTTCTTCACCGAGAACCAGGCAGGCGTGAATCCACACGACAACATGTCGTATCGTGAGAGTGCGCGTATCATCATCAACCATGTGGTGGAGGGGGCTAAGATAGCAGAGCGCGAGAATCTGCCAACGATAATACGCGACTTCATAGTGACCCATCATGGCACGGGAATAACCAAGTACTTCTACATTAAATATAAGAACGAGCATCCCGACGAGGATGTAGACCCGGCTTCATTCCAATATCCAGGTCCTAATCCCTTCACACGTGAACAGGCCATACTAATGATAGCCGACGGAGTGGAGGCAGCCTCGCGCTCGTTGCCCGAATACACCGAGGAGACAATCTCCAACCTCGTGAACAAGATAATCGACAGCGACGTGAGCGAAGGCTATTTCCGCGAGTGTCCCATCACGTTCCGCGACATAGCACTTGCCAAGCTTGTGCTTATCGAACGCCTTAAGGCTATCTATCATACGCGAATCTCTTATCCTGAGCCTAAGAAATAGGGAACTTATGCACTACGTTGACGTAATACTTCCATTGCCCTTGGAGGGCACATTCACTTACTCTCTTCCGGCGAGCCTTGCCGGAGGGGTGAGGCTTGGTGTGCGCGTACTTGTGCCATTGGGAAAGTCGAAGACCTACACCGCCATGGCTGTGCGTACGCATGACGTGAAGCCCGACTTCGAGACGCGCGACATCTTGCAGGTGATAGATCAGGAGCCTGTGTTGCTTGAGCGGCAGTTAAGGCTGTGGCAATGGATATCGACTTATTACATGTCGGCACTTGGCGATGTGTTTAAGGCGGCTCTTCCTGCCGGACTGAAGGCAGAGGAGAACTATCGTCCAAAGACTGTGCGCTGCGTGACGCTGCCTGCCAATCTGCGCACAGAGCAGAACCTGCATCTTGCATTGACCATACTTGGCAAGGCACTAAAGCAACAGCAGACCTTCAACACCTATCTGCAACTGTCGCATTGGGACCAGATAGACGGCGATACGCCGCCCGACCATATACAAGATGTGGCTTGCGACGAGTTGCTCAACGCCTCAGGTGCCTCGGACGCTGTGCTTCGCCAACTCATAAGCCGAAAGTTTCTTGAGGTTTACTACCGTGAGGTGGGGCGTATAGGTGGAGGAGGAGAGTATCATCCCGAACACATACAGCCGTTGAGCGAGGCACAGCAGGATGCCATGAACCAGATAGGGGTGCAGTTCATGAGCAAGAACGTGGTGTTGCTGCATGGTGTGACGTCGAGCGGCAAGACAGAAATCTACATACATCTTATTCAGAAAGCAATTGACGAGGGTAGGCAGGTGCTTTATCTGCTGCCAGAGATAGCTCTGACGGTGCAGATGACACGCCGGCTGCAACATGTGTTTGGCTCGCGTCTTGGCATCTATCACTCAAAGTATAGTGACGCTGAGCGTGTGGAGATATGGAAGAAGCAGCTGTCGGATGAACCTTACGACGTGATTCTCGGCGCGCGCTCGGCGGTATTCCTGCCTTTCACACACCTTGGACTCGTAATAGTGGACGAGGAGCATGAGACATCCTTCAAGCAGCAAGACCCTGCCCCGCGCTATCATGCGCGTTCGGCAGCCATAATGCTTGCAAGAATGTATGAAGGAGCAAAGGTGCTGCTCGGCACAGCCACACCCTCGATGGAGAGTTATTACAACGCAACCACGGGCAAATACGGATATGTGCAGCTCACCACACGCTATCGCAATGTGGCAATGCCCGAGATAAAGGTGGTTGACACCAAGGACCTCTACCGCCGCAAGATGATGCGCGGAGCGTTCTCGCCTGACTTGCTTGAGGCTATGCGCTCGGCTCTGAGCAACCGCAAGCAAGTGATTCTTTTTCAGAACCGCCGTGGCTTTGCCCCGATGGTGGAGTGCAAGGTGTGCGGATGGGTGCCTAAGTGCAAGAATTGTGACGTGTCGCTCACTTATCATCGCTCGATGAATGTGCTCACATGCCATTATTGCGGATTCACCTATGCCGTGCCCCGGCAATGTCCTAACTGCGAGAGCACCGAACTTATAGGGCGTGGCTATGGCACCGAGAAGATAGAAGACCGTGTGAGAGAGCTGTTTCCAGAAGCCCGAATATCCCGAATGGATCTAGACACCACCCGCTCGCGCAATGCCTATTCGCGCATCATAAACGACTTCTCCAACGGACGCACAGACATACTCATTGGCACGCAGATGATTTCGAAGGGACTCGACTTTGGCAATGTGTCCGTGGTGGGCATTCTCAATGCCGACACCATGCTCAACTATCCCGACTTCCGTGCCTACGAACATGCCTTCATGATGCTGTCGCAGGTGAGTGGCAGGGCAGGGCGAAGAGGAGAGCAAGGACTGGTGATACTGCAAACGAAGAGTGCCGATTTGCCTGTGATTCATCAGGTAGTGACGGGCGATTTCGCCTCCTTCTCGCGCGACTTGCTTGAGGAACGCCGCATGTTCAGTTACCCACCCTTCTTCCATCTCGTCTATGTCTATTTGCGCTCTAAGTATGAGTCTACAGTGGAGTCGGCTGCAGTTGAGTTGGCGTCACGTCTGCGTCAGTCGTTTGGTGAGCGAGTGCTTGGTCCAGACAAACCCTCTGTGGCAAGAGTCAAGACAGAGTCGATACGCAAGATTGTGCTGAAGCTTGAACTTGGCATCGACCTAAGTCTTGCCCGTAGGCACATGGCAGCAGCCCGTGCCGCCTTGCTGCAGGACAAACGCTATGCAGCAATGACGGTGTTCTTCGACGTTGACCCGCTGTGATGTAGATAGCAATATCTTCATTATGGTTTCCTGAATGTCAATTCGTTGTTAACTATTCCTAATAAAAAGCCTTAGTGTGTAGTAAAATCTGTAAATTTGCAGTTCAATATAATAAATATGTAGTCAATTTGTAAGACGAAACAACAAACATTAATTAATAATAATGAACGTAAGAACAATTCTTTTTGCACTCTCGCTGACCGCAGCCGTGTCGGCAGGTGCGCAGACCTCGAAGGGCATCAACACAGACTACATGAACAAGTCTGTAAAGCCCGGCAACGACTTCTATGAGTATGCTATCGGTGGCTGGCGCAAGGCACATCCGCTTGATGCGGAGCATGCACGCAATGGTTCGTTCACCGACCTCGACGAGATGAACCAGAAGCGCATTCTCGGTCTCATCAACGAGTATTCGTCTAAGCAGCAGCCTAAAGGCTCGCTCGGACAGAAGATAGGCTCGCTCTACAACCTTGCCATGGACAGCGTGCGCCTCAATCGCGAGGGTGCTGCTCCATTGCAGCCAATCCTCAAGGAGATTAACGCCATTGGCGACCGTCGCGAGTATCAGCTTGTTATAGCCCAGCTCGACGCGCGTGGCGTAGGATGCTTGATGTTCGGTGCCGGTGTCGGAGCCGACATGAAGGATGCAGCCAACAATCTCGTTGGTTTGGGTCAGGGTGGACTCGGACTTGGCGAGCGCGACTACTACCTCTCTGACGACGCTCAGGTGAAGGCAGTGCGCGATGCTTATGCTAAATATATCAAGCAGATTCTTGTTCTCGCAGGCAACGACGAGGCTACAGCTCAGCGCAAGGCTGATGCCACAATGCGCATAGAGACCCGCATTGCCAAGGCAAGCAAGAGCCAGGTGGAGCTTCGCGACGTGCAGGCCAACTATCATAAGATGACTTATGCCCAGCTTGTGAAGGACTTCCCAGGCATTGACTGGGGCAACTTCTTCCTCGCTCAGGGATTCCCTCCATTCTCTCACATCGACGTTGGTCAGATTGAGCCTATCCACGAAGTGGAGAAGATTCTTGCCGACGAGCCGCTCGACGACCTCAAGGCTTATGCCGAGGCACACGCTGTGGCAAGCCAGACAGGCTATCTTGGCGATGATTTCCGCAAGGCCGATTTTGAGTTGAGCCGTGTAATGTCGGGCGTTCAGCAGGACCGTCCTCGCTGGAAGCGTGCCACCAACCTTGTAAGCGGTGTGCTTGGAGAGGCTATCGGCAAGCTCTATGTAGAGAAGTATTTCCCCGCATCAAGCAAGGAAATGATGATTAAACTTGTGAAGAACCTGCAGACAGCCCTCTCGCAGCGCATTGATGAGGCTACATGGATGTCGGCTGCCACAAAGGCTCAGGCCCAGGACAAGCTCGCCAACTTTATCGTGAAGATTGGCTATCCTGACAAGTGGAAGGACTACAGCGGACTTGACATTGACGAGTCGCTCTCGTTGCTTGAGAACATGCAGAATATCTCAGCGTTCCTTTCGAAGGACTATATCTCGCGCAAGGTGAACAAGCCGGTGGACAAGGCAGAGTGGCAAATGACTCCGCAGACTGTCAACGCCTACTATAATCCTACCACCAATGAAATCTGCTTCCCGGCAGCCATTCTTCAGCCTCCTTTCTTCGACCCCAATGTTGACGAGGCTGTAAACTATGGTGGTATTGGTGGTGTGATTGGTCATGAGATGTCGCACGGCTTCGACGACCAGGGCGCGCAGTTCGACAAGAACGGCAACCAGCATGACTGGTGGACGGCAGCCGACAAGAAGAACTTTGAGGCTCGCACAAAGGTGCTCGTAGACTACTTCTCGAATGTAGAGGCTCTGCCTGGCAAGAAGATCAACGGTAAGCTGACTCTCGGCGAGAACATCGGCGACAATGGTGGCCTTAACATCTCACTCCGCGCCCTTGAGAATGTGCTCAAGGAGAACCCGTCGGCAGCCAAGACAATCGACGGTTTCACTCCATTGCAGCGATTCTTCCTCTCATGGGCTACAGTATGGGCAGGCAACGCACGTCCTGAGTTCATCGACCGTCAGATTAAGACCGACCCTCACTCACCTGCTGAGGCTCGTGTTAATGCCGCCTTGCCACAGATAGACGCTTGGTATAAGGCATTCAATGTGAAGAAGGGCGACAAGCTCTTCCTGGACAAGAAGAAGAGAGCACAGATTTGGTAATCATTTTTTAGTTTTCTCGGGAGGTAAAATTTGTTCCCTCCCGAGGAAACAAAATTTACCTCCCGAGAAAACAGAAATACACGCCAAGCGGTAAATCTTGTTACCATGTGGTTTGACGATTTTAGTTGACCACTCTAAGTATTGTCTGTTTTCTTGTTTTTTTTAATTGCTCAAAAATGTTATTTCTAACGCTCCGAAGTTATATAACTATCTGTTTCTCAATTTGGAAAAATGTAGCATTATATCTGTTCTGTATTCCAAGTTATTTTTCTTTTTACGATATGGAAAATAAATCGTTGTAAAAGTGATATAATGACAATTATTTTTCCTAACTTTGCAAAGAATTGGGACGTTTGTTTTTGAAATAACGACAAGCCGTTTTTATAATTGTGCAGAACGTTCTGACAAAGTGTAACAATCAACAATAGACAAAACAACAATATTATGGCTACAGATAATTCACAATGTACCGTACTCGTTGTTGATGATGTGCCTGTGAACGTGTTGCTGGTGAAAGGAATGCTCGCCAAGCAGAAGTTCAAAGTCATCAGCGCGAGTAGTGGACAGCAGGCTCTTGATATATTAACACACGAAAAGCCCGACTGTATCTTGATGGACATTCTTATGCCCAACATGAATGGTTTTGAGACTACACGTGCCGTGCGTGCCAACCCTATGACACGCGATATACCTATAATAATGCTTTCGGCGCTGAACTCCGATGCCGACATAAAGGAGGGATTGGAGGCAGGAGCCAATGAGTTTGTCACGAAACCATTCGTGCAGGATCGCCTGATATCCACAATACAATCGCAAATAACGCTTGCTACCAATCGCAAGGAACGTGAGGAGGAAGAAAACATAGTGTCGTCCTCGGCACACTACGACAATACTATGCGTCTGCTTGCCTTTGTGGCTTGCCAGAAACAGGACAACTGGTCGCGTTTGCTCACAGAGATGGCGCTTTGTGTGCCAATAGAACTTGTGAACGACGACTTGCTGAACGAGAGCGACCATTCGGCACAAGGACTTATCAACTGGACTGTGCGACGTATGAAAAACTATTATGTGCGCAACGCCAAGATTTCGGTGAACGACACGCTCTCCGATGTAATAAGTCTGATAAAGCCCGCTACGGCAGTTCGTGGAGTGACATGGCGCATCAATCTAAACAATGATGCAAGTGTGTCGGCCGACCCTGCTCTCTTTCGTGCCGTGCTCACCAATCTCATATCCTACGCATGCAGATTGAGTACTGGCGACGTGCAGGTGAACGCCAGTGTAGACGGCGGACTCACCAATATCGTAATAGCCACACGCACGGCTGACGAAGACACAGAAACAACAGACATGCGCGTTGAGATAGCTCTTGAGTTAGCCTCTAAGATGAACGGGGCTGTGGTGTGTGAGCGTGGCAGCAACGGCATGTGCCAATTTCAAATACTTTTACAAATATGATAGCTATGATTATTTACAATGTAATCCTACCAATCGCGTTAGCACTCGCGTGTATCCTGATCTATCATTTCGCCTTCAGACGTGCTAAGAAGGTGGAGAAAACTGATGAAAACAAAGGTGTTGATGACATCATCGACTCGTTACCAATCCTTTACTATCTCGAAGAGATGGTATGCGACAACAATGGCACCGTTGTTGACCTGAAGGTGTGCAAAATCAACAAGCGTTGTCTTGACTTCATACCTGGCAGAGTGTCGCCCGTTGGCAAATACAGCAGCGACTTCTTCCCGGGCGGACAGTCGGCGTTTCTTGGTGCAGCCAACTCGGCGAAACAGCTTGGCAATCTTGTCAACTTCCAGTATTTTGAGAAAGACACCAATATCTTCTACGACTGTGTGGCAAAGATACGCCCTAACACCAACTTAGTGGAGTACTTCCTTATCGACTGTTCCAACCTTCACAAGACGCAGGACGCATTGCGAGGACTGCGCCGCCAGATGGAGCAGGCACTTGAGATAAGCCATATCACTCCTATAAAGATATATGTGGACACACAGCTTATCACCCGACTCGAACTCGACCGTGAGGGGGCTTCTGATCAAGCCTTGAAATATGTAACCACAGACGGCGACGAGACTTTTGCAAAATTCCCGCAGGAGTCGCGCGATGAATTGCGCCATTTGCTCGACGACTTGATAAATGGCTCGATAGAGAGAGTGAAATATGACATGGAGTGTAGTGAGGACCGTGGCAACGGTAAGCAAACCGAATGGTATGAGGTGCGTGTGGTTCCGGGCGAGCGCGATGCAAACGGTCGTCTAAAGACGCTCGAAGGCTCTATACAACTTGTCACCAAGCGCAAGCAGATGGAGAAGGTGCTTACTGATGCCAAGAAGAAGGCAGAGGAACTGAACAGTCTTAAATCGGCGTTCCTTGCCAACATGAGCCATGAGATACGCACTCCGCTCAATGCCATTGTGGGATTCTCCGAACTATTGTGCGGAGCCGACACAAAGGAGGAGCAGGAGGAATACTCGCGTATAATCCAGTCGAACAGCGGACAATTGTTGCAGCTCATAAACGACATCCTCGACATATCGAAGATAGAAGCTGGCAACATGGAGTATATTGACAAAGACTTCGATGTGAACGCCTTGATGAAGGAGACCGAGGAATCGCTGCGCCTGCGCCTTGACCCGGATAAACCTGTCACAATGCGATGTGAGTTGGGCTTGCCTAAGTGTACGCTTAATCTCGACCGCAACCGTATGGTGCAGGTCATCACTAATCTTGTGACCAACGCCATAAAGTATACCGACAGCGGTTCTATCACCATGGGTTACAAGCAGAAGGGCAATATGCTTGAGTTCTATGTCAAGGACACAGGCTCGGGCATCGACCCCAACCACCTCGAAGACATATTTGGCCGCTTTGTCAAGCTCAACGCCTTCATGAAAGGCAACGGTCTCGGACTCTCGATATGCAAGAGTATCGTGACTAAGTTTGGCGGAAAGATATGGGCTGAGTCGGAGTTGGGCAAAGGCTCAACATTCTTCTTTACCATTCCTTACGACTCAACGGCAAAAGAGAAAGAGGATTCGGAACCAGTAGTGGAGGAACCCAAACAGCCAATACAGCCAATGTCGCACAAGGTGATTGCTGAGGACCAGAAGGTGCGCATACTCGTGGCTGAGGACAATGAGAGCAACTTCAAACTCGTAAGTGCTATACTCTCGCGCGAGTACAATCTCTTCCATGCCTGGAACGGCAAGGAGGCGGTGGAAGCCTTCGACACCTTCAAGCCGAAGCTCGTTATCATGGACATCAACATGCCAGTGATGGATGGTTATGAGGCCTCTGCTATAATCAAGAAGAAGTCGCCCAACACTCCGATACTTGCTCTCACTGCTTATGCCACAAGTGCTGACGAGGAGAAGATTCTTGCCTCTGGAATGGACGCTTACATGGCCAAGCCGGTATGTATGCCACAACTCCGTATGCGATTGAAGGACCTTCTGAAGAAAAGCGAGGGGAATAATTAATATCAAAAATTAAGAATAGCGATATGACAAACGAATTTGCTCTGATACGACACATTACGAAAATGTCATGGAGGTTGCTCATTATTGTGGCTGCTATGTCATTTGCCGTGCCGTGCCGCGCGCAGAACAATCCGTTAAAAATCAACGACCAGTTATATACGATGTACGACCAGGCGTTCCGTCAGCGCACTACAAAGACGGGACGCAACCTCGCCTTGCAAATGTATCGTCGTGCCAATGCCATTGGCGACCACCATGCACAGGTGATCGCTCTCACCATACCTATGCTCTATTATTATAAAGAGCGCAACGATGCTGAGTTTGAGAAGGCTGTGAATGAGTTGCTCGACAAGGCTCTGCTGTATCATCAGGAGAAATACTACTACTATGGAGTGGCCAATCGTGTGAACTATCTCTTGCTGCATCGCCGTATGTACGAGGCTCTTACCTATATACAAAGCAAGTCGGAGTTTGCCAAGAAGAACAACCATAAGTATGGGGTGTATTCAACGCTCAACATGTTTGGAATGGTGCATAAGGTGCGTATGGAGATAGGACTTGCCATTGAAAAATACAGTAGTGCCCTTGAATATGCACAGAAGAACATGCCATCGCAGAATGTGGCACCTCTATACTACAAGATCTCCGGTTGCTATGAGGACCTTTCCCGTTTTCAGGAGATGCTTGATTATGCTGTGAATGGTTTGAAGGTTTCGCACTACAACGACCAGACGGAACAGTTGTTGCGCAATGCTGCCTATGCCTCGTTCGTGCTTGAGAAGTATGACAAGTTTAAGGAATATTACGACCGATACACTGCACTTCTGAACCGTGAGGCTAATCCAAGAGCCACGGTTTCTGATGAATGTGAGATGGGTATCCTTAACTTGCTGTACAACAAAAACTATGATGAGGCAAAGAATTGCATTGCCAATTTCCCAGGAAAGGGAATGTACCGAAAGTACTGTCTGTGGATAGAGTACAACCGTCTTGTGGGCGACTATCTTGAGATGACCAACGCGCAGACAACGCTCTATCGCTCGCGTATAAAGGCACAGGACAGTGTGCGCTCGAACAACTTCATGGAGATGAACGCCCGTTTTGTAAACCAGAAACTTGAGTATGAGAACCAACGACTTGAGATGGATAGACAGAACTTGCTCTCCCAACGCCAGACCACAGAGCTTACCAACACCCACCTTAAGCTTGCCAACACCCAGCTCACGCTGCGCAACTCGTCGCTTGAGTTGCGCAAGGCAAAGTCAAACTCCGATCTATTGCGGTTGTCGTACGACAACAAGCAACTTGAGGCAGACAAATTGCTACATGAGCTTAACGCCGAGAAGGCACAGAAACGGTTGCACGACGCGCTGCTCATGTCGGCATTTGCCATAGGAGTGCTCCTGCTTATTGCCGTAGCGATATATATATGGAACAGACGCAAGCTTATGCATCGACTGGAACGTGCCAACGACACACTTGAGCGCAATAACGACGAACTCTTGTTGGCAAAGGAGAAGGCTGTGGCTGCCGACCGTGTCAAGACGGTGTTCATCCAGAACATGAGTCATGAGATACGCACTCCGCTAAATGCCATAGTGGGATTCTCCGAGCTTATAGCCGGCGACGACGGCTCGATGGACGAGGACATGCGCAACGACTTCGGTGAGCGCATCAAGACCAATTCCGACAACCTGATAATGCTTGTGGGCGATGTGCTCGACACGGCACAGCTTGAGAGTGGCACTTACAACCTGCAATATCGCAGCGTGACAATAGGCGAGATATGCCTCAAGGCTATGTCGCTGTCAGGACAGCACAAGTTGCCTGGGGTGAAAATGCAACTCGAAACCGACGAGCTTGACAACATGCAGATACACACCGACGTGAAACGTGTGGTGCAGGTGCTTGTCAATATGCTGTCTAACGCGGAGAAGAATACTACTAATGGCACTATCACGCTTGGATGCTCAACGAAGTCGACTCCTGGAATGGTGACATTCAGCGTCACCGACACCGGTATTGGTGTGCCAAGGGACAAGGCAGAGGAGATATTCAAGAGCTTCACGAAACTCGACCAGTTTAAGCAAGGTCTGGGTCTCGGACTCCATATTTGTCGCATTATCGCCGACTTGCTTGGAGGCAGCATTTATCTCGACACCACATATACAGGTGGGGCAAGATTCTTGTTCTCGATAAAGGCATAGTGCCTCAATGGCTAATAGAAATAGAATGACAGGACATACACATTTAAATAAATATTGCCCTAAAAGTCTTTGGCGACTGCTATCATTGATAGCTGTCGCTTTTGCTATTGTGTGTCCGTCGAAGGGGCAGACAAATGCCTATGGCATCAATGACAGTCTATATAATATATATGTGGAGGCCTATCGTGTCGGCACAAAACCACAATCGCTCGACATGGCTCGCGACATGTATAGTAAGGCTGTGCAGATGGGCGACTTTAAGGCACAATGTATGGCACTTACATTGCCCGTGACTTATTGGTATTATCAACGCAAACATCCCGAACAATTTTTCAATGCTGTGGACCAACTGCAAAAGCAGGCATTGGAATGCAATATTGAGCAATACTATTATTATGGTTTCTCAAACAAGGTGAACTTTCTTTTGGTGACGGGGCGAATAGACGATGCTATAACATACATTCACGAAGTAGCCGATTTTGCATGCAGCCACAACCACTATTTCGGTATCTATTCGGTACTTAATGTCCTCGCACAGGTGAGCCGCGCAACACGCGATACATATCTTGCCATCGACAACTATCATAAAGCTTTGGAGCTGCGCGACAGGGTAGGACTTGATGTGGAGAAATCCAATCTCTACCGCAAGCTCGCCGAATGCTATAATGAGGTTTATGATTTCGACAACATGCTGCTTTATGGCATAAAGGGCTATGAGCATAGCAGCTCTGTTATAACAAAGCAGCGCACCATCTGTGTCATATGCGAGGCTGCTTTCATGCTTAAAAAGAGCGATGTCTTTAATAAGTACTATTCTGCTTATTTGGAGCTAAAGAAGAACGTGAGCCCAACATCACGCGATGCGGAGGAACGTTCCATGGCAATGCTGAAATATATGCACGACGGCGATGCAGACAGTGCTATCCATTATCTCAAGAGAATGCGCCAGACCGACATGGTGCAACGCTACCTGCATGAATGCTATCGCATTAAGGGCGACTATACTACTCTTGCTGCCGCACAGGATAGTTTCTACCGTGCTCAAATGGCAGACATTGACAAGTGGAATATTTATAACTTTGGCGACATTAATGCGCGTATCATCAACATGGGCATAAATATGCAAAACCAGAAGTTGCTTGCCATACGACAGGATGAGGATGCCAAACGCAAGGAGACAGCATTGCATAATGCAAACCTGAAGCTTGCCAATGCCCAACTGACATTGCGCAACTCGTCGCTTGAACTGTTTCGCACTTGTTCTGAAACCGACATCATGCGTCTTTCTTACAACCGTAAGAAGCTTGAGGCTTCGCGTCTTAAGAACAAGCTTGTTGTAGCGAAGGCACACAATGACTTCAGAAGTATGCTTTCCATACTTGGAGCAGGACTTGGTTTGGCAATGGTTTTCGGATTGGGTGTTTATCTCAAGACGCGTGCCTCGCTGCTTGCTGATGTTAAGGACACTCACCGCGACCTTAAGAGCAACCACGATTTGCTTGTTGTGGCAAAGCATCATGCCGAGAAGGCAAATAATGTAAAGACGGACTTCATCAACAATATGAGCAACGACATACGCAGTCCGCTCAACAGCATAACCTCGCTGTCGTGTCGTCTTGCCAACGAAGGCAGGACGTTGACAACGGAGCAGAAAAAGGAGATGATAACACAGATACAAGCCGATAATGCCGCTCTGCTGCAAATAGTGAATGGTATATTGAAATTATAAAAAGAAATAATGATAAAGCTACAAGAATATGGCAAATATGTTCTGCTTAACGGCAGAAATAAGGGTAGGGGTGTGGTGCTACGCACTCTTGTCCTAATGTCGTGCATTCTTTTAGGGTCATTGCTCCATGCCCAGAACAACCCTTATGGCATAAAAGACCAACTATATCCGCTCTACAACAATGCCTACAAAAAGCGTACAACCGACGAGGGATTGGTGTTGGCGAAGCAACTGTATGACGATGCTGTGCGTTTGAACGACGGCAAGGCTCAATGCCTCGCACTAAGCATTCCGATGCTGTATTATTTTTATGAAGATGATAAGGAGGGGGAGTTCTTGAAAGCTGTGAAGTCTATGCAGGACAAGGCTCTTGCTACTGGTTATCGACAGTACTATTATTTTGGCATTACCAATACCGTTACTTATTTTTTATCAAAAAATAGACACTTTGAAGTGTACAAGTATGTATTAGAGTTGGAAGCAGAAGCACGCAGTAAGAACGATATGCTCGGACTTTTCTATGGACTCACATGTCTTTCGCAGGTGTACACTGCCTTTCTTGAGTTCGGCTCGTCGAACAAGATGCTTGAGGAGGCTTTGAATGTAGGTAATACGTATCTTCATAATCAAGACATGGCTACAGTATACCGCAAGATGTGTGACAACTACAGTTTTATGTTTGATTATAAGCGCATGGAGGAGACGGCCGAGGAAGGATTCCGTATTGCAAAAACTCAATCCACTCGTAAGCGCTTGTTATTCAATGCGGTGTTTGCAGAGATGAAGCTTGGCAAATACGACGAGGCACGTGAGCATTGCAAACAATACATCAAAATGTATAATGTGGATAAAAACGCTGCCAAAATGATGTCTGCGGACAAACAGATGTGTGTAATGTGGGAGATATTGGATGGCAACTATGATGAGGCACGTAGGCGTATAAGAAATTCTCTGCGTATGAATCGTGACAGTCTACGTCTGGAGATGATGTGTAGTGAGGCAATGTATGATTATACGTCTCTTGCTCAGCAGAAGAAACATTTTTATAGGACATGGTTGCGTGAAAAGGATTTCTTTAACACTCATGAGTTGGCAAAATTTAACGCTGCATTTGTGAACAGAAAAAACGAGATAGAGAACATCAACCTTATGCTCAACCGCCAACTGTTGCAGAACCAGACTCGCCAGACAGAAATAGACAACACTAATCTTGCACTTGCCAATTCGCAACTTTCGCTACGCAACTCTTCGCTCGAATTAGGCCGTATGCGAACAAGGACACAGATGATGCATTTGCAATATTCAAATAAAAAGCTCGAGGCCGACCGGCTGAAAATAAAGATTGCTGACCAACGGGCAAAGCACGAGACTCGGAATATGCGTGTAGGACTTGTGGCAACTGCCATGCTTTTCATATTGGTATTGTTGCTGTGGTACTTGCGCTTCCATAGGAAAGTGACCAAGCATCTGAACGAAACTCATGCACAACTTGAGCGCAATCACAAAGAGCTTGTTGAAGCCCGCGACCGTGCTGAGGCAGCCAACCGAGTGAAGACAACACTAATACAGAGCATGAGCTGTAATGTGAAAGAATCGCTCGACTCAATAACAGGTTTTGCAATGCTCATTGCCGATAGCCATATTAATTATACCAAAGAGCAGAAAGCTGAGTTTTATAAGCATATTCTCAAAAACACCGAACAATTGTTGGGTGTTGTGAACAACGTGCTAAAAGAAGCGCAGAAGAAATGATTTTTTTATTGCCATATATTATATGAATAAACGCCAACATTACATATCTACATCATTATCCATACGATTGTTATTTGTGGCAATCGTGTGGATAAAGGCATGTATAAGCTATAGAGTGTTTGCGATAACTGCTGTTTTATAACATTTAACTCCCTAAACGTTATAAAATCAGCCAAAAAAGCGTAACTTTGCATTCTAATTGTATAGTATAGCCTGAAGAGGGCATATTAATAAAGATATTAAGGAATAACAAAACACATAAAAAATGGCACAAGAAGACGTTTTCAAGAAAATCGTGAGCCACTGTAAGGAGTACGGTTTCGTGTTCCCAAGCAGTGAGATTTATGACGGTCTCGGCGCAGTGTACGACTATGGTCAGAATGGCGTTGAACTCAAGAACAACATCAAGGAATACTGGTGGAAGAGCATGGTTCTGCTCCACGAGAATATCGTGGGCATCGACTCTGCTATCTTCATGCACCCCACTATATGGAAGGCCAGCGGACACGTTGACGCTTTCAACGACCCTCTCATCGACAACCGCGACTCAAAGAAACGCTATCGTGCCGATGTGCTCATCGAGGACCAGATTGCAAAGTATGACGAGAAGATAGAGAAGGAGATAGCCAAGGCCCGCAAGCGTTTTGGCGAGAGCTTCGACGAGGCTCAGTTCCGCGCTACCAATGCTCGCGTGATAGAGCATCAGCAGAAGCGTGATGCTTTGCATGAGCGTTACACTCAGGCTATGCAGGGACCAGACCTCGCAGAGCTGAAGCAGATTATCATAGACGAGGAGATTGTAGACCCTATCAGCGGCACAAAGAATTGGACCGACGTGCGTCAGTTCAACCTCATGTTCTCTACAGAGATGGGTTCGACATCTGATGGCTCAAGCAAGGTTTATCTGCGTCCGGAGACAGCACAGGGTATCTTTGTAAACTATCTGAATGTTCAGAAGACTGGTCGTATGAAGATTCCTTTCGGCATCGCCCAGATTGGTAAGGCTTTCCGTAACGAGATTGTTGCCCGTCAGTTCATTTTCCGTATGCGCGAGTTCGAGCAGATGGAGATGCAGTTCTTCGTTAAGCCTGGCACAGAGCTTGACTACTTCCAAAAGTGGAAGGAGACTCGTATGAAGTGGCACCAGAATCTTGGTTTCGGTGCAGAGAACTATCGCTTCCACGATCACGAGAAGCTCGCTCACTATGCTAACGCGGCTACCGACATCGAGTTCCGCATGCCGTTTGGCTTCAAGGAGGTTGAGGGTGTGCACAGCCGTACCAACTTCGACCTCACACAGCACGAGAAGTTCTCAGGCCGCTCAATCAAGTACTTCGATCCTCAGACCAAGGAATCGTACACTCCGTATGTCATCGAGACATCTATCGGTGTAGACCGTATGTTCCTCAGCGTGATGTGTCACTCATACAAGGAGGAGAAGCTTGAGAATGGCGAGACACGCGTTGTATTGCTCCTGCCGCCGGCATTGGCTCCTACAAAGCTCGCTGTTATGCCGCTTGTAAAGAAGGACGGACTGCCAGAGAAGGCTCGCGAGATTGTGAACAACCTGAAGTTCCACTTCAACACTCACTATGATGAGAAGGATACTATCGGCAAGCGTTACCGTCGTCAGGATGCTGTGGGTACTCCTTACTGCGTGACTGTAGACTACGACACATTGAAGGACAATACCGTGACTCTGCGTTTCCGCGACACAATGGAGCAGGAGCGTGTGAGCATCGACCAGCTCCAGAGCATCATTGAGGATAAGGTGAGCATCACAAGCTTGCTGAAGAAGCTCCAGTAAAGTTGCATCAACACCCCGTGCAGCCCATACTATACATTATATATATAGATACTATAAACATTTAGATGAAGAAATTCAGTATATATCTCCTCTTCGCATTCGTGGCTGTGCTGACAGCGGGATTGTCGTCGTGCAGTGAGACCGATAACGAGGTTGAGGAATTTCCCAACTGGCAAGCAACCAACGAGGCTTTCTTCGACAAGAAGTATGCCGAGGTGAAGTCGCTTGTTGATGGAGGCAACAAAGAGTGGAAGGTGCTGCGTACGTGGAATCTTGAAGCTAATGTGGCTACACATAGCTACGACCATGTGCTCGTCAACGTGCTCAATGAGGGTAAAGGTTCAGGCTGTCCCATCTACACCGATTCGGTGAAGGTGCACTACAGTGGCAGACTCTTGCCTTCAACCAGCTATCCTGATGGCTATATGTTCGACAAGTCGTGGAGCGGCGATGAGTTTAATGAGGCAACTGCCATACCTGCGACATTCTCAATGGGGCTTGTTGTGAAAGGATTCTCTACTGCTCTTATGTATATGCATATTGGTGACAAGTGGCGTGTATACATTCCTCACCAGTTGGGTTATGGCTCGCTCACAAATCCGGGTGCAGCCTATTCTACACTCGTTTTCGACGTAGAGCTTGTAGCTTATTATCATGCCAACCATTCTGCAAGCAAGGCTCCTGCCAAAGGCGGTGAGGCACAGAAATGCGGAGAGTGGATATATGAATAATAATGTATATAAGCATTCTTCAAGTTTGAAATTCATAGACAATGGACAATTATGATTACCTGTATTAATCATGATTGTCCATTTTGCTTTAGTATAGACCATAAAGTAGCTTCAGATAGTGTGTGCGAGCACAATTGTATTGACTTATATCAAAAATGAAAGTGAATAATGAAAAAAACAGCTACTTTGCTTTGTTGTGTGCGTAAACAATCGTAACTTTGCATCGTCAAAACAAGGGAACCGTGAGGCAACCGAAGACAACATAAGTTAAAGGTATTAGAAATTTTGAGAGAATTCGATAGGCTTCAGATTAGTCTTGAGAGGTAAACAAAAAGATTGTAAAGGATGACAAAGCCGAAAGGTAAAGATTGATGGATAACAACACGCAAAGAAGGTTAATTAGTCAAAGGTAAAGATGATTCAGGTAACAAACAATGAGAAGGTAATAAAGATTAGGATGACAAAGAGAAGGTAGAAAATATTAGGATGACAAAGAGAAGGTAAAGAAGATTAGGATAACACAAGCAATAGGTTAAAGGTAGATTGTCAATAGGTAAGGATTTCAATAGGTAGCTGGTTGATAAGGTATTAGAATTTAGTTAGGTTAAAATGGTTTTAAAAGGTAAGAAGGTTATGTTGATGACAATGATGATGACCCTATTCGCAGCCAGTGCTGCAATAGGAATGTGGGGTGAGGGCAACGATAAATAGTTCGTTTGCAACCCCCTAAGAGAAAGACGGAGCGGAAGTCGAACGCGATGAAGTCTTTAGTTTAAAATTAGGAAACATAGAAAAAATATAACGAGGCTGTTTCGGAACATTCCGGAGCAGCCTTTTCTATTATTGTCTGTTGCAATGCAGCTGCATGGCATTGTGTTCACGCACACATTTGGGACTATTCCTAAAAGTAATTTAAAAACCCGAAAAACCATGATTTTTTTTTGGCTATAACGCATAAAAAAGCTATATTTGCGCTGTCTAAGTGACACAACGAAACATTTTTGTTGTCATAGTGGCACCACAGAGAGACACAAGTTAATCTATATAAAACAACTAAAAAACCTTTTACTATGAATGTTGATAAAATTATGCACGACCTTGAGGCTAAGCACCCAGGCGAGGCTGAGTTTTTGCAGGCAGTTCGCGAAGTTTTAATCTCTGTTCAGGATGTTTACAACCAGCATCCCGAGTTTGAGAAGGCCAAGATCATTGAGCGAATGGTAGAGCCGGAGCGCATCATTACGTTCCGCGTGCCATGGACTGATGATAAGGGTGAAGTGCATGTTAATATCGGCTATCGCGTACAGTTTAATGGCGCGATTGGTCCATACAAGGGCGGTCTCCGTTTCCATCCTTCTGTAAATCTTTCTATTTTGAAGTTCCTCGGCTTTGAGCAGACATTCAAGAACGCTCTCACCACATTGCCTATGGGCGGTGGCAAGGGCGGTAGCGACTTCTCTATCCGCGGACGCAGCGATGCAGAGGTGATGCGTTTCTGCCAGGCTTTCATGACAGAGCTTTATCGTCATATCGGTCCTGATGAGGACGTTCCCGCAGGCGACATCGGTGTTGGTGGCAGAGAGATTGGCTATCTTTTCGGTATGTATAAGAAGCTCACCCATCAGTATCAGGGCGTTTTGACAGGTAAGGGCCTTGAGTTTGGTGGTTCACGTATACGTCCAGAGGCTACTGGTTACGGTGCTCTGTATTTCGTACAGCAAATGCTCGCTACAAGAGGTCTCGACCTTAAGGGCAAGACTGTTGCTATCTCTGGCTTCGGTAATGTGGCTTGGGGTGCAGCTAAGAAGGCTACAGAACTTGGTGGCAAGGTTATCACTATTTCTGGTCCTGACGGCTATATTCTTGACGAGGCAGGCATCGCAGGCGAAAAGATTGACTATATGCTTGAGCTTCGTGCTTCTGGCAACGACATTTGCCAGCCTTATGAGGAAGAGTTCCCAGGCTCTAAGTTCATAGCAGGCAAGAAACCTTGGGAGGTTAAGGCAGATGTTTATCTGACATGTGCTACCCAGAACGAGCTTAACGGTGCTGACGCCGACTTGATTTTGGCACAGCATCCTGAGTGTGTTGCCGAGGTTTCCAACATGGGATGTACAGCCGAGGCTGTTGAAAAGTTTGTTGCTGCCCAGCAGCTCTTCGCTCCTGGCAAGGCTGTCAACGCAGGTGGCGTAGCAACATCAGGTCTTGAGATGACTCAGAACTCAATGCGCTTGAGTTGGAGCGAGGCAGAGGTAGACGAGAAACTTCACTATATCATGCACTCTATCCACGAGCAGTGCGTGAAGTATGGCAAGCAGGCTGACGGCTACATCGACTACGTGAAGGGCGCAAACATCGCAGGCTTCATGAAGGTGGCTAACGCTATGATGGCACAAGGAATTGTATAGCATAGAATAGATTAGGAGGGTAAGGATTATGATGCTTTGGCATTTTAATTCTTATCCTCCTAATTGATTTTTCTAACCTTGTCAAACACAATATCACCCCATAATTATAACGCCCTCTACACCCCGCTTCAATAGGAAAAATAACCAAATGTTTTTATATTGTGATATATTATAGGATAATTTTTGTGCTGGCAATAGCTACAGCGTCTTTTCTGGCCTTTCCCGTCCATGCCCAGACTCAGAAGGGAAAGGCTTCTTTCTATTCAAAACGCGCTACCGGAGCGCGTACAAGTAGCGGTGAGAGACTACACCATGACAGTTTGACATGCGCTCATCGCACATATCCATTTGGCACCTTGCTAAAGGTTACTAACGAGCGCAACGGCAAGTGGGTTGTTGTGCGTGTCACCGACCGTGGTCCTCATTCTCGTGGACGCATCATCGACCTTTCTCATGCTGCCGCCGACAGGATAGGAATCATCAATCAGGGTGTGGCCACAGTGAGGGTAGAACGCTATCACGATTCTAATATTCCTTATCGTTTGGATGAAAAGGAGTTTCCTGAAATTGATTTTGAAGTGACAGAATACACGTTACCAGAAAATGGTGTGTTACATTTCCCTAAAAAAGGCAAGCAGTATAAGCAGTATGTGAAGATTGTGGATGACGACGATGATAATGACTCTACTAAGATTGCTTCATCATCTAAAAAGAATGTTGTGGAAAAACACACAACAACATCCAAGAAAAAATCTGTATCCAAGAAGAAGTCAACATCCAAGAAAAAGAAATCAACATCGAAGAAGAAGTCTTCAAAACGCAGACGTTGATATATTTATATAAGTTGCCATACCCTCCTACAGATTGCCGCTCATATATAAAGATATATATGAACATATAATTATATAATGAAGGCCGGGCGATCATTCGCCCGACCTTCTATCTTATTCTTATTCTAATGTTTGGACTTAGAAGCTAATGTCAAGTCCTACAGCAAACACATTGTTGTTGCGTGTATAATCCGAGCTATAGGTGATGTTTGTAGCCTCTACATTCTTCGATGTCTTCTTGTGGTCGTAGAAAGTGTGGAAGTAAGCCACATTGAGGTCCATCTTGTCCGAGAGATGCACTACGCCACCCACAGCCACAGAGTTGGAGCTTACTACGAATGATTTGTCGTCCATGTATTCATCGCTTATGCCATAGTTGGTGTTCTGCCAGCCAGTGCTCACAGTGAATTTCTTGTTGATGTCGTATTCAGCACCAGCGTTCCACTCCAATGTGCCACGGTCGAGCGACTTGTTGCGGTTGTTGTAGCTTGTAGCGTTCTTGTCGTCGAACCAATGGAAGCCAACGTTTACTCGCAGAGCGTCAACAGGCTTGTAGCCAACACCCACTGTAAGGAGTGAGGGAATGTCGCCTGCAATCTTCTTGCCGTCCTCATATTCGCCAATAGCCTCGTTGAGCTTTGTGTCAAACTGGCTCTTGAGCTGTCCCATAGCACCCTGCACTGTAGCGTTGCTAAGAATTGCCTTAGCAGCTGTCTCAGGCACACCGTTATTTATGTATGCACCAAGAAGGTTCTCAGGAAGGTTGCCGATAGAAGGAGCACGGTTCACCGACTTGTTTTTAAGGCGCATACGTGTCTTGAACTCATACTTTGCAGAGAAGTTCCAGCGTCCCGTCTTGTAGTCAACACCAAGGATAGGAGTGAATCCTAGTCCGCTCTGGTCACAGCTAAGTTCTATGTCGGCAGCATCTTTCTTTGTAGCGTCAAGCACCTGATAGAGAGGCATGTTGCCCACCTTTATGTCGCGCACATAACCATAGTAGTTGCACGAAGCATATATGGTGCGCACACCGGCGAATGCACTGAAATTGTCGCTGAACTTATATGCGGCACCTATAGATATGCCGTAGTAGTACTGGCGACCGTGCATATAGCTGTCATAGCTATATTTGCCATCTTTGCCAAAGACCTTGTCTGAAGAGAATATTGCAGGCACACCATAAGTAGCAGCTGCACCGTCAACAACCTGTGCCAATTGACATGCTCCCATAGCAGTCTCGCTCACGATTTTCTCGAACGATCCGAGTCCGTTATCGAATGTGCATTTGCCACCGCCACCGTTAAGTGCCAGATTAGCCTGGAACGACCAGCGGCCCTTGTTGTAGGCATACTGCAATGAAGGAATTACAGGAGCGAAAGCATCGCCCTTGAAATCGCGTGGAGTAGTGGGGTTTTGGGTGTTGTTATTGAACAACAGATAGTTGTTGTTGATTGTACGTGTCTGATAAGCCAACTGCCAGTTAAGCGACAGGTGATGGCCCTCGCCCAAGAATACAACACCGGCAGGGTTGTAGTATACACCGTCGATACCTATTGAAGCCTCACGGCTCATCATACGGTTGAATGCCACGTTTTGGTTTGTGTTTGTGAGTAGTCCTCCTGCAAACGATACGCTGCTCGATGCAATCGCTGCTGTCAAGCAAGCCATTTTTAACTTGTTCATCTTAATTACCTTTAAAAAATTGGTTGCAAAGGTAAGCGAATTGTTCGGTTTTTCCTTTAGTTAACCATTTGTTTTAATTGTTATTAACAAAAGTAGTATGGTTTTATGCACAAACCTATTGATTTGTGCATAAAAAACATAGTGCAACTAATTTTGCAATGTCGCATTTTTTTTGTACTTTTGCGAGTTGACATTTCCCTAAGGCAAACATGTTTTTTAAACCCACCACGACATATTATGGACGACGAGATAAAAGATAGTGAAGAACAAAGATTGAAGAACGAAGAATCCAATAGCAATGAGATTGTTTCTTCCGACGAGTCGGACTCTTCTGTTGAGTCAGATTCTTCGGCAGAGGCTTCGGCTTCCCCCCAACATTCCGATTACAAGCCCGTGAACCGCTTCGACGCTTCGGCAGTGCATCATCTTAGCGGCATGTACCAGAATTGGTTTCTTGATTATGCCTCATACGTAATTCTTGAGCGTGCCGTCCCCCATATAGAGGACGGTCTGAAACCCGTGCAGCGACGTATTCTCCATTCAATGAAGCGCATGGACGATGGACGATTCAACAAGGTGGCCAACATCGTGGGCCACACCATGCAGTTTCATCCCCATGGCGACGCTTCTATTGGCGACGCCCTTGTGCAGATGGGACAAAAGGACTTGCTTGTCGACTGTCAGGGCAACTGGGGAAATATACTCACTGGCGACCGTGCCGCCGCTCCTCGATACATAGAGGCGCGTCTGTCGAAGTTTGCTCTTGATGTGGTGTTCAATCCTAAGACTACCGAATGGCAGCTCTCTTATGATGGACGCAACAAGGAGCCTATAACCCTTCCGGCTAAGTTCCCGCTCCTTCTGGCACAGGGTGCCGAAGGCATTGCCGTGGGATTAAGTTCTAAGATTCTTCCTCATAACCTTGTTGAGATTTGCGACGCTGCCATCAACTATCTGCGTGGTGAGGAGTTTCAGTTATATCCCGACTTCCCCACGGGTGGCTCTATTGATGTGGCACGCTACAACGACGGTCAGCGTGGCGGAATGGTTAAGGTGCGTGCAAAGATAGAGAAGCTCGACTCCAAGACTATCGTCATACGCGAGATTCCTTTCTCCAAGACCACAACCACGCTAATCGACTCCATCCTCAAAGCCATCGACAAGGGCAAGATTAAGGCAAAGAAAGTGGATGACAATACTGCTGCCGAGGTGGAGATACAAGTTCACCTTGCGCCTGGAGTATCGAGCGACAAGACCATTGATGCCCTCTACGCCTTTTCCGATTGCGAGATAAACATCTCGCCCAACTGCTGCGTTATCGAGGACAACAAGCCTTGTTTCCTCACTGTGAGCGATGTGCTGCGCCATTCCACCGACACAACCATGGGATTATTGCGCAAGGAATTGCAGATACGCAAGTCGGAACTTGAGGAGCAGCTCTTCTTCTCGTCGTTGGAGCGCATTTTCATTGAGGAGCGCATATACAAGGAGAAGAAGTTTGAGCAGTCGAAATCGCAGGACGAGGTAGTTGCCTTTATCGACTCCAAGTTGCAGCCTTTCAAGGATCAGATATTCCGAGTGCCCTCCAACAAGACAACGGCAGAGGGAAAAGTGGAGCAGGAGATGGTGGAATACTCGTTCCACCGCGATATAACCCGCGACGACATCCTGCGATTGCTTGAGATAAAGATGCAGCGCATCCTGAAGTACAACAAGGACAAGGCTGATGAGCTTATAGCACGCATAAAGGCAGAGCTTGCCGACATTGAGTATGACTTGGCTCACATGACCGAAGTCACCATACATTGGTTTGAGTTCATTCGCGACAAGTATGGCAAGGACCATCCGCGCCGCACCGAGATAAAGAGTTTCGACACCATCGAGGCCTCCAAGGTGGTTGAGGCCAACCAGAAGCTCTACATCAACCGTCAGGAGGGATTCATCGGAACCGGTCTTAAGAAGGACGAGTTTGTGTGCAACTGTTCCGACATCGACGACATCATCGTGTTCTTCAAGGACGGTAAATACAAGATGGTGCGTGCCGCCGACAAGATATTTGTGGGCAAGAACATCCTCCACGTGCAGGTGTTCAAGAAGAACGACAAGCGCACTATATATAATGTTGTCTACCGCGACGGCAAGGCAGGAGCTGCCTACATCAAGCGTTTCTTCGTTCCTACCATGACCGTAGGCAAGGAGTACGACCTGACTCAGGGCACACCAGGCTCTCGTGTTCTCTATTTCACAGCCAACCCCAATGGTGAGGCTGAGGTGATAAAGGTTACGCTTGAGGCCAATCCTAAGCTCAAGAAGATATTCATAGAGCGCGACTTCTCGGAGGTGGGCATCAAGGGACGCACATCCAAGGGTAATCTTGTGACGCGCAACCCTATCCACCGCATTGGTCTCAAGAGCCACGGTCATTCCACTCTTGGTGGACGCAAAGTGTGGTACGACCCCGATGTCAACCGTCTCAACTACGACGAGCACGGACGGTTGCTTGGTGAGTTCTTCGACGATGATTCCATTCTTGTTGTCCTCGACGACGGCAACTTCTACATCTCGTCGTTCGATGCCAACAACCACTACGAGGATAATATCAAGATTATTGAGAAGTGGGACCCCGACAAGATATGGACTGCAGCCCTCTTTGATGCCGACAATTCAGGCAATCTTTATCTTAAGAGATTCCGCATGGAGGCCATCAAGCGTCAGCAGAACTACATTGGTGAAAATCCCAAGAGTCAGTTGATGCTGCTCACCGACACTGCCTATCCCCGCATTGAGGTGGATTACGCTCCCGTGAAGGCTCCCGACGGTTCTATGACCCAGCGTCCGCCATTGGAGATTGATGCCGATGAGTTTATTGCTGTCAAAGGCTTCAAGGCAAAGGGAAAGCGTGTTACGACACTTGACGTTGAGGCCGTTAAGGAACTTGAGCCTACTCGTTTCCCCAACCCCGACGACGATGACTCCGACGACACCCCTGAGGAGGAACCTGAAAACCTCGACCCTGATGCAGGCAAGAGTCAACAGCAAGTGATAGACGAAATGACCGGACAACTCAACATATTCACCGAGAATGCAGATCTTTAAGAACATAATCCTTATGTGCGCCCTCATCTGTGGCAGCAGTGCTATGCAGGCTGCCACAGATGGGGGCGCATGTCCTTCTGCCGACACCATATATATTAATAATGATGCCGGAAGCAAAAATAACGATATTGGCGGTTTCATCCATCGTTTGCAGTTGAAGACCAACTCGCTTATGATAGGCATAGGCTCCACCAATATCCTCGATACCTACCTCTCGCCCGAGAAATACTGTGGCATCGACCTTCGTTTCCTCTCCCACACACGTCGTGAGAAAGAGCAGTCGCCGTGGATAAACCAGTTTCAGCATGAGGGCAACGTGGCTTATGCCGACAACCGTTCGGGCAATGGTGGCACTATGGCTGGAGGCTACACCTTCCGCTATTCGTTGCTGCATAAGTGGACAGTGTCGTTATGGCGTAGTCCGCTGCGTATTGTTGCCGGAGGCACAGCATCCACCAACTTAGGTTTTATCTACAACACTCGCAATGGCAACAATCCTGCCAACGCCCGATTGTCGTTGCACATCGAGCCAACCGTCGGCTTCGACTATCCCATAGGCAGAGCGAGCCATACCCGTGGCATTGCGTTCACCCCAGGAGCATGTGCCCATTTCCCCGTGATACTCCATTACGAGGCTTCAGCTCCATTGCTTGGCATGATGTTCTCGCCCAACTACGGTCAGTCCTACTACGAGATATTCAACCGTGGCAACTACGACCACAACTGTGTGCCTACTACCTTCGGCTCCACCCCCTCGTTGCGCCAGATGCTCACTATCGATTTCCGCCTTGCCCGCACCACGTGGCGCATAGGTTATTTGGGCACTATCGAGCAGTCGCACGTCAACAACCTCAAGACTCATGTCTACACACACTCCTTAATGATAGGCATTGTGAAGAGGTTCAGGACGCTGAAGCAATAAATCCGTAAGCAATAAATAAAAAAATAACCCCTTAACTACAATAGCTATGACAAATTACATTCGATTCGACTGGGCCATGAAGCGCATGTTGCGCGACAAGGCTAATCATGAGGTGATAGAAGGATTGCTCACATCGCTGCTTGGTGAGAAGGTGACGATAAAGGAGTTTCTTGAAAGCGAGGGTAATCAGAAAGACGAGGACGACAAGTTCAACCGTGTTGATATTCTTGCTGAGAACGACCGTGACGAATTGCTTATCATAGAAATTCAGAACACGCGTGAACTGGCTTATTTCCAGCGCATGTTGTATGGTGTGTCGAAAGCTATAACCGACTATATGGAACTTGGTGATAAATACGACAAGGTAAGGAAGGTATACTCTATCAACATCGTCTATTTCGACCTCGGCCAGGGTGAGGATTATGTTTACCACGGTAAAACCATATTCAAGGGTATGCATGAACCTTACGATACACTGCGCCTTTCGAGATACCAGGCACAGCGGTTTTTCGGCATCGTTCCTAAGGACAAGAAGGAATCCAAGCCAGCGGGCGACGTCTTTCCTGAATATTATGTGTTGCGTGTTGATGATTTCGATAAAGTGGCAAAGACTCCGCTTGACGAGTGGATTGAATTTCTTAAGACTGGTCATATAAGTGATACAGCCACAGCTCCAGGTCTTGACCGTGCGCGCAAGTGTATGCAGTTTGATGAGTTGTCTGCTGCCGATCGACGTGCCTATCTGCGTCACATGGAAGCAGTAAGAACCCAAAAGAGTGTGTTGGAGACAAGTCGTGAAGAAGGACGTGAAGAAGGTCGTGAAGAAGGTCGTGAAGAAGGCCGTGAAGAAGGCCGTAAAGAAGGTCGTAAAGAAGGCCGTGAAGAAGGCCGTGAAGAAGGCCGTGAAGAAGGCCGTAAGGAGGGCATAGAGAATGAAAAACTTGAAACTGCCAAGCGCTTGATTTCTATGGGACTTTCTGTAGAACAAGTATCGCAAGGCACAGGTTTGAACATAGCGGAAGTAAAGAAATTAATACAATAAAAAAGTATATGCATTGTAGAAATAGACTTTGGCATACATCGCTTCTTGTGTTATTGCTATCCATGTTTGCTTTCGCCTCGTGTGTCGACGAGGATGAGTATGCCGACAATCCGCGTGGCAATTTCGAGGCTTTGTGGAAGGCTATCGACGAGCATTATTGTTTCTTCGACTACAAGAGGGAGCAGTACGGACTCGACTGGGATAAAATCCATGACAAGTACTCGGCGCAGATAGCCGACGACATGACCGACACCCAACTCTTTGAGGTGCTTGGCAACATGCTTGCCGAGTTGAGGGACGGTCATGTGAACATGTATTCCTCATGGGATGTGGCCCGCAACTGGTCGTGGCATGAGGACTATCCCTCGAATGTGAGCGACACATTGTTGAGGCGGTATCTCGGCACCGACTACCGCATTGCCACAGGTATGCGCTACCGTCGACTCGACGACAACACGGGCTACATTCGTTGCTCTTCGTTCCAGAATGGTATAGGAGCCGGCAATCTCGACGACATATTGTTTTATCTTGCTCCGTGCAACGGACTGATAATCGATTTGCGCGACAATTCCGGCGGTCTGCTCTCTTCTGCCGAGGAGCTTGCAGCACGCTTCACCAACAAGGAATTGCTTGTGGGCTATATGCAGCACAAGACAGGAAAGGGTCATGCCGACTTCTCCCAGCTTCAGGAGCAGCGTCTTAAGCCAGGCAAGGGAGTGCGTTGGCAGAAGAAGGCCGTAGTGCTCACCAACCGTTCAGTCTACAGTGCTGCCAACGAGTTTGTCAAATACATGAAGTGCTGTCCCAATGTCTACGTCGTGGGCGACCGCACTGGTGGAGGAGCAGGAATGCCTTATTCCAGCGAGCTTCCCAACGGCTGGAGCATACGTTTCTCGGCATGTCCCATGTATGATAAGGACAAGCAGTCGACAGAGTTCGGCATCGAGCCTGACTACAATGTCGCCCTCTCGCAATCCGACCTCCTTCGTGGCGAGGATACAATCATTGAATATGCCCGATGTCTGCTCAAGTAGTTTTTTAGGCTAATCCTGCACCGAAATAAATATAGCAGCGTCTTGCATATTCTAACAGAAATGATTACTTTTGCGCTCGAAACAAGACAATAAGTAATTTTTTGAGAAAAAAACATAAAACGATGTTGAATTTAGACAATTTCTACAAGGCACGCTACGTACTGAGCAAGGTGATACGCAAGACTGCCCTCATTCATGCCCCTAAGATAAACCCCGAGTGCGACGTTTATTTGAAGCCCGAGTGTTTGCAGCTTACCGGCTCGTTCAAGATTCGCGGTGCTTACTACAAGATTTCGCAACTCTCCGACGAGGAGAAGTCGAAGGGTGTAATAGCCTGCTCGGCTGGCAATCATGCCCAGGGAGTGGCTCTCGGAGCCACGGCAATGGGCATCAAGTCGCTCATCTGCTTGCCCGAGGGTGCTCCTATAAGCAAGGTTGAGGCCACCCGCAAGCTCGGAGCCGAAGTCAATCTCGTTCCCGGTGTCTACGACGATGCCTACAACGAGGCGTTGCGCTTGCGCGACGAGCATGGCTACACATTCATCCATCCCTTCGACGACGAGAATGTGATAGCCGGACAAGGCACCATAGGTCTTGAGTTGCTCGACCAGCTGCCCGACATCGAGGCTGTTGTGGTACCCGTAGGTGGTGGCGGACTTCTCTCGGGCATTGCCTTCGCCATCAAGTCGTTGAATCCTGCCGTCAAGGTGTATGGTGTTCAGGCTGCGGGAGCCGCAAGCATGGTGCAGAGCATCCACGACCAGAAGCAGGAGATGCTCGACACTGTTTCTACTATTGCCGATGGCATAGCCGTCAAGGAGCCTGGCAAGATAACGTTCGACACCTGTAGCAAGTATGTCGACGACATCGTGACAGTGAGCGAGGATGAAATCTGCGCTGCCATTCTCCAGCTCATCGAGAGCGAGAAGATGATTGCCGAGGGAGCAGGAGCCGCCAGTGTTGCAGCCGTCATGTTCAACAAGGTTCCTATTAAGGGCAAGAAGACCGTATGCGTGGTGAGTGGTGGCAACATCGACGTTACTATCCTCAACCGTGTCATCAACCGCGGTCTCTCGACGAGCGGACGCATCTGTTCGCTGTGCATCGAGCTTGAGGACAAGCCTGGCCAGATGCTTGGTGTGAGCAAGGTGTTTGCCGAGCTTGGTGCCAATGTCATCCGCGTCAACCACGAGCGCAGTGTGGATAGTGAGAAGGTTACATCGTGTGTGCTCCGCCTGCAGGCCGAGACCAAGAACGCCGAGCACGTGAACCAGCTCAAGGATGCCCTCACAAAGCGCGGCTTCAAACTTGTTGACTATAACTTCAATTATTAATTTTAACAACGATACAACTATTATGAACAAGCAAATCAGTACAAACAACGCCCCCGCAGCCATCGGTCCTTACTCACAGGCTATCGAGGCTAATGGCATGGTATTCGCATCAGGTCAGCTTCCTATCGACCCTGCAACAGGCAATTTCGCCGAGGGTGGCATCAAGGAGCAGACTCGTCAGTCGCTCACCAACGCCCAGAACATCCTCAAGGAGGCTGGCACCGACTTCGCCCATGTTGTCAAGACCACTGTCTTCCTCAGCGACATGGACAACTTCGCCGCTATGAACGAGGTTTACGCCGAGTTCTTCTCTCAGCCGTTCCCAGCCCGCTCTGCAGTGGCTGTGAAGACATTGCCCAAGAACGCTCTCGTTGAGGTGGAGTGCATCGCAGTGAAATAGTTTTTAGAGGAAGTTAAGAAGAAGTTCCTCTTAACTTCCTCTTAACTCCTCCTGTCAAAATTGGCATTATTTTAATCTTTTATTCCCATATATTTCTTATCTTTGCATTGTCTTTGTTGAATCAACCGGATTTTTTGATTTATAAAACAATACAATGATATGAAACAATCAACAATCTTTACTATTGCTGCCGCGCTGTTTGTGTCTACATCGGCTGTGGCGCAGATTAATTATCCGTCTACTCCAAAGGATAACACCGTTGACGAGTATTTCGGTGTGAAAGTTGCCGACCCTTATCGCTGGCTCGAGGACGACACCAGCGAGAAGACTGCCCAGTGGGTTGAGGCTGAGAACAAGCTCACACGCGACTATCTCAACAGCATCCCCATGCGTGCCAAAATCCTGAAGCGACTCAAGGAGACTGCCAATTTCGAGAAGTTCGGCATCCCCTTCGAGAAGAACGGCAAGTGGTATGTACATCGCAACGACGGACTGCAGAACCAGTATGTGCTCTATCAGATGGACCGTCCCGACTCGCCCGTAAAGGAACAGCGCGTATGGCTCGACCCCAACAAGCTCAGCACCGACGGCACTGTGGCTCTCAAGGGCACTCACTTCTCCAACAACGGTCGCTACATGGCCTACGTCATCTCGCGCAGCGGTTCCGACTGGGAGGAAATCTACGTCAAGGACTGCCAGACGGGCAACGACTTGCAGGACCATATCCTTTGGGCTAAGTTCACCAACGTGACATGGCTTGGTGATGGCTTCTACTACAGTGCCTACGACGCGCCCGAGAAGGGCAAGGAGACATCTGCCAAGAACTCTGTGCAGAAGATCTACTACCACAAGATTGGCACTCCGCAGACCGACGACCAGCTCTTCTACATGAACCCCACCCAGCCCTTGCGCTTCTACGGAGTGAGTGTCAACAAGGACGAGACGGTGATGTTCCTCACCGAGTCGGGCATGGACAACGGCAACAATCTCTTTGTGCGCGACCTCACCAAACCCAACTCGCAGTTCATCCAGATGTGTGCCAACCCCAAGTACATCTATTCCACCGTGCAGACCGTGGGCGACAAAATCTATATCCTCACCAACGCCGAGGCTCCCAAGTATCGCCTTATGCAGGCCGACCTGAAGCATCTCGGCTATAATGAGTGGCGCGAGGTTGTGCCCGAGGGTGAGAGTGTGCTCGAGGATGTGGTGTTTGCCGACGACCGCATGATATTGCAGTATGCCAAGGACAACTGCACCCATCTCTACACCTACACTACCGAGGGCAAGCGTCTCTCCGAGATTAAGTTCCCCACCTTCGGTTCAGCCTCGGTCAGCGGCAAGCGTGGCCAGAAGGAAGTGTTCTACACCTTCACCTCCTACACCGTGCCCACCTCTGTCTATAGCTACGACATGGCTTCGGGCAAGAGCAGCGTGCTCTACGCTCCCAAGGTGAGCTTCCGCTCGCAGGACTACACCACCGAGATGCAGTTCTACACAAGCAAGGACGGCACACGCGCCCCGCTCTTCATCACCTACAAGAAGGGCCTTAAGCTCAACGGCAAGAACCCGTTGCTGCTCTATGGCTACGGTGGTTTCAACGTCTCCTACTATCCCTTCTACCTCTCCAACATGATTCCGTTCATGGAGCGTGGCGGCATCTATGTGCATGCTGTGTTGCGTGGTGGCGGTGAGTATGGCGAGGATTGGCACGTGGCAGGCACAAAGTTGCAGAAGCAGAACGTGTTTGACGATTTCATCTCGGCTGCCGAGTATCTCATCGACAAGAAGTACACCTCCAAGGACTATCTCGCCATCCAGGGCGGAAGCAACGGTGGACTGCTCGTGGGAGCTTGCATGACTCAGCGTCCCGACCTCTTCAAGGTGTGCATTCCCGAGGTGGGCGTGCTCGACATGCTTCGCTACCACAAGTTCACTATCGGCTGGAACTGGGCACCCGACTACGGCACATCCGAGGACTCTAAGGAGATGTTCGAGTATTTGCTGCGCTATTCTCCGCTCCACACCCTCAAGCCGGGCGTGAAATATCCCGCAACACTCGTCACCACAGCCGACCACGACGACCGTGTGGTGCCAGCCCACTCGTTCAAGTTTGCCGCACGTCTGCAGGAGTGCCAGGCAGGCTCGGCTCCTACGCTCATCCGCATCGGCACAAAGGCAGGTCATGGTGGTGGCAAACCGCTTGCCATGCGTCTTGAGGAGCAGGCCGACGTGCTGAGCTTCATCCTGTGGAACATGGGAATAAAGAAGTAGTTTTGAATAAAATAAAATAGAGTTATGAAAAAGGGTTCTGTAATAATGATGGGTGCGGCTCTCTTGGTGAGCAGCTGCACCACGGGCGCAGGCGCAGGAGCCTACGCCGGAAGCTCCTTCGGTTCGGTGCTTGGCTCCGCAATAGGCGGCATTGTTGGCGGACCTCATGGCAGCGACGTTGGCACAATCTTCGGAATGGCAGGTGGAGCCGTTGTGGGTGGCGCCCTTGGCGATGCGGCTGAGAAGGCACAGCGCCGTTCCGCACAGCAGTACGACGACGACACGTATGCAAGCGGCAACAGTCGCAGCTATTCCAATGGTGGCAACAGCGGCAATTATGTTGGTGATGATTTCGACCCGTCGCAAATGGTTGACAACAGCAATTCGGGCGACGACCGTATTGACTTCGGAGCACCATCCTCTTCGGGTGCCAACGCCACGATGGGCAATGTCCCGATGGCTAACGCCCCGATGTCCAACGCCCCGTCAAGCCAATCAGTCGACGCAAGCCGCGTGGAGCAAATCTACGGCAATGCCAAGAGCGACGGCAAGCTCACTATCCGCAACGTGCGCTTTGCCGACAGCAACGGCGACGGAATGCTCTCGGGCGACGAGATAGGTCGTGTGTCGTTTGAGATATACAACGAAACCGCCGCTCCCATCTACAACTTCGACCCCTCGGTGGTTGAGGCTGAGGCCAACAAGCGCATTTATATCTCGCCGAGTGTGCGTGTGGAGAACATAATGCCTGGTCAGGGATTGCGCTACACAGCCACGGTGAAGGCCGACCGCCGCATCAAGGACGGAGAGATTCGTCTGCTTGTGTCGGCTCAGAAAGAAGGCAAGCCGATATCCTACGTCACTGTGGTGAAAGTTGCCACACAAAGACAATAGAGTAATCTATGGTCCATTCGGAATATGGAGTGATAGAATATGAGTAGGGCTGACGGGCTGAAAGCCCAATATCTCCACAGCCCAGGGCATCGCCCTGGGTAAACGGATACCAACAACCAACGCGCCCTGTAAGGGCAACTGTAAAAAACAATGGAATGTTAGAGTTGCCCTTACAGGGCGCGTTGTTAAATGAATGCTATATACCCAGGGCGCTGCCCTGGGCTATGGAGATATTGGGCTTTCAGCCCGCTTTTGGTTGAGTTTTGACACACCCTCCTCCTACAGATTGCCACTCATATATAACGATAAATATGACCACATACTTAGTAGGAGGGTATAAAAAAGATAAAGCGAAGGAAATGGAGCAATCTCCACGTCCTTCGCTTTTCTTGTGTTATCCGGTATTTTCTTAACTAACTCTTTTGACTGCAATTATTAAAACCTACTACAAACTAAAACAACAATCTATTAATCTTACTAAACTAAAAACAACAATCTATTTACTACTTATCTAACTATGCTGATGAAACTTACTTTTTCTTTTTGACAATGCAAAGTTACCAACTAATCAAGACTAAGGCTTTAAATAATCGTTCTTGCGCTTACAATATTGTTTCATGCAACATTTTTGCAATGAAATTAAACATCCACGCCGTGTTTAGCCTTTATAATCGTATATTTTTTGTAATTTTGGCGTCGCAACAAACCTTTAGAAAATCCTCAAGAAAGATGAAATCTAACAAGTATTCATTCCTACGAATGTCCGTTGGCGCAATCATGCTCACGCTTCTCGTCGTCCTCACGGGATGCTCAGCTGGCGGCAAACGCTATGTGGTCGGAGTGTCGCAATGCTCCGAGGACGTGTGGCGCGAAAAACTCAACGAGGAGCTGCGCATCGCCGCCTACTATTATAACGACGTCGACCTGCGCATATCCTCTGCCAACGACGACGTGCGCCTGCAGACCAAGCAAATAGAGAAATTCGTCGACGACGGAGTAGACCTCCTCATCGTTGCCCCGGGCCAGGTGAGCATTTCGCCTGCCATCGACCGTGCCTACGAGAAGGGCATACCCGTCATCATCTTCGACCGCCGCACCCGTTCCGACAAGTACACCGCCTACATCGGAGCCGACAACCGCGAGATAGGCACCACCTATGCCGAATATCTCGCCAGCGCCTTGCCCCACGGCAGCCGCATCCTTGAGCTGCGCGGACTCTCCACCTCCTCGCCCGCCATCGAGCGCGGCGAGGGCTTCGACAGCGTTGTGGCGAAGCATCCTAATATAAATATTGTGGCAGATGTGAGTGCCGACTGGACCGAGCAGGGTGCCTACCGCGTGATGGACTCCTTGCTCTCTCGTCCGCATCCATCCTTCGACTGCCTCTTCGCCCACAACGACCGCATGGCTGTGGGCGCACGCCGCGCAGCCCAGAAGCACGGACTCGACGTAAGCAAGATACGCTTCTGCGGCATCGACGCCATGCCCCAGGAGGGTGGCGGACTGCGGCTTGTCGACAACGGCACTCTCTTCGCCTCCTACATCTATCCCACGCGAGGCGACGCTGTGATGCAGCTTGCCGTGAACATACTCAAGGGAAAGAAATACGACCGCGATAACCGCCTCTCCTCAGCCCTCGTCACCAGTAGCAACGCCCGCGTGCTGCTCATGCAGAACGACGAGACCGTGCGCCAGCAGGACCACCTGCTCGACCTGCGCTCGCGTGTGGACAAGGCTGCCAACGACTTCAACACCCAGCGCAACTATCTGCTCATGCTCCTCGTCATCATCACCATGCTCATCGTTGCCTGCGCCCTGGCCATAAAGGCCTACGTGGCAAGAACACGCATCAACCGACAGCTAAATGAATCCATGCGCCAGCAGCGGCAGATGACCGAGGACATGGAGCGCATGACCCAGACTCAGCTGCAGTTCTTCACCAACGTGAGCCACGAGCTGCGCACACCGCTCACCCTCATCGCCGGACCTACCGACCAGCTGCTCGAAGACCCCGCCGTGCGTGGACAGCAGCGCTCCATGCTCGAGATGGTGCAGCGCAACACGCGCATTCTCATCCAGCTTGTGGGCGAGATACTCGACTTCCGCAAGGTGCAGAACAACAAGGCCACTCTGCAGCTCAACCGCTTCCGTCTGCAGGAGGAACTTGGCAAATGGGCCGACGACTTCCGTGCCGTGGCTGCCCGACGCAAGATATCGATTGATGTCGACACATCCGGTGTGCCCCACGACGCCCTGCTCATTGCCGACCGCGACAAGCTGGAGCACATCTACTTCAACCTCATGTCCAACGCCCTGAAGTACACCCCCGAGGGCGGAACCATCACCACGCGCCTGAAGCTCTGTTCCGGTCAATACACCATGACCGTGGCAGACACCGGCAAGGGCATTGCCCCCGAGGAGCTGCCCCGACTCTTCGAGCGGTTCTATCAGGCGCAAGGCTCCATTGGCGGCACGGGCATTGGTCTCTCGCTCGTCAAGGCCTACGTCGACCTGCATCATGGCGACATACATGCCGAGAGCCAGCCGGGCAAGGGCACTACGTTCATCATCAGCCTGCCCAACTCGCAGCCGGGCTACGACCCATCGAAGGACACCGCCGCCAACACCCAGGCACAGCAGGACAAGGGACTCGTCGACGACAGTTACGTCCCCTCCGACACCGAGGCAGAGGCGCTTGCCGAGCGCATCGTCAACGCCGAGGACTTCGACAACGACCGCCCCTTGGTGCTCATCATCGACGACAACAACGGTATGCGCACATACCTGCGCTCCATACTCTCGCAAAAATACAATGTGGTGGAGGCATCCGACGGCAAGCAGGGTCTCGACAAGGCGCGCCGCTTTGTGCCGCAAGCCGTGGTGTGCGACGTGATGATGCCCGTGATGGATGGTTTGGAGTTTACGCGGCAGATGAAGGACGACACAGCCACAAGCCATATCCCCGTGATACTGCTCACCGCACGCTCGCTCACCGAGCAGCGCGAGGAGGGATATTCGGTAGGAGCCGACTCCTACATCACCAAGCCCTTCTCAGGCTCAGTGCTGCTCGCCCGTGTCGACAATCTGCTCAAGTCGCGCGTCATGCTCCGCTCCATCTTCTCGGGCGGCAAGCAGGAGGCAGTGGAGGAGGAGCGTCTCGGACAGCCCGACCAAGGCTTTGTGTCACGTCTGCGCGAGATAATAAAGAGCAACCTCGGCGACTCCGACTTCACCATCGAGCGTCTTGGCGAGGAGATAGGCTTGTCGCGCGTGCAGCTCTACCGCAAGGTGAAGGCGCTTACGGGTCAGACCCCCGTGGAGCTTCTGCGCAAGGCACGCCTCGTGAAGGCCCGCCGTATGCTTGAGCAAACCGACAAGGCAGTGTCGGAAATAGCCTACGAAGTGGGGTTCACCTCGCCGTCGTATTTCAATAAGTGCTTTAAGGATGAGTTTGGTATTAGTCCGGGAACAGTTAGAGTTTGAGTTTTGAGTTTTGAATTTTGAGTTTTGAATTGTCGGATTTGGAGTTTTGAATTTTGAGTTTTGAGTTTTGAATTGTCGGCAAAGCCGATTTTGAGTTTTGAGTTTTGAATTTTGAATTGTCGGCAAGCCGATTTTGAGTTTTTGAGTTTTGAATTTTGAATTATTAAATCACAATTCAAAATTGAATAATTCAAAATCGCCAACGGCGACAATTCAAAACTCAAAACTCAAAACTCAAAATTCAAAATTCAGGCTCATCCGATATTTAGAGTGATTTGTACAGGCGTATTTGGAGTGATTTGTACAACAGGCGTTTATCAGTATACAATGCGCCCCGAAGGGGCAACTCTCCACAGCCCAGGGCATCGCCCTGGGTAAACGGATACAAACAACCAACGCGCCCTGTAAGGGCAACTCTAAAAATAACAATGGAATGTTAGAGTTGCCCTTACAGGGCGCATTGTCCGTAAATTCCGTTTACCCAGGGCGATGCCCTGGGCTATGGAGAACATTGGGCTTTCAGCCCGCTTTGGTTTGATTTTTCACACACAGGCTTTCAGCCCGCTTTGGTTTGACACAGGATTTTTAATCTACTTTAAAAAATCCGTCTTCATCTACATCATCACTACTGATATCTTCCGTATGGCCTGCTTGGATGTATTGCGGCGTCGACGCAGCTATCATACCTACAGTATCGATAGCGATAACATTGATTTGTGGTTTTTGATATTCCTTCTTTTCCATAATTGTTTTTGTTTTTATTTGATTATAATTTTCTTAGTCTTTCCCGACTTCATTCTCACGATGTTCACACCCTTCTGTGGCTCATGTAGACGCTTACCGCTGAGGTCGTAGTATTCCGCCTCGGCATCGTTGAGCACGTCGAGCGCATCGGGAGTGTTGATGCCAGTTGTTGAGCCGTCAATGCGCATTGCGAGTCGGCAGGGCCGCTTGCCGCATTGCCGTCGAGCCAAGCGCGGAACGGACTAACCTTGGCGCCTTTCACATGTTTCGAACTCATCAGTTCAGCCACATTCCAGAAGCAGTCCTTTGATATCACATAACCGCTGTTGACTTCCTTTGTAGTGTAAGTGCCGTGGAATGTCATGTCGCCCACGGTTTTTCCATCTATTGCCATCTTCAACTCTGCATTGTTAGCGTCAAAGGTCAGCTCTGCTTCGCTGCCGTTGCGCTTTACCACGCATGGAGTTCCGGCTGCCACTGTTCCTTCTATGCGGCTCAGCACAAGCTCGTTGCCATCAATCTTGTCGATGGCATACAAGCGGTAAGACTCCTCGCCAGTCAGCGTCAATGAGTACGGCAACACGAGTGTGCCCCAGTCGTTCGACATCTTGCGAGTGTAGGATATCTCATTAACAGTGCCGCTTGCCTGGTCGCTGATATATGAGTCGTCGCTCAGACTGACTGCCTTCTCCTTAGGACCTAAGTTTCCCGATATACCTTCTGGTAATGACTGGAAGTTAACAGTCTTAATATTATTAGTGTAAAGAAAAACATTAGAACCAATTTTTTTCAGTGATTTAGGCAGCGTCACTCGTCCTTTTTCTGCACTTAGATTTTGGCAACCATAAAATGCATTTTTTCCAATTTCCGTCACCGAGGCAGGAATTACAAGTTCTCCTGAAAGACTGCTACAATCCCAAAAAGCTTGAGAAGGGATTACACTCAGAGTATTTGGCAACTCAAGTTTTGTAAAACCGTGACAACTCATGAAAGCCGAATTTCCGATAGTTGTTACTGAGCTGGGTAATTTCAAAGATCCCGTAAATTCAGAACATCCGTAGAAAGCTAAGTTCCCTATTGTTTCCAGTTTATTTGACAGCGTTAGAGTGCCATTGAATCTAGTGCAACTGTGAAAAGCCTGTTCACCAATCTCTGTTACCGAATTAGGTATGATAAGGTTTCCTGAAAGACCCTCACAACCTTTAAAAGCAGTCCCGGGGATTACACTCAGAGCATTTGACAACTCAAGAGATGTAAAATTCTTACATCCAAAGAAAGCTGAAAATCCGATCTCTGTTAATGAGCTGGGCAATTTCAAAGATCCCGTAAATCCAGTACAATTGTAGAAAGCATATTGCCCTATTTTTCCCAGTTTACTTGACAGCTTTAGAGTGCCATTGAATCCAGTGCAACCGTAAAAAGCGTTCTCACCAATCTCTGTTACCGAATTAGGTATGACAAGGCTTCCTGAAAGGCCCCCACAATCTCTAAAAGCAAACCCGGGGATAACACTCAGAGCATTAGACAACTCAAGAGATGTAAAATACTTACAATTCATGAAAGCTGACCCCCCGATATCTGTTAATGAGTTGGGCAATTTCAAAGTTCCCGTAAATCCTGAATTATAGAAAGCAGAGCCCAATATTTTTTCCAGTTTGTTTGACAGCGTTAGAGTGCCATTTAATCCAGTGCAATCGGCAAACGCCAAGATGCCAATCTCTTTTACCGAATTAGGTATGACAAGGTCTCCTGTAAGATTTTTACAATTACAGAATGCTTGTTTGGGAATTTTCGTAATCGGACCGTCAAACTCTATCACGCACTTGCCATCAACAACACTATGCGCCACGATGTTTGCACCAAATTGACTTGGATTACTTATTTTATCCACAATCTTGCCGTCGGAAGTTGTGTAACGGAAGAAACTATGATTACAGTATTGGCAGACATCATCGGCGTTTAGCTTATGTCCAGTGGCAATATATGAAGTGGTAAGGCCGCAAATAGTGTCGGTTGTACTAAATCCGCGGGGTTTGAATGTCACATCATAGTTAGATAAACAAGTATGCTCGCTCTTTGCTATTCTAAGTTTATTATTATTCGTATTTCCCAATTTTTTGCGTTCGCCATTTTCACGCTTGTATACAAACCATTCGCCATCGTCAGATGCCGACTTATTATAGCCCTGCTTCTCCCACGATAGCTCCATATCGTTGAAAACAGGCTCCACCTTCAAATTGGCAGGACGAACGTATCCGCTGATGGTGTTGTCAAGTGTCCAATCCTCTTCATGGTCTTGTGAACTATAGTTTTCTTTGTTATACCATTTGCCCTTCACAGTTAGCTTATGGCCATAATAGGGGAATGAGCTGTTGAAGGAGAGCTTAAGATCGATGACGCATACATTATTATAAAGGCTTGAAGCGTTTGGGTTTATCTCCCCAACTTTAAGATTGCAGAATTTTGCTGTGCCTACAATTTTATTATCAACAATAATATCTGAAGTATTACCGACAGGCTTGTCTCCATAGGTTTTTTTATCATTTCTAAATGTTTTTATATCGGTGACACCAGATATATTGCTCCACATGTCGTTAAGTTTTACTACTTGCTTGTCGTCGATGTAGAGATTTACATCACCTTTGAACCAGGCAGTCTCTTGTATAAGATCAGCATATGATGAATCAATACTCTGTTAATTCTTATGTAATCGATTGAAAATGAGAGAGTTAATTAACGT
>OBRN01000024.1_pt1 | contig 51903 bp, 43 predicted proteins | sample 1475621 | NCBI WGS metagenome assembly OBRN01 (sample SAMEA3360684, study PRJEB22359) | human gut metagenome | biome: ENVO:urban biome; feature: ENVO:human-associated habitat; material: ENVO:feces | place: Bangladesh | collected 2011 | reverse complement strand
AAAAACTCATAAATAGTTCATTTTTAGCTATTCGGCTGATTTTAGCGTAATTTTTAAAAGAAAACCTCTCCCTCAGCAAATCAACAGCTAAGGAAGAGGTTTGTACAGTTGGTCTTTTTGAAGACCGATTATAACTTGAAAATATTTGAATTTTTCTTAAAGCTTTGACCAGTCGATGCTGCGGATAAATGCCAAGGTTGAAACCCAATCGCAGTCGAGGCAGAATGGGATTGGAGCATCCGGAGTGTTGTAATAAGACAGGGTAAACTCTGTATCTTCGTCCTTAAATGCCTTGTGATCGATGGTTGCCTGCTTGAAAAATTGGGTTACGAGTGGCTTGTTCTTGTTTGAAGCCTCCTTCAGTCGCCTCTGATAGAGCGTAATATAAACGCTCATGGCGTAGGCCTGCTCGTTGAGATAGCGAACCTTGATGTTCAAGGTGTCCTTGCTCAGATTCTTGTCGAGCATAACATATGGTGGCAGAATCTTGCTGCGCATGTAGGTCATCGCGTCAAACTTGAAGAGGGCTGTACGGCGCTCGTCCATGCTCTTCGTGGTGTCGTTGAGGGCTGCATCAGAAGTGCGGAGCACCTCGTTTAATACATCCTGGGCGCTTGCCTTAGCTATGCTGAGGCTGAGCGCGAATAATAATATAATGTATCTCATCTTTCTGAAATTATTAATTATCAATTCTTTTTAATCGTTGGTGTGGCGCATGAGGAAGATGCTGTGGTCGATGCACGCTGGCAATTCTTCCTTATAATGCGTTACCATGATCATGGTTTTGTTCTGGCGGCGGCAGAAGGCTTCGATGACGTCTTTTACAAGACGGCGGTTGCGGTTGTCGAGTCCGTGGAGCGGTTCATCAAGAATCAGCAGTTCCGGATCCTTGACAAAGGCTCGTGCCAGGAGAACGAGGCGCTGTTCGCCGCTGGAGAGCTTCAGGAAACCACGGTCTTCAAGACCTTCCAGTCCGAAGACTTTCATCCAGAAGCGGCACTTGTCCATATCTTCTTCCTTCGGCTTTACATAGAGACCTACGGAATCCATCAGACCACTTGCCACGATGCGGATGGCTGGCAGGTCGCGCTGGTAAGAGCGGTGAAGCTCAGGCGATACGTAGCCGATGTGTTTCTTGATGTCCCAGATGCTTTCGCCGCTGCCTCGAGGATTGTCGAAGAGGGTGATGTCGCAGGCGTAGCTCTGCGGATTGTCGGCACAAACCAGACTGAGGAGCGTACTCTTTCCGGCTCCGTTCTGTCCGCTCAAAGCCCATCGCTCGCCGTTCATCACGGTCCAGTCGAGGTCTTTGAGGATGATTCGCTCGCCATACTGTATGCGTACCTTGTTCATCTTCACCACTTCCTGGGTGTGATATTCGCGGTCGCTGTAAGGCTGGTCTACGATGGCCTGTTCCATCTCCGGGCTCAGCACATGGGCAGGCACGGATTCTCTGCCGGCAAGATATTCGGCGAGGGTTACCTTAGGCAGAACCTTCATATCCTTCACTTCTACCACGTGGGTGATGAAGTCGGGAATATCATCGCTCTTGCTCAGTACGAGGATAATCTGCAGGGCTCGCTCAAAAGAGAGGGTCTTGAGCAGTTCCTTGAGCTGGTCGCGGGTTTCAGCATCGAGTCCGATAAACGGATTGTCCATGATGAGCACGCGAGGCTCTGAGAAGAGGGTAGAGGCAAGTTTGAACTTGCGGAGCTCGCCACTTGAGAGCAGGATGGTGTATTTGTCCATCAGGTGCTGCATGTGGAAGAGTTCGTAGATGTGCTGCTGCAGGGCTCTGCGCTCCGGTGTGTCTTCACCGGCCATCTGGTAGGCTTCTTCCAGCTTGTCCTTTACGATAGGTGTATTCTCGTCTATCTCCAGCTGGTTCCAGCGCTGCTGCAGGAAATAAGTGCGGTCGTTATCGCCTCCGTAGGTGTCGCGGAAGGTAATATACTTGATGTTGTCGCTCACCATAGTTTTCCGGCTAGGTGAGAAGTCGTAATCAGGGTCGTGCATCAGGAGTGGGTGGCGACCTACGATGATGTCGACGAACATTGATTTTCCTCCACCGTTCGGACCTACGATAGCGATGTGTTCACCATCGCACGCCTCAAAGTTTACGGGTTCTGCCATACGCCATTCGGGCATACGGGTAACACCGTTTTTAATGCTAATAATCTTTTGCATCTCTCTTATTTTTTTATTCTACTCTGATTCTTTGTTGCAAAGTCTTTCCAGCTGCTGTAGTGCCTGGCGTCGGTTTCCGGGCGGTTCATCTGCAGAAAGTGGCAGTAGGCTGCCCCCAGCGCATCGGTAGCATCCATGAACTTCGGCATTTCGTCCTGCTGAATATGGAGCAGTCGCTGCAGCATTCCCGCCACCTGTTCCTTCGAAGCCTGTCCCTGTCCGGTAATGGCCATCTTGATTTTGAGCGGCGCATATTCGTGGATAGGAACGCTGTGATGAATGGCGGCTGCGATGGCTACTCCCTGCGCTCTGCCCAGCTTGAGCATCGACTGCACGTTCTTGCCGAAGAAGGGGGCTTCGATGGCCATCTCATCGGGCAGATAGCTGTCGATGATGCCGGTTACGCGGTCGAAGATCTTGCCCAGCCGGAGATAGGGATCGCTCTCTTTGCGCATGTCGATGACGCCCATCACCACCAGTTCTGCCTTGTTGCCGATGATGCGGATTACGCCATAGCCCATCACGTTGGTTCCGGGGTCAATGCCGAGAATGATCTTCTCTGTATTCGATTTCTTGATCATCGCTGATAAATCTCCTGACTTAAAAAATGCTTGTTTTAACGGTCCATATAAGGATTGTGAGCGAGCTCTTCGCCTATGCTGGTGTATTCGCCATGACCCGGGAGAACCTGGGTTTCGTCAGGCAACTGACCGAGATGGCGCAGACTGTTGATGATGCGGAACATGCTGCCTCCAGGGAAATCGGTTCTGCCGATAGAGTTGTGGAAGAGGGTGTCGCCGGTGAAGGCTACGTGCTCTGCCTCGCAATAGAAGGTGACGGAACCGCTGCTGTGGCCCGGAGTGGCGATAACCTGGAACTCGTGGTTGCCGAACTTGATGACCTCTTCATCTTCGAAGAATCTGCCAATAGGCGGAAACTGGTAATCGAGTTGCATCTGATAGAAGGTTTCTGCCTGCTTGGCGAGTCCCTTCATCAGGTTTTCATCTGCTGCCGATACTTCCGGTTTCAGTCCGAACTCCTGATAGATGGTGTTGTTGCCGAAGTTATGGTCAAGATGGCCATGGGTTACGAGCAGGTGAACGGGCTTGAGCTGGTTCTCCTTAATATATTGTGTAATAGCTTTGCGCTCTTCCGGATAGAAGGCGCCGCAATCGATGATGACGCATTCCTTGGTCTCATCGCTCACCACGTAGCAGTTTTCCTGCAACATGTTTACTTGAAATCTTTCTATATGTAACATTTCTTACTTTGAACTTTATGACTACTTTTCACTCTTCACTTCTACTATGCCGGAACGTAAACCAGTTGCTTGTCCTGACTGAACCATTCTTCATCGAAGAAAGTGCTGAGCGGAGTGATTTCTGAAATCTTGAAGTATTGCTTCAGTTCTTCTTTCAGATTGCCGCCCTTCAGACACAGAAGTCCGTTAGGCAGAGCGTTTTGTCCCTTCTGCTTAAAGTTTTTCTTGATAATCTTCATCAGGTCAGGAAGCTGCATTACCGCACGGCTTACCACGAAATCGTACTTACCTTTTTCGTCCTCTCCGCGCAGATGCTCTGCCTTGAGATTCTGCAGATTGATTGCCGTAGCCACCTCGTTGCAGACTCTGATTTTCTTGCCCGTTCCATCTATCAGCTTGAACTTGCATTCAGGGAAGAGGATGGCGAGCGGAATGCCCGGGAAACCTCCACCGCAGCCGAAATCGAGAATCTCCGTGCCCGGACGGAAATTGATGGCTTTGGCTATTGCCAGAGAATGGAGCACGTGGTGCTCGTACAGATTATCGATGTCCTTGCGGCTGATGACATTGATCTTGCTGTTCCAGTCGCGGTATAATGCATCGAGTGCCTCGAACTGCTTTTTCTGCTCTTCCGTGAGGTTCGGGAAGTATTTCTCTATTATTTCTATCATATATTATATGTATTCTTCTTTATTTCTACTGATTTTCTGCTATTTTTCTGCAAAGGTAGTGTAAAAAATCGGAAAACACGCTATAAAAACATCAAAATCTGTCAGATTATGCTCGTATATTAAGATTTTTGCGTAACTTTGCACCCGTTTTCAATATAAATTAAGCAAAAATTGATAAAAACAGACAAGGAAATATGATAAAAGCAGCACTCTTCGATCTGGATGGCGTGGTTTTCGACACAGAATCACAGTACTCCATCTTCTGGGGAATGATAGGCAGGGAGTATCATCCGGAAATGCCCGATTTCGAATATCGCATCAAAGGACAGACTCTGGTTCAGATTTACGACAAGTATTTCACCGATGAAGCCGTCTTTGCCCACATCGAAGGTTTTACAGGCGCAAAGGAGGAACAGGCTAAGATTACAGCCCGACTGGATGAATTTGAAAAGAGCATGCAGTATGAATATATTGCAGGGTTCGAAGATTTCATCAGCGACTTGAAGGAGCATGGCGTAAAATGCGCTGTGGTAACGAGCAGCAACGTTCAGAAGATGCTGAATGTCTATGAACGCCACCCGGAATTCAAGGCTTATTTCGACCGCGTGCTGACCAGCGAGGATTTCGCTGAGAGCAAGCCTCATCCAGACTGCTATCTGAAAGGTGCAGCCTATTTCGGTGTGGAACCGGAGGACTGTGTAGGACTGGAAGACAGCTTCAACGGACTGAAGGCGGTGAGAGCCTCAGGAGCCTTCACCTTAGGTCTTGCCACAACGAACAGCAGAGAAGCCATAGAGCCGCTATCCGACTATGTGATAGATGATTACAGAGGTTTCAGCTTTGCTGACTTGCAGCGCATCGTGGAGGATGCGAAATAGATTCAACGCAGAACAATAAATAAATCAAAATAAAAAATGGGATATTTATCTACTGATAAGAAGAAAATTACCACCAAGACCTTCGCAGAAATGAAGAAGGCTGGCGAGAAAGTAACCATGCTGACAGCATACGACTTTACAACAGCCGGGATTATAGATGCTGCAGGAATTGACTCTATATTAATAGGTGATTCGGCCAGCAATGTGATGGCAGGAAATGCAGACACATTGCCGATTACCGTTGATCAGATGATTTATCACGCCCGCAGCGTGGCCCGTGCCTGCCAGCATGCTTTTGTGGTTTGCGACATGCCTTTCGGCAGCTATCAGATCAGCAAGGAAGAGGCGCTGCGCAATGCTTGCCGCATGATGAAGGAGACGGGTGTAGACGCTCTGAAACTGGAAGGCGGCGTAGAAATCTGCGACACGGTTCAGGCGTTGGTTAATGCCGGAATCCCGGTTCATGGTCATCTTGGACTTACCCCGCAGAGCGTAAACAAGTTTGGCGGTTATGGTATTCGTGCCAAGGAAGAGGCTGAGGCACAGAAGCTTATCAGCGATGCTATTGCGCTGGATGAAGCAGGCTGCTTTGCAATCGTGCTGGAGAAGGTTCCAGCTAAGCTTGCTGCAGAAGTAAGCAAGAAGGTAAAGGCTGTAACGATTGGAATCGGTGCAGGTAACGGCTGCGACGGACAGGTTCTGGTTTATGCTGATGCACTCGGAATGACACAGGGCTTCAAGCCTAAGTTCCTGCGCCACTTTGCTCAGGTAGGCGAGGAAATGACCAAGGGTGTGAAGGCTTATATTGATGCGGTGAAGACCGTAGATTATCCTAGCGCTGAAGAGAGTTATTAACATTAACTCTCTTTTTAGTGAATTCTAAGAGAGTATAAATACGATAGATTCATAAATAATTCGGATTATGGATACACAAAATACACCAGTACATATCAAGCTGTGGCACAAGGACTTCTGGCGATTATGCTTTGCCAATCTCTTGCTGATGTCGAGTGTGTACATGCTCGTTTTTGCCATTCCTTATTTCCTGATTCAGGAGAAGTATCAGATGTGGCAGATAGGGTGTGTGCTTCTAGCATACGGCTTTGGACTTTTCCTGTTTGGCGGCTTCTGTTCTTATCTGGTGCAGCGCTACCGCAGGAATATGGTCTGTCAGCTTTCCATTTTAGGTGTGGTTTTTTGCCTTTCGGTTCTTTACTATCTGGATACGTTCTGGAACATCAGATTTCCTTTTGAGATTCTCCTGGCGGTCCGTTTCCTGTTGGGAGCATTTCTGGGGCTGGCTCAGATGTCGCTTGCCAGTACGCTGGTTATTGATTCCTGTGAGTCGTTCCAGCGCACCGAGGCTAATTACATTACCTCTTGGTTTGCCCGCTTTTCGATAGCTGTAGGACCCTTGGTGGCATGTTTTATTTACAACTATTTCGGCATGGACTATGTTTTCCCTACGGCTTCGTTGCTGGCTTTGGGAGCCTTCGTGCTGGTTTCTCGCGCCAAGTTTCCTTTTAAGGCACCTGCCGAAGGAATTAAGGCTTTCAGCCTCGACCGCTTCTATCTGCCACAGGGAACTCCGCTGTTTGTCAATGTCATCCTGATTACTTTTTCTGCGGGATTATACTTTTCTGTGCCTCATCCTACTGGCATTTTTCTGATGATTTTAGGAGGATTGGTCTTGGCGTTCCTGGCAGAAAAGTTTGTCTTTGCTGATGCAGATTTGAAGAGCCAGATCATAGTAGGTCTGGTGCTGCTGGCTTCTGCTGAACTGATTTCGTTTGCAAGTCAGGAGTTTGCTGTCGAAATCGTGGTTCCAACCTTGCTGGGTTTCAGCTTGGGAATCATCGGAAGCCGTTTCCTGCTCTTCTATATCAAGCTTGCCAAACATTGCCAGCGCGGCACGAGCGTGAATTCGTTCTTCCTGGCTTGGGAATTGGGATTGAGCTTGGGAATCGGTCTCGGATTCCTGTTCCATAATCTTCCGGCGAGAGCGCATTTTGACGTAGATCATCCTGTATATAATATGGTTGAATCAGGGATGTTGCACTATGCACTTCTTTTTACAATCGTATCGTTGCTGGTGTACAATTTCTTGGTTCATCCTTGGTACATGAAGCATAAAAACAGATAAAATATTTGAAATCTCGTTTGTTTCATAAAAGCTATTCTTTAAAAGAATCTAAAAATAGCTTTTATGAAACATTTTTAATATTATTTAGATAGGTTTTTTCGCTTTTGTGGCTTAATTTGAGTACTTTTGCGTTTGGTTTTGGAAATATATTGTTTGAATTAAGAAATTAAACGTAAAAATATAGAATTATGGCAGAAGCTATTGATATCCGCGAATTGAATATCCGGATAGAACAACAAAGTCAGTTTGTTACCAATCTGGTAATGGGCATGAATAAGGTAATCGTAGGTCAGAAACACCTCGTAGATTGCCTTCTTATCGGTCTTCTCTCCGATGGTCATATCCTGCTTGAGGGTGTGCCTGGACTGGCGAAGACACTTGCAATCAAGACATTGTCACAGCTTATCAGCTCCGACTATAGCCGCATTCAGTTTACTCCAGATCTGTTGCCTGCCGATGTGGTGGGAACTCAGATTTATTCACAGAAAGATGAGGCTTTCCATGTAAAGCGCGGTCCTGTCTTTGCCAATTTCGTCTTGGCAGATGAGATTAACCGTGCCCCAGCCAAGGTGCAGAGTGCGCTGCTCGAAGCCATGCAGGAACACCAGGTTACCATTGGTGATGAAACCTTCAAACTGCCTAGTCCGTTCCTGGTAATGGCTACACAGAACCCTATCGAGCAGGAAGGAACCTATCAGTTGCCTGAAGCACAGGTAGACCGTTTCCTGCTGAAGGTAATCATCGACTATCCTACACTGGAAGAGGAGAAACTCATCATCCGTGAGAATATTCAGGGCGGACTTCCTGAGGTTACTCCTGTAACATCAGCTGAGGAGATTCTGAAGGCTCGCAAGATAGTAAACGAGGTTTATCTCGATGAGAAGATTGAGCAGTATATTGCCGATATTGTCTTTGCTTCGCGTTATCCAGACCGCTATGGACTGGGCGAACAGAAAGACATGATTACCTTCGGCGGCAGTCCTCGTGCCAGCATCTCTCTTGCCAAGGCAGCCAGAGCCTATGCGTTTATCAAGCATCGCGGCTATGTGATTCCTGAGGATGTAAGAGCTGTAGCCCATGACGTAATGCGCCACCGTATCGGCCTTTCTTACGAGGCTGAGGCAAGCAATGTGACAAGCGAGGAAATCGTAAGCCGCATCATTAATAAGGTGGAAGTGCCTTGATTAAGTGAAGAACGAAGAGTGAAGAGTGAAGAATTCATTTGCTTTGCTAATCATAAAGTTCAAAGTTCAAATTTCAAAGTAAAAAAGTAAATTGGATACACAAGATATCTTAAAAAAGGTTCGGAAGATAGAAATCAAGACTCGCGGACTGAGTCAGAACATCTTCGCAGGTCAGTATCATTCTGCCTTCAAGGGTAGGGGAATGGCCTTTGCCGAGGTGCGCGAATATCAGTATGGCGATGATGTGAGAGACATCGACTGGAACGTGACCGCCCGCTTTCATAAGCCTTACGTCAAGGTGTTTGAAGAGGAAAGGGAACTTACCGTGATGCTGCTCGTAGACGTCAGCGGGTCGCTCGATTTCGGTACGATGAAGCAGATGAAGCGCGATCTGGCTACTGAGATTGCTGCCACACTCGCCTTCAGTGCCATTCAGAACAATGACAAGATAGGTGTCATCTTCTTCTCTGATCGTATCGAGAAGTACATTCCGCCTAAGAAAGGAAGAAAGCATATTCTCTATATCATCAGAGAAATGCTCAACTTCCAGCCGCAAAGCCAGCGTACCGACATCGGTCGCGCCCTGGAATATTTCACCCGCGTGATGAAACGCCACTGCACAGCTTTCGTAATCAGCGACTTCTACGATCATAAGGATTTCCAGCATCAGCTGCAGATTGCCAACCAGAAGCATGATGTAGTAGCCATCCAGGTTTACGACCCGCGTGCCAAAGTGCTGCCTGACGTAGGACTGCTCAAGGTGATGGATGCAGAAACCGGACACGAAATGTATATTGATACAAGTTCGAAAAAACTGCGAATGGCCCATACACAGCAATGGCTGATGCAGCAGGAGAATCTGAAAACCGACTTTGCCAAAAGCAAGGTTGACTGGACTTCGATTGCCACCAACGAGGACTTCTCGAAGGCGCTCCTGATGCTTTTCAAGCAGAGGGGCTGATAAACCGAAAGCTCAAAGTAAAGAAACTATGTTTAAAGTAAAGAATATCATATTGTCGCTCGCTCTCCTGGGGTGCTCAGGCTTGGCTCAAGCCCAGCAGGTAGAGCAACGCATCGACTCGCTGCAGATACTGATAGGACAGCAGACTGTGCTGCATCTGAAGGCTTCGGTAAAGCAGGGCGATAAGGTGGAACTGCCATCTTTCAAGCCGCAGCAGCAAATTACGCCGGGAGTGGAAGTGGTTGAGCAGAGTAAAGGCGACACTTCGCACATAGGCGACGACCGCATGGTGGTGATCCGCGACTATACGCTGACTTCGTTTGATGAAAAGGTGTATGCGATTCCTGCGCTCAATGTGAAGGTAAACGGCAAGAACTTTCATGGCAACCAGCTTGCGCTGAAGGTGCTCACCGTGCCCGTAGATACGGTTCATCCCAACCAGTTCTATCCGCCCAAGGATGTTCAGGACAATCCTTTCTCCTGGAGCGAATGGAGTGCGATTTTTTGGTTGAGCCTATTGCTGTTAATCCTCTGTGGCGTATGGCTTTATCTGCGCAACAGACTGAAGAACAACAAGCCAATCATCACCCATATCCGCATCGTAAAACGTGTTCCGGCTCATGAAAAGGCGCTGAATCAAATCAACGTCATCAAGCAGCAGCACGTTGAGAATCAGGAAACACAGAAGGCTTACTACACCCAGCTTACCAATACGCTGAGAGAATACATCGTGAGCCGTTTCGGATTCAATGCCATGGAGATGACCAGTGCCGAAATCATCGAACGTTTGCGCGAAGCAGGCGACCAGAAGATGATAGATGAACTGAAGGAACTCTTCCAGACTGCCGACCTCGTGAAGTTTGCCAAATATGAAACCCTGGTGAATGAGAACGATGCAAACCTGGTGAATGCCATCAACTTCATCGACCAGACCAAGACAGATGAGAAACCTACTGAAGAAAAGGTGGTTCCACAACTGACCAATGAAGAGCAGAAGACGCAATCTCAGCGCCGCCTCATCAAGTCGCTCCTATGGATAGGAGTCATCGTAGGTCTGGCTCTTTTGGGTTACATCATTTACCAGTCAGCCATGCTGCTGATGTAAGGCAGGGTGTTCTTATGAAACGTTTCGCCGGGCAAAGCGGTTTTCCCGAAACTCTTAGTCTGGCTATAAAATAGAAAAATAAAGAAATGGAATTTGCAAGTAAAGGCTATTTTCTGTTGCTCCTGTTGCTGATACCTTATATATTATGGTATTTCCTCTACAGGAAGAAAAATGCGCCAACCATGCGCATGAGCGACACGAAAAAGTATCAGTATGCTCCGAAGAGCCTGCGTGTGCGTCTCATCCATCTGCCAATGGTGCTGAGATGCATCTGTTTCGTGCTCATCGTCTGTGCGATGGCTCGTCCGCAGACGCATACAGCTTGGGACAACAAGACGGTGGAAGGCATTGACATTATGTTGGCAATGGACGTTTCCACCTCTATGCTTGCCGAAGATTTGAGACCGAACCGTATGGAAGCGGCTAAGGATGTGGCTACAGAATTCATCTCGGGAAGACCGAACGACAACATCGGTCTGACTATCTTTGCCGGTGAAGCCTTCACCCAGTGCCCGATGACAACCGATCATGCCAGTCTGTTGCGCCTCTTGCAGGCAACCCGTACGGATATTGCCGCCCGGGGACTGATTGACGATGGAACTGCAGTGGGAATGGGACTCGCCAATGCCGTGAGCCGCCTGAAGGATTCTAAGTCAAAATCGAAGGTTGTGATTCTTCTTACCGACGGCAGTAACAACATGGGTGAAATCTCGCCAATGACCGCAGCAGAGATTGCCAAAAGCTACGGAATACGTGTTTACACCATCGGTGTAGGAACCAACAAGGTGGCTCCTTATCCAATGCCTGTGGCAGGAGGAGTACAGTACGTCAATATTCCGGTAGAGATAGATACGAAGACGCTGAGCGACATTGCGCAGACAACCGATGGTAATTTCTATCGCGCAACGAACAATAATGAGCTGAAGAAGATTTACAAGGACATTGATAAACTGGAGAAAAACAAGTTTAATGTCAAGCATTTCGCTAAGCGATATGAAGCTTATCAGCCATTTGCCCTGGCAGCTCTCCTGGTATTGCTGGTAGAAATCCTGCTCCGCATCACCTGGTTCAGAAGAATTCCGTAATCCTGATACTGAGCCATTACTGATTATCGAAGATATTCCGCTATCTTTCGGAAATATTTTGCTATCTTTCGGAGATATTTTACCAGTTATCGGAGATATTTTACTGATTATCGGATAATCGAATAGAAGATATAATTAGAAAAGAAAATGTTAAGATTTGAAGATCCTATATTTCTCTGGCTGTTGTGGATTATACCAGTACTGATTCTGATCAGACTGATAGGATGGAGAAGAAGAAAGGCTAAACTGAAGAAGCTCGGCGATCCGGAACTTCTGAAACAGCTCATGCCCAACATCTCCAAATATCGCCCTACAGTTAAGTTTGTGCTGATGCTCGCAGCCTTGGCGCTTCTCATCGTGATGGTAGCTCGCCCGCAGATGGGCAGCAAGATTTCTCACGATAAGCGACATGGTATTGAAACCATCATTTGCCTCGATATTTCAAATTCCATGCTCTGTCAGGACGTGGTTCCATCCCGTTTGGACAAGAGTAAGATGCTTATCGAAAATCTGGTTGACAACTTTAACAACGACAAGATTGGACTCATCGTCTTTGCAGGCGATGCGTTCGTGCAGTTGCCAATCACCACCGATTATGTTTCGGCAAAGATGTTTCTTCAGAACATTACCCCTGGTCTTATCCAGACCCAGGGAACCAATATCGGCGAAGCCATCGATTTGGCTTCCAAGAGTTTCACTCAGCAGGAGAATGTAGGCAGAGCCATCATCGTAATTACTGATGGCGAAAACCATGAGCCTGGTGCACAGGAGGCGGCTACTGCAGCCAACAAGAAAGGAATCAATGTCTTCATCCTGGGCATAGGTAACACCAAGGGAGCACCAATCCCTATGGGCGACGGCTCTTATCTGAAGGACAATGCGGGCAACACCGTAATGACCGCCCTGAATGAGCAGATGTGTAAGGAACTTGCCCAGGCAGGCAAGGGTCAGTACATTCATGTAGATAATACCAGCGATGCGGAAAGAGCATTGAATGATGATATTGCCAAATTGCAGAAAGGCGATGTGACGAGTGTGGTTTACAGCGCTTATGATGAACAGTTCCAGGCTGTAGGTATTCTCGTCATCCTGTTGCTTATCATCGAAATCTGTCTGCTTGAGGTAAAGAATCCTCTGCTCAGAAACATCAAGTTTTTTAAGAAAGACATCAAGAAGCCTTTCTGATAAACGTTTATACATTATTATATAATAAGAATGAGATATTTAAGATATATATTGGTTTTTGCCCTGATGGTGCTGGGCTTGGCGAAGGTGGGAGCTCAGAACGACCGCAACTTCATCCGCCAGGGAAACCGCGCCTATCATAAACAGAAGTGGTCTGCAGCCGAAACGCAATATCGCAAGGCTATCTCCAAGAACCAGAAGAATGCACAGGCTGTCTATAATCTGGGTTGCGCCCTGATGATGCAGCAGAAGGATTCGATGGCGATGATACAGTTTGAGAATGCTTCGAAACTGGAAACGAACAAGATGCGACGCGCCAGAAGTTACCACAACATGGGTGTGGTCATGCAGCAGCATCAGCAATATGCGCAGGCTATAGGATGTTATGAGAACGCCCTGCGCTGCAATCCGCAGGACAATGCAACCCGATATAATCTTGCCCTCTGCAAGAAACTGCTTAAAAACCAGAAGCAGAACAAGCAGAACGATAAGAATAAGAACAATAAGGATAAAAACAAGGACAAGAACAAAGACAAGCAGAATAAGGATCAGAACAAAGATCAGAATAAAGACAAGAACAAGAACGATAAAAATAAGAACAACCAGAACAAGAACAATCAGCAGAATCAGAACAATCAGGACAAGATGAGCAAAGATAATGCTGAACAACTCTTGAACGCTGCCATCCAGCAGGAAAAGGATACGAAGCGCAAGATGCAGAAAGCGATGAGTCAGCCTCGCAGAAAGCAATATGAGAAAAACTGGTAAAAAGTAAAATAATACAACGAGCATAATATATTAAGAACATGAAACATATAGGTTGGTATATTATTATATGGGCAATGCTTCTGGGCTTCAGTTTGCAGCTGAAAGCCCAGCATATCAGTGTGTCGGCACCAACACACGTGGCGGCGGGAGAAAACTTCCGTGTGGCCTATACCATCAATACACGTGATGTAGAGGAATTCCGCCTGGGCGGAGTAGGAGAAGGACTTGAGGTAATCGCAGGTCCTTACACTTCATCGCAGTCCAGTTATCAGATGATCAATGGCCATACTTCCTCTTCATCGTCTGTAACCATTACCTATACGCTCTACGCAGCTAAGAACGGAACCTTTGGCATTGGTGCCTCTCATGCCATCGTAAATGGTAGAAAACTCTCTTCCCATCCGGTTAAGATTACAGTTTCTGGCCATGCTGCACGCAACAACGGCGCACCTTCCATGCACGGACAGAATGATTATGATGAACCACGCATGCGAACAGCCGGATCCAGAATATCAGGCAGCGACCTCTTCATCAAGGTTACAGCCAACAAGCGACGTGTTCACGAACAGGAACCGGTGCTCCTTACTTATAAGGTTTACACGCAGGTAGACCTTACCCAGTTGGAAGGCAAGATGCCTGACCTGAAGGGATTCCACAACCAGGAAGTTCCGCTGCCTCAGCAGAAGACCTTCCATACTGAAACCGTAAACGGCCGACCTTACCGATGTGTTACATGGAGCCAGTATGTCATGTATCCGCAGATGACGGGAAGCCTCACCATTCCAGCCATTACCTTCAAGGGAATCGTAGTTCAGCAGAACAGAAACGTTGACCCGATGGAAGCTTTCTTCAATGGCGGTTCTGGCTATGTTGAAGTAAAGAAAGATATTATAGCTCCTAGTGTGAAAATTCAGGTTGATCCATTGCCTCAGCGCCCTGCTGACTTCTCGGGCGGTGTAGGTAAATTCAATATTACTGCTTCCATCGACAAGAAGGAAGTAAAGGCTGGCGAACCTATCACCATTCGTGTAGTGGTAGGAGGAATCGGAAACCTGAAGCTGCTCAAGCAGCCTGTCATTACCTTCCCTAAGGATTTTGACAAGTACGATGCGAAGGTGACAGACAAGACCCGTCTCACAGCCAATGGAGTAGAAGGCAATATGATTTATGACTTCCTGGCTGTGCCTCGTAATCAGGGAAATTATACCATTCCTGCGGTAGAATTCACCTATTATGATACTTCGGCTAACAAGTACAAGACAATCAAGACCCAGCCGTTTACGCTGAACGTAGAGAAGGGCGATGGAACTTCAGACAATGAAACCTCAGATTTCAGCAACAAGGATAAGGACATTCACGCGCTGAAACTGGGCAAGTCTAACCTCCATGATATTGACGATATGTTCTACGGAAGCTTCGGCTACTGGACCAGTCTGCTGGTTCCATTGGTAGCCTTCTTTGCCCTGCTCATAGTTTTCCGCCGCCGTGCTCTTGAGAATGCCGACCTTGTAAAGGTACGTTCCAACAAGGCAAACAAGATAGCAACCAAGCGCCTGAAGAAGGCTCATCTGCTGATGCTCGCCGGAAAGCAGGAAGAATTCTACGATGAAGTGCTCCGTGCTTTGTGGGGCTATGTAAGCTACAAGCTCAACATACCAGCCGAAAAGCTCTCACGTGAAAACATTCAGGCTATGCTCGAAAAACATTGTGTAGAGGAGAGAACTATCGAGAAGTTTACAACTGCGCTCGATGAATGTGAGTTTGAACGCTATGCGCCGGGCGACCCTGCCGGCAATATGAACCGTACATTCGACTCAGCAATGACTGCTATTATGAATATAGAAAATGCTATCAATGCAACGCGTAAGCAGCGCAAGAAGAGTGCAACCGGATATTCGTTCGTCATGATGATCATGGTGATGCTGGGCTGCTCTGTTTCTGCAGGCGCTGTAACCAAGAACAATGCTGATACGGAATATCAGAAAGGTAACTATCAGCAGGCCATACGCGACTATGAGGAAATATTGAACAACTATGGTGTTTCTGCCGAAGTTTACTATAACTTGGGCAATGCTTATTACCGTACAGACAATATTACCAAGGCTGTGCTCAATTATGAGCGTGCCCATCTGCTCTCGCCAGGCGATGAAGACATCAGCTTCAACCTGCAGTTTGCACGTAGCAAGACCATCGATAAGATTACTCCGGAAAGCGAGATGTTCTTCGTAACCTGGTGGAAGGCGCTGGTTAACTTTACGAGTGTTGACTGTTGGGCTAAGACAGGCATCATAGCCATCATCATGGCGCTGGTTCTGGTATTGGTTTATCTCTTCGGTCCGCACATCGTGTTGCGCAAGATTGGTTTCTTCGGTGGAATCTTCTTCGTGGCAGTCTTCCTGCTGAGCAATCTCTTTGCTTACCAGCAGCGGCAGATGCTTATCAACCGTACGGGAGCCATTATCATCGCTCCTTCTGTCAATGTGAAGAAAACTCCAGCCAAGACGAGCGCTGACCTCTTCCTGCTGCATGAAGGAACCCGCGTTGATATTACCGATAAGGCGATGAAAGGCTGGCGTGGAATCAAGGTTGGAGACGGCAGAGAAGGCTGGATAGAGACCAAGGCTATAGAGGAAATCTGATTTAAAAAGAAATCTGATTATAAGATAAAATCTGATTAAAATAAAGAGAATGGATTTTAGTAGTATACAAGATTTTGACATGCAGCTGTTGCATGTGTTTAACGGCAGCGAGAATGTCTGGCTCGATCAGATGGCGATGGCGCTTACATCGGGCTGGACATGGATTCCGCTTTATATCGTCCTCTTCGTTGTTGTGATAAGAAACAACGAGATGATGGGGCAGATTGCGCTCGTGGTTGGAGGAGCGGTGCTCTGCATCTTTCTGGCTGATGGATTGGTGGATGGAATCATCAAACCGCTGGCTGAAAGATACAGACCTTCTAGCGACCCGATGTTCAAGTATACGGTTCAGGTGGTTGACAATATGCGCCTCAAGAGTTTCAGCTTCTGTTCGGCTCATGCGGCTAATACGCTTTCTATAGCCATCTTCTTCTCGTTGCTTATCCGCAGCAAACTGGTTACATGGACCCTGTTATTATGGTCGCTCGTGAACTGTTGGACCCGTCTTTACCTGGGTGTTCATTATCCGGTCGACATTTTTTGCGGTCTGGCTATTGGAGCTGTGGTGGGAGTTGTCGTTTATCTTATCTACAACAAGATGTATTACCGCATCTCCCCAAAGATTAAGTATATTTCCAACCAGTATACAAGTACGGGTTACGACTATGATGATGTAGATAAAATCATGACTGTAGTGATATTTACCCTTATCATGGTTGTGTTTTATGCCACCTGCAAGATGGCAAATCTTTAGTACAGGAATAAAAGTTCAAAATAGTAAGTTCAAAGTAAAAATAAATAATGGATACAAAACACATTAAAATTAGTGATTATAACTATGATTTACCGGATGAGCGCATCGCAAAATTCCCTATCGCCCAGCGCGACCACAGCAAACTGCTGGTCTATAAGCACGGCGAAGTAAGCGATGATGTTTTCCATCATCTTCCCACATATCTCCCTCAAGGAGCCTTGATGATATTTAACAATACCAAGGTGATACAAGCGCGTCTGCACTTCCGCAAGGAAACAGGTGCGCTTATTGAGGTTTTCTTGATGGAGCCTGCAGAACCTACAGATTATGAACTCATGTTCCAGACCACAGGACATTGTTCCTGGCTCTGCATGATTGGTAATCTGAAGAAATGGAAAGAGGGCAGCCTGAAGCGTGATTTCGAAATCAAGGGCAATAAGCTTACGCTCAGCGCCACTATGCGACGCGGAGATGTGCTAGGCTCTGAAGCGCAGAAAATGGTTGCCAAAGGCGGAGGAACCAACTATTGGGTTGACTTTGATTGGGACAACGACAAGGTGTCTTTCGCTGAGATTCTCGAAGCAGTAGGCGAGTTGCCTATTCCTCCATATCTCAACCGCAAGACTGAGGAGAGCGACAAGACCACCTATCAGACGGTTTATTCTAAAATCAAGGGAAGTGTGGCTGCTCCAACTGCCGGACTTCACTTTACCGATGCGGTTCTCAAGGATCTTGATGCGCATGGAATCGACCGCGAAGAAGTAACCCTGCATGTAGGAGCCGGCACATTCAAACCGGTGAAGAGTCTTGAAATCGAAGGTCATCAGATGCATACGGAATACATTGTTGTTCATCGCCGCAGTCTGGAAAAACTCATCAAGCACGAGTGCCGGGTCATTGCCGTAGGAACTACCAGCGTCCGTACCATCGAGAGTCTCTATTACATGGGCGTTCATCTGCTGAAGCATCCTGAGGCAAATGAAGACGATCTGCACGTAAAACAGTGGGATCCTTACGAGCTTTCTGAAGATGGAAATCTGGTAGATGGAATCACTCCGATGCAGGCTATCCAGGCAATCATCGATTATCTGGACCGCAACGGCTTGGAGGCTCTCCATTCCAGCACGCAGATTATCATTGCTCCTGGCTATCAGTATAAGATTGTGAAGATGCTGGTCACCAATTTCCATCAGCCTCAGAGCACACTCCTGCTCCTGGTGAGTGCTTTCCTCAAGGGCGACTGGAAGAAGGTTTATGATTATGCTCTTTCGCATGATTTCCGTTTCCTGAGCTATGGAGATTCATCCCTGCTCATTCCGTAAAAGGAGTTAGGAAAACTATAAATTATTAATTGTAAATTATAAATTAAAAATAGATGATTTCAGTAGAAGGACTGAAAGTAGAGTTTGGCGTTAAGCCTCTCTTTCATGATGTAAGTTTCGTCATCAACGACCGCGACCGCGTTGCCCTGGTGGGTAAGAATGGTGCGGGAAAATCTACGATGCTCAAGATACTCTGCGGTTTGCAGAAACCTACTGACGGCGTTGTGGCTATTCCTAACGAAACCACAATCGGCTATCTGCCACAGGTGATGAAACTGCAGGACGATACGACCGTGAAGGAGGAAACCCGCAAGGCTTTCGCCCATAATACCGAGATGAAGGCGCGTCTGGACAAGATGCAGCAGGAAATGGCCGACCGTACCGACTATGAGAGCGAAAGCTATGCTCAGCTCGTAGAGAAGTTTACCCAGGAACATGAACGCTACATGATGATGGGTGGCGAAAACTATGAGGCTGAGATAGAGCGCACCTTGAGCGGTCTTGGCTTTACGCGCGATGATTTCGAGCGCCCAACCAAGGAGTTTTCCGGCGGTTGGCGAATGCGTATCGAACTTGCCAAGATTCTGTTGCAGAAGCCTGATGTACTGCTCCTCGATGAGCCTACCAACCACCTTGATATTGAAAGTATCCAGTGGTTGGAGCAGTTCCTGGCGCAGAGTGCTAAGGCTGTGGTTCTGGTGAGCCACGACCGTGCTTTCATCAACAATGTAACTAACCGTACCCTCGAAATTACTTGCGGAAGAGTAGAAGATTATAAGGTGAAATACGATGAGTATGTTGTGTTGCGTGCAGAACGCCGTGAGCAGCAACTCCGTGCCTACGAAAACCAGCAGAAGGAAATTGCCGACATCAAGGATTTCATCGAGCGGTTCCGCTACAAGCCTACCAAGGCGGTTCAGGTACAGAGCAGAATCAAGCAGCTCGAGAAAATCGTGCCTATCGAGGTGGATGAGGTTGACAACAAGCAGATGCACCTCAAATTCCCTCCTTGTCTCAGAAGTGGCGATTATCCTATCATCTGTGATGAGGTGCGCAAGGATTATGGTACACATACTGTCTTCGACCATGTTACCTTTACCATCAAGCGTGGCGAGAAGGTGGCTTTCGTCGGTAAGAACGGCGAGGGTAAGTCTACCCTGGTAAAATGTATCATGGGTGAGATTCCTTTCACCGGAACTCTCAAGATTGGCCATAATGTGCAGATTGGCTATTTCGCCCAGAATCAGGCACAGCTCCTGGATGAGAATCTTACCATCTTCCAGACTATCGACAATGTGGCTACAGGCGAAATGCGTCTGAAGGTGAACGATCTCCTGGGCGCCTTCATGTTTGGCGGCGAGACTTCAGAAAAGTTTGTCAAGGTTCTGAGTGGAGGAGAACGCAGCCGACTGGCGATGATCAAGCTCCTGCTCGAACCGGTGAATCTCCTCATTCTCGATGAGCCTACCAACCACCTCGACATGCAGTCGAAGGATGTGCTGAAAGAAGCCATCAAGGCTTTCGATGGAACAGCCATCATCGTGAGCCACGACCGTGAATTCCTCGATGGTCTGGTTGATAAGGTTTATGAGTTTGGTGGCGGCAAGGTTCGTGAGCATCTCGGTGGTATTTACGATTATCTCCGTGCCCATAATGCCGAGAACATTAATCAGGCTCTTGCCAACCAGAGTATGGCTTCTGCCGGTTCGCCTTCAGCCAACACTTCCGGCTCTTCTGTCGCATCTGGTTCTACAGCCGACAGTCTTGCCTCTGCCACATCCGGCAAGCAGAGCTACGCTGAGCATAAGGAACAGCAGAAGAAGATTCGCAAGGCTGAGAAAGCCGTGAAGGAATGTGAGGCGAAGATTGAGAAGCTGGAAGCGAGAAAGAAGGAGATTGATGAACTCCTGATGAAACCGGAAAATGCAACCAACATGGAACTCGTAACTGAATACACCGAACTCATGAAGGGTCTCGATGAGGAGAACGAGCGCTGGATGCTCCTTTCGGAAGAACTGGAAGAAGTTTCGAAATAATAGTAACATTAATATATAAAAAGAGAAGAAAATGAAAATGAAGATGATCTTACCGATGATGCTGATTGCAGCTTTGCCATTAGGCGCTGATGCTCAGAATAAATCGGGTCTTGTCATGAGCAATCTCGACAAGACAGTAAAGCCAGCAGACAGTTTCTATCAGTTTGCTACAGGCGGATGGCAGAAGAACAATCCTCTTCCTGCCGCTTACAGCCGTTATGGCAGTTTTGACCAGCTGTCTGAGAACAACAACAAGCGCATCAACACCATTCTTTCTGAACTCCAGAAGAAGACTTACAAGGCTGGAACCATCGAGCAGAAATTGTCTGATTTCTACAAACTCTCAATGGATGTTGACAGCCGCAACAAGGCTGGAATCGCTCCTGTAAAGCCTCTGATGGATGAGATAGAAGCTGCCAAGACCAAGGACGAGCTTCAGAAGCTTCAGGTTAAGTATGCATGGATGGGTCTCGGTTTGGGCTATGGCGCTGGTTTCGCTGCCGATGAGAAGAACGTAACCATGAACATCTACAACCTGATGCAGGGCGGTCTTACTCTCGGTGCCAAGGATTATTACCTCAACAACGATGCTGCAACCGTAGCTATCCGTGAGGCTTATAAGACTTACCTCAGCAAGATGTTCCAGCTCTATGGTTTCTCTGCTGATGAAGCTGCCAAGAAGGCTTCTGCCGTATTCCTTCACGAAACAACGCTCGCTACTTTCTCAAAGAGTCGTACCGAACTTCGTGATCCTCAGGCCAACTACAACAAGATGACCTTGGCAGAATTCAAGGAGAACTATCCTAACATTCCTCTCGAGGCACTTGCCAACGCCGAGGGAATCAAGAGCGAATATCTCAAGGAGATGATCGTAGGTCAGCCTGCTTTCTTCGCCGGTTATGACAAGGTGGCTGCTGCAGAATGTGCAGGCACATTGAAGGCTTTGATGGAGTGGGACATCATCAGTAGTTCTGCTTCTTACCTCAGCGATGAGATTCGCGAAGCCCGTTTCGAATTCTTCGGCAAGACTATGAGTGGCCGCAAGGAGGATTATCCTCTGTGGAAGCGTGCTACTGCTCAGGTTGATGCTCAGTTGGGCGAGGCACTCGGTCGCATCTACTGCAAGCGTTATTTCCCAGAAAGTTCTAAGAAGATGATGGAGACGCTCGTGAAGAATCTTCAGATCAGTCTCGGTCAGCGTATCGATGCTCAGACTTGGATGAGCGAGGCAACAAAGAAAGCTGCTCACAACAAGCTTGACAAGTTCTATGTAAAGATTGGTTATCCTAACAAGTGGACTGATTTCAGCAAGCTCAGCATCGACCCATCTAAGAGCTATTATGAGAACGTGTTGGCTTGCCGCAAGTTTGCCAACGATAAGGAGATTGCAGAGAAGGCAGGAAAGCCAGTAGATAAGGATGAGTGGTTCATGACTCCTCAGACCGTGAATGCTTACTACAATCCTACTACCAATGAAATCTGCTTCCCAGCTGGTATTCTCCAGTATCCTTTCTTCGATCCTAAGGCTGATGCTGCATTCAATTATGGTGCTATCGGCGTAGTAATTGGCCATGAGATGACTCACGGATTCGATGATCAGGGTCGTCAGTATGATGCTAGCGGTAATCTGAAGGACTGGTGGACTGCAGCTGATGCAGAAGGTTTCAACAAGCGTGCTGATATGTATGCTGATTTCTTCAGCAATATCAAGGTGTTGCCTGACCTGAATGCCAACGGCCGTTTCACCCTCGGCGAGAACCTTGCCGACCACGGTGGTTTGATGGTTTCATACAATGCCTTCAAGAATGCTACAGCCAAGAAGGCTTTGAAGAACAAGGATGGTTTCACTCCTGACCAGCGTTTCTTCCTCGCCTATGCAGGTGTTTGGGGACAGAACATTACTGATAAGGAAATCCGCAACCGCGTAAAGAATGATCCTCATTCTCTCGGCAAGTGGCGTGTTGACGGTGCTCTTCCTCACATCGATGCTTGGTATGAGGCATTTGGTGTAAAGCAGGGCGATAAGCTGTTCATTCCTAAGAACCAGCGCCTGGAGCTTTGGTAATTCCCAGAGAAAATTTTTCCGAATAGAATTTTTCGGGAATGGTTTCCCAGAATAGATAGAAAAATAAAGTCCTGATGTTTCGTATGTTTGAAACATCAGGACTTTTTATTTTATGCTTGAAATATTTTTGATAAGGGAACAATAGAATAGGGGGCTATTGTTTCTTTTCCAGTTCCTGAAGATTTTCCATCTTCTTCGATTCCAGAAATTCGTAAATTCCGCAGAGATGTTCGCGAACGCGACCATGACCGAACTCATAAACCTTGCTGACAAGACCATCGAGGAAATCGCGGTCGTGACTAACCACGATGAGCGTTCCGTCGAAATCAAGAAGTGCCTGTTTCAGCACATCCTTGGTCTTCAGGTCGAGGTGGTTGGTAGGCTCATCGAGAATCAGCAGATTCACCGGCTCCAGCAACAGCTTGAGAATGGCAAGGCGGGTGCGCTCGCCTCCCGACAATACTTTCACCTTCTTGGTAGAATCCTCTCCGCCAAACATGAAGGCTCCGAGCAAATCGCGTATCTTGTTTCTGATTTCACCCTTGGCAACATCATCAATCGTCTGGAATACGGTAAGTTCGCCATCGAGCAGAGAAGCCTGGTTCTGGGCAAAATAACCTATCTGTACATTATGTCCCAACTCCAGTTTACCTTCGTTCTGAAGCTGACCCATGATACATTTCACGAGTGTAGACTTACCCTCGCCGTTTCTACCCACGAAGGCAATCTTGTCGCCTCTTTCTACGGTAAGATTCACGCCGCTGAAAATCTTCTTGTTATCAAACGACATCGCCACATCGCTCATCTGAACCGGATAAGCACCGCTTCGTGGGCTCGGCGGGAATTTGAGTCGGAGGCGGCTTGTATCTTCTTCATCTACTTCGATGAGTTCCAGTTTCTCGAGCATCTTCACGCGGCTCTGCACCTGGAAGGTTTTAGAATAAGTGCCTTTGAAACGTTCTATGAAGTCTTTGGTTTCGGCAATCATCTTCTGCTGTTCCTCATATTTCTTCATCTGCTGTTCGCGGCGTTCCTTTCGCAGTTCCAGATACTGGCTGTAGGTGGCTTTGTAGTCGTAGATGCGGCCCATGGTTACTTCGATGGTTCTTGTTGTAATGTCGTCAACGAATTTTCGGTCGTGGCTGATGACAACTACCGCTTTCGAACTGTTGATGATGAAGTCTTCGAGCCAGCCGATAGATTCGATGTCGAGATGGTTGGTAGGCTCATCGAGCAGCAGCACGTCTGGCGATTTCAAGAGAAGTTTTGCCAGCTCAATTCTCATTCTCCAACCTCCCGAAAACTCGCTGGTAGGGCGGTTGAAATCAGAGCGTTCAAAACCGAGACCTAGCAGCGTCTTCTCTACATCTTCCTCGAAATGAGTCATGTCGATGGCGTAGAATTTCTCTGACAGAGAAGATACTTTCTCGATGAGCTGCATGTAGTCATCGCTGTCGTAGTCGGTACGGGTAGTGAGCTCGTTGTTGATGCGGTCAATCTCAGCCTGCATCTCGTGCAGATGGGCGAACGCCTGGCAGGTTTCCTCGAATACGGTTCTGCCGTCTTCGGTCATCAGATGCTGAGGCAGATAGGCGATGACGCAGTCCTTGGGAGCGGAAACGGAGCCACGTGTGGCATTTCTCACACCGGCGATAATCTTGAGCAAGGTGCTCTTTCCTGCGCCGTTCTTGCCCATCAGGGCTATACGGTCCTTCTCGTTGATCTGGAAGGAAATGTCTTTAAATAGGGTGGTGCCGCCAAATTCTACGGTCAATCCATCAACTGTAATCATATTTTTTTCTTCTTGTTCTAATGTTTGTTTTATTAACGGTATTTTGTAGAATATCAGTCTACGATGTGGTTGATTACCATTCCTGCTATTGCCATTCCGAAGGAGGCGGTAATGTGGCAGAGCGAGCCGTTGATTTGCGCTTTGGTTGAGCACCATTCATGTTCCACGAGTTGCTGGTCGCCAGGTGCATCATATACGGCTGTATCTGTTCCTCGTTCTCCGCTGAGCAGTTTGGCTTTCGGACACAGGCAACCGCCTGTACCGCAGGCCTTGTTCACTCCCATGTTCTGCATCAGCTTTTCCTCGCTATAAACGCATTGGAACTTGCGGCGAGGGAAGGTCTTGCTTTTCTTGAATTTCTTGCGCAGGGCTCTTGCCAGCGGGTCTCCATCCACCTTCCAGAACTCAGCCTTTCTCACCATGAAGGGGTCGCGTCTGAGGGCTGCACCCATCGAAGAAATGAAGGTGATTTCCTTAGGAAGGGCTGTGGCACGGAGAATCAGGTCGGCCTTATCCTTTAGCGAGTCGATGGCGTCGATGATGAAATCGTATTCTTCCATGTGGAACTCATCGGCTGTTTCTGCCTGATAGATTTTCTGATAAGCCGTGATGTTGGCATCGGGGTTGATTTCAAGCAGTCGTTCGCGTAGCGCATCTACTTTTACCTGTCCTATCGTGCGGCTTGTTGCCATGAGCTGGCGGTTGCAGTTGGTTACACAGACACGGTCGCTGTCTACGATGGTGATGTTACGGATTCCGCTTCGTACCAGTCCTTCTGCGCACCATGAGCCTACGCCACCAATTCCGAAGATGAGCACGCGTGCTGCCTGCAGTTTCTCAAGATTATCTTTTCCCAGGAGCAGTTCTGTACGTCGCTGCATTCCCCGCTCCATTGTCGTTATGTTATTTCCCATATTTGTGTGTAAGAATTTTCTAAAATTATAATTTCTTGGCAAATCAGTTGCAAAGGTACAAATAATATTCAGAATCTTGTTCTTTTTGCCGGCTTATCTTTCTGATGGTTTGGTTAATGTTTCATAATGGTTTGTTCTTATAATCTTAGACAAGACTTATTGTAAGAAAATATATTGACATATTCCCATCCGCTTATGCTTGAATCTTACTGGCTGCAGTTCATCGATTTGGCTTATTATACATCTGATTTTCTTTATTTTTTTCGGATTGTAGCCTATTTTGCCTGGTGAATTAGGGAGGTTATGGAATGGAAATCGCCGGTTACCTCATTATTTTTGAGGTAACCGGCGATAGTTTTTTATCTTCTTCTGCCTCTTCCTTCATTTCTTCCTTGATTTCCATGACCGCCGCGATTGTTTTTATCCCCGCTATTGTAGCGGTTCTTGCGGTTATGGTTGTCGTTGTCGAAATTAGGGTTGAAGCTCTTTTTCTTCTTATCCTTGAAGAAGCCCGAACCTCCGTTTAGCGGACGGCCTTCGTTCAGATATTTATCTTCATCATAGCAGCCTACATTTCCGAAACCCTTTGGTGCAAAGCGGTCAGAAGCATTTCTGCCACGACCTTTTCCTGCCTTCGGCTCAGGTGCATTTCTGCCAGTTCCACGCTTGCCTTTGACACCTTTTCCTACACCCGGATTATCGTAGGTAGAACCTATTGCCTTGTCGTCATAATGAGTCTTCTTACCCTTGAAACTTCCACCCATGCTCTTCCTGTCGTAGAGCTTGTCGATGAGGTCGGCTCTGCCTATCCGGCGAAGTTCACTCTCTATGGCGCGGCGCTCTTCAGGCTTGTACCAGAAGAAGAACATGCGCTGGGCAAGCTTCTCTTTCTGGGTTTTGGCGCTGAAAACCGGCTCCAGGGTGTAAGGATCGTAACCCGTATACCAGGTCTCGGTAGAAATGGTCATAGGAGTAGGGGTGAAATCCTGCACCTGTTCCAGATGGAAGTCCAGTCCCTTCGTGATGACGGCAAGTTCAGCCATGTCTTCTTCATGACAGCCCGGATGCGAACTGATGAAGTAAGGAATGATCTGCTGGTTAAGACCTTCTTCCTTATTAATCTTGTCGAAGATGCGCTTGAACTCGTAGAAGAGGTCGAACGATGGCTTGCGCATGAACTTCAAGACCTCCGGACTCGTATGTTCAGGAGCCACCTTCAGTCTGCCGCTCACATGCTTGGTAATCAGTTCGCGCGTGTATTCTCTAGCCGCCTGATTCACCTTTTCGTCCTTGCTCTTATGCAGCAGAAGGTCGTAACGAACACCACTACCTATGAAACTCTTCTTGATTCCCGGCAAAGCATCTACCGCATGATAAATCTCCAGAAGCTTGCTGTGGTCGGTATTGAGGTTCGGACAAATCTGAGGGTTTACACACGACGGGCGCTTGCACACTTCGCAGGCTTTCTGATTCTTGCCGTGCATTCCGTACATGTTGGCAGAAGGACCGCCCAAATCGCTCAGATAGCCCTTGAAATCAGGCATCTGGATGATTTTCTTCACCTCCTTCAGAATGCTCTCCTTGCTGCGGCAAACCACGAATTTGCCCTGGTGGGCAGAGATGGTGCAGAAAGAACAGCCGCCGAAACAGCCACGATGAAGGTTCACGGAGAACTTGATCATCTCGTAGGCAGGAATGGTCTTGCCCTTGTATTTAGGATGAGGCAAACGCGTATAAGGCAGGTCGAAAGCCGCATCCAGTTCTGCGGTAGTCATCAGCGGGAAAGGCGGATTTACCACCACGTATTTGCCGTCAACTTCCTGAATCATGCGCTGAGCATGCATCTTGTTGGCTTCTTCCTCCAGATGGCGCACGTTCTCAGCCTGTCCCTTCTTGTTGTGGAGACATTCTTCGTGACTGTGGAGGATGATGTCATCGTCTTTGAAACCGCCCGGAATCTCATTCTCCTTGCAGTAGAAAGCCACCTGCGGCATTTCGTGGATTTCGTTCAGCGTCTTGCCTTCTGCAAAGGCATTGGCAAGTTCTACGATAGAACGTTCGCCCATTCCGTAGAGAATGAGGTCGGCACCCGAATCGCAGAGAATGCACTTGCGGAGCTCGTCTTTCCAATAGTCGTAGTGGCTGATGCGACGCAACGACGCCTCAATACCGCCTAGTGCTACAGGTACGTCGGGAAAGAGTTTCTTCAGTATCTGCGTATAGACGATAGATGGATAGTCGGGGCGCATGTCGTGGCGGGAGTCGGGACTGAAAGCATCCTCGCTACGCATGCGGCGGTTTGCCGTGTAGCGGTTCACCATAGAGTCCATGGCACCCGGAGAAACACCAAAGAAAAGGCGAGGGCGACCGAGTTTCTTGAAGTCTCGGAAATCGCCGTGCCAGTCGGGCTGTGGGACGATGGCTACCCGATAGCCGTTGGCCTCCAGTATTCGTCCGAGGATGGCAGGACCGAAGGATGGGTGGTCAACGTAAGCATCTCCTGAAAAGAGGATGACGTCAAGCTCGTCCCATCCGCGCAACTCGCATTCTTTCTTGGTGGTAGGTAGGAAATCTGTTAACTTATAATCCATTCAATATTTTTTAATCATTTACTGCGTCTGGTTCTGCATCAGCTGCAGCCTCAGCCTGCTTCTTGTCTTTCCAGTCTACATAGAGCAGAACGAGGTTGTGAAGACCGAGCGCCTTCATGTTCTGATTGTAGATGACGTCGAGACAGAGATCGAGCAACTCCTTATCCTTGATGTCGCTGCTCTCGAGGAGTGAACGCACATTGAGTTTCAGCTTATCGAGCACTTCCTCGTCTATAATGCCTGTGCTGTCTACGAGGTTGCGGAGTAACTGATACTTTTCGATAGTTTCTAAATGCTGGTCGCTCACTTCGATAGAACGAGTGCCAGACTGGTTGGCTTGAATCTTATACATAAGCTTAAAATTTTTTTATCTGTTTTACTTTGAATTTAATCTGTCAGAAACTTGAGAATGCCTAGCAATACGCTTGTGCGGGTACTTTCGTCGATGATGCATTCCAGCGGGAATCCCATGACGAAGCTGCGGTAAGTAGTGCTTTTGTAGGCAACAGCCGCACTTGTTCCCGTATCGTATTGCATCGCCGTGAAGGCGTAATTGCCAACCGGCTTCAATATTTCGGGATGGGTTGCCGCATAATGCTGGGCATTCAGCTCGTTATAATAGCTGAACTGCAGGCCTAAGCCCGTAACGTTAGGCGAAGTGTAGACTATACTTTCACGTTCTGTTACGGTTGAATCTTCGGGATTGATGTCCCTGGTGATGGCCGTAGAACCTGTAGGCTCATAGCTGAGTTTCAGAATATCGCTCAGGAACGCCTGCTCCTCTTCTGTCTGCATGTCGCTTCCGGTGTAAGAACCGCTTATCAGGATTCTGCCGCCTTGGCTGGCGTACTGCCTGATGCGGTTCTGGAGCGCAGGTGTGAATGACTTGAAGAAGGCGTGAGTATAGCCGTCATGGCGCTCAAGACCGTTGATGAGGTCAACAGCCTGATAGTTCTTCATCTGAACCCTGCCGCTGGCGATGACTTCGCTCGAACAGCTTGAAATATTGTATTTTCCCGAAGCTGCAATACTTGTAGCGTGCGCCTGAACATAGTTGAAATCGTTGCCTGCTACAAACTTGCCAATCATTTCGTTGCCGCTGAAGCCGAGTCCGAAATTGGTTTCGTTACCCATTCTGCTTCTGTCGAATACCTGCTGCTTACCGCTCCATCCCGCCGTCAGTCCGTAGCTTACGCCCGGATCCTGATTGAGGTCGAATCCCTGTTTTTCCCCATCGTCCACGACCTGCGGAGAGGCAAGACGATGGAAATTGTTCACGATGAGCACAGACTTGCTGGCAGCAGGATTATAGAGTACAGAGAGGGTTTCGGTGGTGAAACTTTCTCCTCCCGCATTAACCGCAGCCACCTTGAAATGATAAAGTTTGCCCGGTTCCAGCTGCATCTGGCAGCGGGTGGTGTTCACGATGGTTCCGTTGTCAAATCCGCCTTGTCCTTCAGCCTTATAGATAATGTAAGAAGTAGGGCGGGCGGATGGTTCCGTCTTGTCCAGCTGGGCGCTCCAGGAGAGCAGGGCAACACCTCCGTTCTGCGTAACGCTGAAGTTCTGCGGAGCCAGCGGCTGGACCACGTAGCGGGTTCCATGATTGCTGTTTACGAAGCGCAGGATAGTTTTGTAGATGGAGCGCGCGATGTAGAATTTGCCGAGCGGATCCTGTGCAATTCTCATGTCGGGGAAACTCTGATGTGAAAGCATTTCGAGGATAGTCGACGGAACTTCCGGCAGACGGGTTTCAGAATAGTTTCTGTCCCATACATAGCGCTTGCCGAATTCGCCGAACTGAGCCGTCAGATCCGTAACAAGATTATCGCGCAAAGCCTTGGCGAAATCCTTGGATGTGAATCTGGAGATTCCGCTGTTCAGCATTCCGTCATTATAATCTGTGGTGCAGATGGCGAGGGCTCCGATGGTAGATTTTCCATCCTTATTATAACCCGCATCACTATGAAGCGCCAGCGAGAGTTCTATAGGCACGTGCTTGCCCTTCCTGGCAGGCATGTAAACCGAACCGCCGCCCAGCCAGTTGGTCATCAGCGAACGGGCGTTGATGTCGTCGGCGTAATCATCTTCTCCCTTTCTGCCGCCGTAAACCTTGTAAGGAGCTCCTGCCCATTGGGCGTAGTATCTGGCTCCTTCCAGGCAACGGGGTAATCCGCTGGTATAATCGCCACGCTCTATGTTTCCCATGCCTCCGCCAAAGCGGACAGCATCTGTAGTAACCACTCCGCGGCGAGAAGCCTTGTTGGTGCAGACCACGCGGTTGAACTCGTTGCAGCCCTTGTCGAAATCGAAGGTGCCCAGGTAAACCCAGGTGCCTCCACCCATACGCTGGTTAACGGAAAACTCTGTAGCTTCGCCCTTGTGATAAACGATGTATCTTGCATCGCTCACGCTCTTGGGGAGCGACTGGTAGCTTACGTAGACTGCGTATTTGCCGGCTTCCTTGAAACGGGGCTGGTAGCTAACCTGACTGGTCTTCTTGCGCTTGGTAGCCTTTGCTTTTCTCACGGTTCCCATGCGGAAAGGATTTTCCCCATCCTTCAGTCGGGGGCGGTTGGCGAAACCGAGCGAATCGCAGTTTTTCCATTTCTTGCTCGCCTCCTTTTCGAAATAATAAACCGACTTTACTGCATCATCATTATCGATGACGATTTCGTTCGTCTGCCAGTCTCTTTCGCGGGGTGTGAAGACGATGGCTCCCGCATTCTGAAGCATCGGGATGAGGTAGGGCACTACGATGGTTTGAGTGAAGAGATCTTCGTTGGTGCAAAACAGGTTAGGTCGCTGCCATTTCCATACATCTCTGTCAGCATAATAATACCGTCCGTGCGAGGCCCATAGCGAAAGGTGCCTGTTCTGAAGTCCCGCCGTAACGAAATAAGGGCGTGAAACATTGAACACCCATGGGTCGCCATCATAATCGATGCCTTGCCATGCGCCGCTGTTCGCCTCGTCGTAGGTAGGAAAAAACGATTTGCCGTTAGCCTGAAGCGAAGCTCCAGCGGCTAACAGCAAACTGCTTATCAAACAATATGTTATGTTTTGGTGTTTCACTTTACGAATACTCCTTCTTAAATAGATGATTAAACCGTTATCAGCTAACGTTTAATCAATATTTCCAATCGTGAACTTCTCCGGTTTCTTTCCTTTGAAATCCTTGAAGTACAACTTGATTTCACGCATGTCTTTGTCAACATCTCCTGATGGGATAATTTGCTTGGTGCATTGGATGACCTTCTTCTCATAGTCAAGCCCATAGAGATGGATAGGCAGATGCGCCTTGAGGGCGATGAAATAGAATCCTTTTTTCCATTCCGGGTTGAGCGAGCGGGTACCTTCGGGCGTTATGCACAGTCCGAACGACTTCCGTTTATCCGCTTCAGCAGCCAGATTATCCGTCATGCTAGTATGTTTGCTTCTCCACACAGGAATACCTCCCATCTTTCTGAAGATAGGACCTAGCGGCCAGAAGAACCATTCCTTTTTCATGAGGAAATTACATTTTATTCCCTCAGCATGGGCAAAGAGCTGGCCCAGAATCAAATCCCAGTTGCTGGTGTGCGGAGCCATGCAGATGATATACTTTTCAGGAAGCTCCTGGGTGATGATTTTCTTATAGCTCAAGCGCTTATACAATATCCATTGACAAATTCCTTTTACCATATATATAAATAGGTGTATTTTCTGTTTCTGATGATGAAAGGATTATGCCAGGTTTGAAATCTGGTCGATGATTTCGCTCACCTGCTTGTTGAAGTCGGCTGTGAGCTTCTTATAATATTCGCCCTTTGTGATTCCAGGTTCCGGGTGAGACACGCGGCTGATGTAATCGCCGTTGATCATGACGATAGCTGAAAGAATGCCATCCACATCTTCCTGTGTAGGCTTACCGTTATACAAAGATGCAGCTACAGTTTCGGCGAAAAGTTCGCTTGTAATGTAGTTGATCGTGCGCTTTAAATCTCTTTTATTAGCCATAATTCTTTTCTCCTAATTAATGAATAATTAAAAATATCGCTCAAAGATAATCATTTTCTTTGAAATAACATCATTTTTTGGGAAAAAATGTATCTATTAACGCATTTTTAGCATTTTTCTTTCCGTTTCTCGCAGAAAAGAGTTAATTTTGCAGATGTTTTTGAAGTTTCAACTAATTAAAATAAAAACGAATTATGGAAAAAAGTGCATTGCAGATTGCAAGAGCTGCTTATCAGCCAAAATTGCCTAAGGCTCTCCAGGGCCCAGTAAAGGCAGTTGAAGGTGCAGCAACACAGTCAGTAGGTAATCAGGATGAAATCAAGGCGTTGTTCCCTAACACTTATGGAATGCCTGTTATTACATTCGAGGCAGGCGAGGCTAAGGAACTTCCTGCTTTCAACGTTGGTGTTATTCTCTCAGGTGGTCAGGCTCCTGGCGGTCACAACGTGATTTCTGGTCTCTTCGACGGTGTGAAGTCTCTTAACCCAGCTAACAAGCTCTATGGTTTCATCCTCGGTCCTGGTGGTCTCGTTGACCATAAGTACATGGAGATTACTTCTGAAATCATGGACGAATACCGTAACACAGGTGGTTTCGATATCATCGGTTCTGGCCGTACCAAGCTTGAGAAGGAAGACCAGTTTGAGAAGGGTATTGAGATTCTTCGTGAACTCGGCATTAAGGCACTTGTCATCATCGGTGGTGACGACTCAAATACAAACGCTTGCGTTCTCGCTGAATACTATGCAGCTAAGAAGTATGGCGTACAGGTAATCGGTTGCCCTAAGACTATCGACGGCGACTTGAAGAACGAGCAGATTGAGACTTCTTTCGGTTTCGATACAGCCTGCAAGACATATTCTGAGCTCATCGGTAACATCGAGCGCGACTGTAACTCAGCACGTAAGTACTGGCACTTCATCAAGTTGATGGGTCGTTCAGCATCTCACATCGCTCTTGAGTGCGCTCTCCAGACTCAGCCAAACATCTGCTTGATTTCAGAGGAGGTAGAGGCTAAGGAAATGTCACTCGATGATGTTGTTACTTATATTGCAACTGCAGTAGCTAACCGTGCTGCTGAGGGCAACAACTTCGGTACTGTTCTCATTCCAGAGGGCCTGATCGAGTTTATCCCAGCTATCAAGAAGCTCATCGCAGAATTGAACGAGGTTCTTACAGACCCTGCAACAGGCGAGAGCCGTGAGTTTGCAAGTGCTGAGGAGCAGATTGCATTCGTTAAGGGTGCCATCGCTAAGGACAACCTCGCTGTATTGGAGTCTTTGCCAGCAGACGTAGCTCGCCAGCTTTGCCTCGACCGCGACCCTCACGGAAACGTACAGGTTTCTCTCATCGAGACAGAGAAGTTGCTTTCTCGCATGGTAGCTGAAAAATTGGCTGCATGGAAGAAGGAAGGCAAGTTCGTTGGTAAGTTCTCTGCCCAGCACCACTTCTTCGGTTACGAGGGACGTTGCGCAGCTCCTTCTAACTACGATGCTGACTACTGCTACTCACTCGGTTTCAACGCTTCACGCCTCATCGCTAACGGCAAGACCGGTTACATGTCAATCATCAAGAACACAACTGCTCCTGCAGCAGAGTGGATTGCAGGTGGTGTGCCAATCACTATGATGATGAACATCGAGCGTCGTAATGGTGCTAACAAGCCTGTTATCCGCAAGGCTCTCGTTGAGCTGGATGGCGCTCCATTCAAGTTCTTCGCTTCTAAGCGCGATGAGTGGGCTAAGGAAACAGCTTACGTTTATCCAGGTCCTATCCAGTACTGGGGTCCTTCTGAGGTTTGCGACCAGACCACAAAGACTCTCCAGTTGGAGCAGGCTAAGTAAAAAATAGAATAAATATTTTTTTATATGTCAACAAGACGAACGGCTTCTTCACAGAAAAAGAGTGCCATGGCGAGAAAGAAAACTCCTCGGCGTGGCGGCTCCCGTGGTAGAAGGCGTTCGTCTTCTTTTTTGCAACGCTATCCCCGTTGGGCGTGGTGGATAGGTGGAACGGCGGTTATCGTGCTCTATGTCTTTCTGTTCTATCATTTCTTTGTGGGTCCAACTGGTTTCCGCTGGCGTGCGCTTTATGGCGATGCTGAATATCCTGAAGGTTACGAGATTCACGGAATCGATATTTCCCATTATCAGGGCAAGATAGACTGGGAGCAGCTCAAGAATGCGATGATCAAGGGGTGTCCTGTGCGTTTCGTCATCATCAAGAGTACAGAAGGTTCTTCACGGCTCGATGAAAATTTCCGTGAAAACTTTAATCAGGCTCGCGATTTCGGCTTCATCCGGGGTGTTTATCATTTCTGGAGCAATAAGTCGACAGCCCGCGAACAGGCTTATTATTTCCTGGACCAGGTACATCTTACGGATGGCGATTTGCCTCCGGTTCTGGATATAGAACATAAGCCGGCAGATAAGAGTGTGGAGGATTTCCAGCGTGATGTGCTTACCTGGCTGCATATTGTAGAGGATAAGTATCATGCTAAACCTATCATCTACACCTATTATAAATTCAAGGAGCAATATCTGAGTGCGCCTGTCTTTGATGATTATCCTTACTGGATTGCCCACTATTATGTTGACAAGGTTCAGTATAAGGGTAAATGGAAGTTCTGGCAGCATACGGATGTGGGCAAGTTGCCGGGCATTAAAGGCTACGTAGATTTCAATATTTACAACGGCAGTTATTATGAGCTCAAGCAGCTCTGCATAGGAAGCAATAATAATGAAAAGAAATTCATGGAATAAAGGTTGGACTTTTGGCAATATGCGAAAGTTCAACCTTTATTCGTATTTTTTTATCTGATATTTCTGATTCTTTTTTTCGTATTGAACCTTTTTGAATCAGAAAAGAATCTTTATGAACCTAAAACAAGGCAGGCCCAATTGTTGTCAATCTGTCTGTTTATTTCATGCATTCCCAGTTCTTCTGCTTTCTCCAGGAGTACAGGAATGTCTTCTTCGTAGAAGCCGCTCAGAACCAGAGTTCCGCCGATGTTCATCACGCTACGGAAAGCACGCATGTCGTTGAGCAGAATGTTGCGGTTGATGTTGGCAAGAACCAGGTCGAAAACGCCGCTGATGTGGTTGATTACCTGGCTGTTGCCAAAGAGTACTTCCATATTTGTTACGCCGTTCAGCACGGCATTATGCTTGGCATTTTCCACGCTCCACTCGTCTATATCGTAGCCTACCACGTCTTTAGCGCCCAGTTTGGAGCAGGTGAGGGCAAGTATTCCCGTACCCGTTCCGCAATCCAGGATGCGCTTGGTTCTGACAGGCATTTTGAGCAGCTGTGAAATAATCATGCGTGTGGTTTCGTGGTTTCCGGTTCCGAACGCCAGTTTCGCCTCAATACCTATTTCAATCATGTTGGGTCTGTTGCTCGTATCGGGATAGAGTTCGGGATGTTTCGCATCGTAAATCACCACCTGATTGTCCACATAAATTGGTTCGAATCCCTGTTCTTCCCATTCCTGGTTCCAATCCTTATCTTCTGCATCTTTCACCTCGTAGGTAATTTTCGTATCCTCGATAGGGAAATCAGCAATATAGGCATCCAGCACCTCCTTGTCGAAGAGGTCTTTCTGCACATACGCTTCCAGTCCGGTTTCTGTTTCCTCAAAAGATTCGAATCCGGCTTCGGCTGCACCATCAGCAAGCAGATCCTGACAGGCCTGCATCAAGTCGGCAGTCGTTTCAATAGTGAATGTAGCTACTAAATATTTCATATTTAATTTGTATTAATTTCTTGTCTAAAAACGCCTTCGAATGTTCAAAAAAGCTAGATTTGTTTTAAATCTTCTGCAAAATTATAAAAAAATAGGGGAAAACCTACAATAATTTAGGGAAAATCTGTATTTTTGCATAAAGATAAGCAATATTTTTGCATCTGGATTATTATATCATCAGAAAAGGACTCTTTCTGGAGTATTTTTCCTGATGGTTTATGATAATCTGGAAAGAGAAAAATGGAGAAAAAAATAAATAGGAGAACAGAATATGAAAAGAAAGTATCTTCTTGCAGTCCTTATCGCAGCTGCGATGCCACTCACTTCGATGGCACAGGACGATGACCTCTACTTCAATCCGAAGAAGGAGGCCAGGGAAAAGGCTGAAAGACGGGCTCTGCTCCAGCGCCAGTATGCTGAACAGCGGGCACGTAGAGATAGTATTTATCGGCTGTTTTGGAGCGGAAGCGACCGTTCAGTAGATGAATACAATAGAGGCGGCAGAATCTTCAGCCATTATGAGAATGTAGGGAAAGATTCCCTGGGCAACGACATTATCCAGTTCCATGTGGGCAAGGGTGTGGCGCCAGACAGCATTTATGATGATGCTTACTTCGCCCAGAAGTATGCTGACAGGGATGAGGATTTCGTACGCACACGCGAGATGAGCCGATGGGACGGATTCTATGATCCGTGGTTCTACGATTATTATGGTTACGGTCCTTACTATTGGCGCAGCCGCATGTGGGGCTGGCACAATCCTTGGCGCTACGGCTATTATGCCGGCTGGTATGATCCTTGGTTTGACCCTTGGTATGATCCTTGGTATTATGGCTACTGCGGATGGTATGGTGGCTGGTACGACCCTTGGTATTATGGCTGGGGCGGTTACTACAATCCTTGGTATTGGGGCGGTCCGGTAATCGGACATGTTAGTTATGGCGGACGTAATTCGGGCGGTTATGCAGGCAGCAGAACTTTCCGCTATAATGGCGATAAAGGCTATGCTGGCAACAGTACCTACCGAAGCAACAGAAACCGCAATTTCGGCGGTCGCATCAACGATAATGGCCGTTACAATAGCGTTCGCAACAATAATAATACCAACAACTTCGACCGCAGCAACTTTGGTGGATTCGGAAACCGTAGTGGAGCCAGCTTCGGAGGCGGAACGCATTCCGGTGGCGGAAGCTTTGGCGGAGGAGGTGGTAGCTTCGGAGGCGGCAGTCGCTCAGGTGGCGGCGGCTTTGGCGGAAGAAGATAGTCGCTTTTAAAGTTTATAGTTAATAGTTTACAGCTAATAGCTTGGGCTTTGTTCTGAGGATGAAGACAATTTTCGAAAATGAAGATGTTCATCTGAGAAAGCAGACTTTCATCTGAGAATGAAGACTTTAAGAATTAAGTAAAGAATTAAGAGATTATGAAGAATTTAAAATATTTATTCCTGGCTTCATTGGGACTCATGTCAGCCCCAATGTTGGCTCAGGAAACTTATCAGGATACTAAGTTTGCAGAAAATTCCCTCACGGGTACTGCACGCTATGTAGGTATGGGTGGAGCTATGGAAGCCCTGGGTGCAGATATTTCTACCATTTCCAGCAACCCTGCCGGTTTGGGGCTGTTCAGAAAGAGCATGGCAAGTTTCTCTGCTGGCGTTGTGGCTCAGCCTGGAGCTGATACGGAACTCAACTTTGATAATACACGCCTCGGTTTCGACGGTAAGAAATCGGTTCCTAGTTTCGACCAGATTGGTTTCGTTTGGGCTGCTACAAATGGCGATTCGAATGTAAAGCTCAATTTCGGTTTCAACTATCACAAGAGCACGAATTTCTCTCAGATTCTTTCTGCTGCCAATTATCTCAACGGAGCATCTCAAACCAAATGGGCTTCTGCCAAGACGGCTTACGCTAAAGAATTGGAGGAGAAACATGGTAAAGATGCAGGCGATCAGGTTTGGAATGCTGTAGATGCCAACTATAATGCGTTGATGGGCAAAGACGAGGATGGAAACCAGAAGACCTACGATGGCCGCTCATTCCTTTTTGGTCAGTATCAGAAGGGCTACATAGGCGAATATGATTTCAATATTAGCGTGGGCTTCAACAACCGCGTATGGTTGGGTTTCACCTTGGGTATTCATGATGTTCATTTCCGCAGCAATTCTGTTTATACAGAGAATTATGTGGCTGATAAGGAGGCTTACGGAACAGCTTGGGAAAGCCAGCGTATCACGGGTACGGGTTATGATGCAAAACTGGGTATTATCTTCCGTCCGGTAGAAGATTCTCCTTTCCGTATTGGTGCTTATGTCAATTCGCCAGTATTTTATGATTTGTCGATGGATGGAACAGCTGACCTGGAACTCGTTGACAAGAATATAACGGACGAAAACGGCAAATATGCTGAGGCTGGCAATACGAACAGTTCCAGTCTCGATTATCGTCTGAATACGGCTTGGAAGACGGGTATCAGCTTGGGTCACACCATTGGCAGCAATCTTGCCCTGGGTGCTACTTACGAGTATGCGTGGTACAATCACATGGATAATCGTGTGAAGGATGGCGGTTATTATGATGGTTATTGGGACGAATATTATGAAACCAGTTCAAGCGATGACCTCATGAATGACCATACCAAGCAGTCGTTGCAGGGCGTGAGCACGCTGAAGCTGGGTCTGGAATACAAGCCTGTTAGTATGTTGGCGCTCCGCCTGGGTTACAATTACGTTTCTCCGATGTTCAAGGAGAGCGCAGACCGTGACCAGACAATCCCTTCTCAGGGAACAATTTATGCCACTTCTACAGATTACACCAACTGGAAGGCGACTAACCGATTTACAGCCGGCGTAGGTTTCAACTACGAGAAACTTTCTATTGATGTGGCTTACCAGTACAGTTGTCAGAATGGTGACTTCTATCCATTTGCTGCTTGGGAGCAACTAGGTGCGAATGCAGCTCCTGCAACCAAGGTTGACAACAAGCGCCACCAGTTGCTGATGACTGTTGGTTATAAGTTCTAAAATGTGAAGGTAGGGGGGTATTAATTAAATAATGTGAAATCCATATAAAAAAAAGCCCGTTCTTAGAAAAAAAGTTGGGAAAAATTTGGTAGTTTCATATAAAAGCCCTACCTTTGCAATCAAGAAATCGGGATGATTTCGTGTCATAGGTTAGATTTGAGATGGGATGTTATTATCTCATCTTCTAATTTAGAAATATTAGTTTTTTTAGTGGTTAATTTAGTTTTAGTAAGTATGTTTAGGGTCTGTTGTGAAACAGGCCCTATTTTCGTTTGTGCCTTTACAAAAAAAATCCCCCAACAGGATGGCTTGGAAACCATACCTGTCGGGGGAATATTAATCCTGAAAAAAATTACCTTAATGAACTATCTTGCTAAATCAAATCATATTATTTGTTTCTGTAATTATCAAGACCCTTGTTCAGGAAGTCGAGATAAGCACTAACGTCTTCTTTGAAACTGAAGGCTGCTGCAAGAGGATTGCCATCGTTGTCAATAGCCACATAGAATGGTTGAGCATTGGCTCCAAACTTGCTTGCCTGCAGATAACTCCACTTGTCGCCAACGGTACGCAGGGTGCGCTTCTCGCCATTAAACGTAACTTCCATAGGCTCAGGAAGAGGAGTCTTGTCATCTACATAAAGAGAGATGAGAACATAATCCTTTGTCAGCTTATCGGCAACCGAAGGATCTGTCCAGACAGAAGCCTCCATCTTGCGGCAGTTTACACAACCATAACCCGTGAAATCAAGCAATACCGGTTTGCCGGCAGCCTTTGCCGCAGCCATTCCCAGCTCGTAATCCTTGTAAGCAGGCTCTACGGTCTTGGTGTTGAGGTTGAAGTCCTGTGTATTAATAGGTGGAGCAAATGCGCTCACAGCCTTACAAGGAGCGCCCCAGAGACCCGGAATCATGTAAACCGAGAATGCCAAAGAACAGAGACCCAACATGATGCAGGCTACAGGCATAGGCTTGTTGATGTCGCCGCCGATTGCATCAACCTGGAACTTCAGCTTGCCGATGAGATAGAGACCCAGCAGAGCGAAGATGACAATCCAGAGAGAGAGGAATACCTCGCGATCCATAATGTGCCAGCCGTAAGCCAAATCGGCTACAGAGAGGAACTTCAGAGAGAAGGCAAGCTCGATAAAGCCGAGCACAATCTTGATGGTCTCCATCCACGAACCCGACTTAGGAGCCGACTTTAACCATGATGGGAAGAGGGCGAAGAGGGTGAATGGGAGCGCCAGAGCAAGCGCGAAACCGAACATTCCCACGGTAGGAGCGAGCCAGTCGCCGGAAGTAACGGTCTGAACCAGCAGCAAACCGATGATTGGAGCTGTACAGGAGAAGCTGACCAATACCAGGGTGAAAGCCATCAGGAAGATAGAAATCAGACCCGTGGTGCTGGAAGCCTTGTTGTCTACAGCATTTCCCCAACTGTCAGGCAATTTGATTTCGAACCAACCGAAGAACGAGAAGGCGAAAACTGCCAGCAGGAGGAAGAGGATGATGTTGAACACGGCACTTGTGCTGAGCGCATTCAGGGTGCTAGGACCTGCGATGGCTGTTACGGCAAGACCCAAAATCAGATAGATGACGACGATGCTTAAACCATAAGTAATCGCATCGCGGATACCTTTCTTTTTATCGTTCTTAGCACGCTTCAGGAAGAAACTTACGGTCATCGGGATGATAGGCCAGATGCAAGGCATGACGAGCGCAAGCAGACCGCCCACAAAACCGATGAAGAAGATATAGAAGAGCGAATGGTTGGCGATGTCGTTAGCTCCGCCAAATGCCTGAAGCTCTTTAACGACCGGTTTCCATAAGTCCTTGACGTTCAGATTTTCCATAGCTGATGCCAAAGTTGCGGAATCTACAGGCTGAGTAGCACTATCGGTCTGAGCCAGAGCTGCAACCTTTGTCAGCGAATCGGCCTTCATCTTGGCTGCAAGAGCAGGATCTATCGCCTTCGCATCCTTTGCATTTAGAGCATCTTTTGCTCCAGCTGCAGGAGCATCAACGGCTGGCGATTTGCCACTCTGCTTAAAACCGGCCTCGCTTGGTGGCAGACAGTTCTGGTCGTTGCAGGCGCCATACTCCAGATAGGCATCAATATGATAATTTGGCTGGGTAAACTTTACCTTCTGCACAAAGGTAACGCTTCCCTCAAAATAACGGAGTTTCATCTCGAAGAGAGGGTCGAACTTTGCTATTTCTCTGCCGCGTGGCTGAAGTTTTCCTACGAGCTCAGCTCCTTCAAGCTTGTTTACGTTGAACGAAGCAGAAATAGGTCCGTCGCCTCCCAATCCGGTAGAATAGACGTGCCATCCCGGTTGGATTTTTCCGCTAAACACGATTTCGGCCACAGCACTTCCGTCTGTTTTCAGCGAGCTGGTGAACTTCACAGGGTTCATCATCTGCGCCTGGGCCAACATTACTACAAGGAGTAATTGAAAGATTAAAAATACTTTTTTCATTTCTATTTTTGAATTTTATGTTGCAAAGTTACTAAAAACTAATCATATTACGTATTCAAAGGGCTTTAAGGGTACTCGGTTTTAATATTTTTAAGAAAAAATGCTAATTTTCTTTGTTTTACTTGGCTCTTTCGTACTTTTAATGTAATTTTGCAGTCAGAAAACAATTGTAAAATCGGAAGAATAAAATGGCAAAAAAGAAACTATACTTGTTCAGCCTCTTTGTGGCCACGTTGAGTGTGCTGCTCTCTACGGTGGTGATGCATCATCACCACATGGGGCGTATTTGTATGGTTGTAGAACGTTGCCAGCAGGATGGTAATTTCAACGATGAGCATACTGAACATCATGAGAAAGAAGCCGATAGTTGCCGCGTGCATCAGCTGCACCATTTCGTAACCGGCTGCAAGATCATGAAGGGCATTCAGAAACAGCTTTTCGATGGAAACCATCTGCTTTCCATGCTTTCTTCTGAGTATTTGTTTATCCCAACCTCGTCGCTCATTAGCGTGCGCTGGCAGCAGTTTGCAGCCAGCCTTCCTTGCGTAGATGAAACGGTCATCAGTAGACGAGGACCTCCTTCTTTTTGTTGATTTTCTGTAGTTAGAGCAACCAGGATGCAGCTTTTGCAACCGGGTTGCAGGGAAAGGTGTGTACTTTTGCACCTGAAATTATTAATCAATAAAAAGAAGAAAAAATGAAAAGAATATTGGTGGTTGCCGTTGCGGCAATCTTGGCCTGGTGTGGTTTCACCTTTTTCTCAAACCACGCCGGAGCAGAGGCTCATGCTGCCGGACACGGACATGAGCATGAACATGAAGAGGTGGATTTCGACAACATTCCGCTCTCTCAGAAACAGGTAGATGCTGTAGATTTGAAGATGGGCGAGGCGGTTGACCGTGTGATGGATGCTACGATTACAGCCAACGGACAGCTCGTTTTGCGCGCCCAGAACAAGGGCGATGTGGCTTCGCTCATGGGGGGCGTGGTGAAGGCTATCTATGTAAAGGAAGGACAGAATGTGAAGCGCGGACAGGTTGTGGCTCTGGTTGAAAATACCGATGTGGTCAGTCTGCAACGCGAATATTATTCTGCCAGCAAGGAGTGCGAACTGGCTCTTGCCGACCTGGAGCGACAGAAACTGCTGAACAGGACAGGAGCTGGCGTCAAGAAGAATGCGCAACAGGCTGCCAAGGAGTATCATGTGGTCCACGCCAACCTCATCGGCATCGGCAAACAGCTTGCCCAGATGGGCATTTCTACCGCCGCCGTTGCCAGGGGTAAGTTTACCACAGCCTTCCCTTTGCGTGCTCCGATTGCGGGTACGGTTTCGCAGATTACAGCCAGTCTGGGCAGCTTTGCCGATATGCAGACGCCGCTCATGAAGATTCAGAACAACCAGGCTGTAGAGTGCGATCTGAACATTTTCGAGAAAGATCTGCAGAAGGTAAAGCCGGGCGATAAGGTTTATCTCTCGCTTACCAATCAGCCGGGCATAAAACTCGCAGGTCATGTTTACGGCTTAAACCAATACTTTAACGATAATTCGAAATCTGTTGCTGTTCATGTAAAAATAGATGCGCAGTCTCTTAAAACAAGTGGCGTTCACGGCTCTGCCCGACTCTTCGACGGAATGTATGTAAGCGGCAAGATAGCTATCGGCAGCCAGTCGTGCATCGCTCTTCCTTCCAAGGCCATCGTCAGTACCGACGGCAAGCAGTTTGTCTTCGCTCTGAATGGCAAACCAAAGAAGGGCGAGTACAGTTTCTCCCGCCATGAGGTCATTACGGGCGTTTCGGACGGTACTTATACCGAGGTAAAACTCTGCAAGCACCTGAAGCAGGAAGGAAAGAAGATTGTGACAGAAAACGCGTATTATCTGGCTTCGCTCACGGGCGAGCATGCAGATGAGCATTAATATAAGGTAAGCTTTTTCTTCAATAAAGAGCTTTTAAAAGAAAGACAGATTATGTTTCAGAAACTGATTACTTACTCCATCCGCCACAAGCTGGTGGTGGGAGTTTTCACGATAGCCCTTATCGTCTGGGGCATCGTATCGCTCATCCATCTTCCTTTCGATTCCACACCCGATATTACCGACAATCAGGTTCAGGTCATCACTCAGGCGCCTTCGCTCGGAGCGCAGGAGGTGGAGCAATACGTTACTACTCCGGTGGAAATGGCGCTTGCCAACATCCCCGAACTCAAGGAGCGAAGAAGCATCTCGCGAAGCGGACTCTCGGTCATCACCCTCGTTTTTGATGATGATGTAGATATCTACTGGGCACGTTCGCAGGTGAGCCAGATGCTGACCCAGGTGGAGAAAGATTTGCCCAAGAATACGGAAACCGAGATGGGACCGATTGCTACCGGACTGGGCGAGATTTACCATTATACCGTGCGCGCCGAGAAGGGTTACGAGCACAAATATTCGCTTACTCAGTTGCGAACCATCCAGGACTGGATTGTGAGAAAGCAGCTCTCGGGAACCCCGGGCGTAGCGGAAGTGAGCGGCTGGGGAGGCTACGTGAAGCAATACGAAGTGGCCATCAATACGGATAAGCTCAACGCCAGCAATCTTACCGTGAGCGAGGTGTTTGATGCGCTCGAAAAGAATAACGCCAACACGGGCGGAAGTTACATAGAGGAAAACTCCAACCAGTATTTCATCCGCGGCATAGGCGTGGTGAAGAGTCTGGAAGATGTGGCGAATATCGCCGTCAAGACCGTGAACGGCACTCCTGTTAAGATAGGTGATGTGGCGAAGGTTCAGTTGGGTCACGCCACCCGTTTCGGAGCCGTTACCCGAAATGGCGAGGGCGAAGTGGTAGCCGGTATTGCCATCATGCTGAAAGGCGAAAACTTTCAGGAGGTTATCAGGAATGTGAAGCTGCGAATAGAGCAGATTCAGAAATCTCTGCCCGAGGGCGTGGTCATCGAACCGTTTATCGACCGAACCAACCTGGTTGACCGTGTGGAGGGAACCATCGCCCGAAACCTGATTGAGGGCGGACTCATCGTCATCTTAGTGCTGGTTATTTTCCTGGGCAACTGGCGGGCCGGACTGGTTGTGGCGAGTGTCATTCCGCTCAGCATGCTCTTTGCTTTCGGCATGATGAAGACCTTCGGAATTGACGGCAATCTGATGTCGCTCGGAGCCATCGATTTTGGTATGATAGTCGATTCTGCCGTCATTATCGTAGAGGCTGTTGTGGCCCATCTGGGCGTGAAGAGTATAGAGCGGAGAGCGAGAATTTCTTCCGATACTCCCATCCGTTTCTCTCAGGTGGAGATGGATGAGGAGGTTCATGATTCTGCTTCGCGCATCCGCAAGAGTGCGGCATTTGGCGAAATCATCATCATGATAGTTTACATTCCGCTGATGACGCTTGTGGGCATCGAGGGCAAGATGTTCCGTCCGATGGCGCTTACCGTTTTCTTCGCCATCCTGGGTGCCTTCATCCTCTCGCTTACCTATGTTCCGATGGCAAGTGCGCTCTTCCTGAGCAAGAAGGGGCATGTGCATAAAACTTTCAGCGACAGAATGATAGGGAAGTTGCAGGGCTGGTACCGACCGGTTCTTGAATGGGTCTTGGCGCGATATAAGGATGTGATTACTGGCGCCGTTTCGCTCTTCTGCATGAGTGCCGTAGCCTTCCATTTCCTGGGTGGAGAATTCATTCCGAGCCTGGAAGAGGGCGATTTTGCGGTAGAAATGACCATGTCGCAAGGCACGTCGCTCTCGCAGATGGTAGAGAGCTGCTCCAAGGCGGAGAAACTTCTGAAGGCTGAATATCCTGAAATCAAGCAGGTGGTGAGCCGCATAGGTAGCGCCGAGATTCCTACCGATCCGATGCCGGTAGAAAGAGCCGACATCATGGTGGCGCTCAAGCCGAAAGCCGAATGGACTTCGGCAGAAACTACCGCCGAGCTGATGGAGAAGATGGAAGAAACCCTGAAGACGATTCCGGGCTTGGAGGCTGAGATTTCGCAGCCTATCCAGATGCGCAACAACGAGTTGCTTACGGGCATCAAGCAGGATGTGGCGATTAAGATTTTTGGTGACAATCTCGATGTGCTTATCCAGCAGGCTGATAAGGTTTCTCGTATGATAAAGAATGTGCCGGGCGTGAGTGGAATCTTCGTTGAAGAGGTTTCCGGATTGCCTCAGATTCAGGTAAAATACAACCATGAACGCATGGCGGCTTATGGGGTAACTGTTGACGAAATCAACCGCATCCTTGAAACCACCTTTGCGGGCGCTACGGCTGGAGCTGTTTACGAAGGCGATAAAAAATTTGACATCGTTCTGCGTCTTGACCCTGAGGAGCGCAACTTCCAGTCGCTTCAGTCGCTCTGTATTCCGCTGGCTGGTGGCGAGAGCATTCCGCTTTCCCAGTTGGCTGATGTGGTTTACGAACCGGCTCCGGCTCAGGTTTCTCATGAGAATGGCGCCCGTCGCATCTACGTAGGTTTCAACGTGAAGGGTAGGGACGTGCAGAGTACCGTGAAGGATATTCAGTCCATTCTTGATGAGAAACTGAAGCTGCCTGAGGGCTATTATTATAATTATGGTGGCGAGTTTGAAAATCTTCAGAGTGCCGCCCAGCGCCTGCTTATCGTGGTTCCGGTAGCGCTCATCATCATTCTGCTGCTGCTCTATGCCACGGTCAAGAATCTGCGCGAATCCCTCTTCGTGTTCTCCGCCATTCCGCTTGCTGCGATAGGTGGCGTCTGGGCGCTGTGGTTCCGCGGAATGCCTTTCAGTATTTCGGCGGGCGTAGGTTTCATCGCCCTCTTTGGTGTGGCGGTTCTCAACGGCATCGTGCTCATAGGTCAGATGAACCAGATGCAGAAGCAGACGCCTGCGGTTTCTGCGGAAGATGACGTAAGTAGGTCGGCTGTTATTCAGAAAAGAATTATTGACAGTTGCATGATACGTCTACGTCCGGTTCTGATAACGGCTCTGGTAGCTTCAATGGGTTTCCTCCCGATGGCTTTATCCCATGGCGACGGAGCAGAAGTCCAGCGTCCTCTTGCCACGGTTGTGATTGGCGGTCTCATTACCAGCACGCTTCTCACGCTCCTGGTTCTGCCAGCCATCTACAAGATGTTTACGAAAAAGTAAGATTTCAAGATATGAAAATAATGAACAGAATAAAAATAACAGAAAATAGGGTGGTGGCTTGCTTTGCCGCCATCCTTCTCCTGCTGCCAGTCACAGCTGGAGCCCAGCATTTTGATGCTCATATTGCGGGCAGGAAAGTTACCCTGCAGGAATGTTTCGATTTGGCTGCCCGACAGAACCTTCAGATGCAGGCTGGAAAGAAGTCGGTAGAGCGTGCGCTGGTGATGCAAGGCACGGCTTGGGAGCTGGATAAAACCGAGGTTTCCTTCTCGCAAAACCCAGCCACGGGAGGCGAATCAGACAACGGCTTTACCTTTACCCAAAGCCTCGATTTTCCTACCGTCTACGCCTCGCGCCGCAACCAGCTCAAGGCTGAAACTCAGGCAGAAAAGAGCCGCTTGAATGTGGTCAACCAGCAACTGAAGGCTGAAATCGCCAACACCTATTATCAGATGCTTTATCAGGCTCACAGACTCCAGATATTGCAGCGAACCGACTCTGTATTAGAGCGCTACAGCAAGATAGCAGAAATGCGTTACAAGGCAGGAGAGAGCCGCCAGCTGGAATATCTCTCAGCCGACCGCAAATGCAACGAAAACCGCTTGGAAATGGCTGATGTGAAGAGCGAAATCGAGCGTCTGCAAATCGACCTCATGTCGCAGCTCAACACGCAGGAGCCCGTAAAACCGGCAGAAGAGAATCTCTCGGCCATCGCAGCCCAGAATCTCAGTTCCTATCATTATCAGCAGTCTGCCGACGGCATTTACCGGCAGGATAAACTCATCGCTCTCGATAAGGAAATCAAGGCAGTCAAGACAGGTTTTGCTCCGAGTTTATCCTTATCTTTGCGCACCCAATGTGTCATTTCCAGTTGGAATCCATACAACATAGACCGTTCGAGATTTGCCGAGGGCAATTTCTTCGGTTTTGAGATTGGCGTAGGCATTCCTTTGTTTTATGGTTCTACGAAGGCGAAGGTCAAGGCAGCCCAGAAAGACCGCGAATTGGCTGAAATCGAAATGCGTCAGGAGCAGACAGAAAAAGAGCGCGATTACCGTCTCTGTACGAAGCGCCTGCAGGCTGCATCCAACCGTCTGAAATATTACGAGCAGAACAACCAGGCTCATTCTGCGCAGATTTCGAAATTGAGTGCGATAGAATATGAAAATGGCGAAATTTCGTATGTAGAATACGTGAATGCCATCGAGGAAACCATCGATGTTCTGATGAAGCATGCTGATGCGATTAATGAATACAACCAGGCAGTCATCGCCATCCAGCGGCTTACGGGCATGATGTAAGATTCTGTTCTGAGATATTTCTTTTTGATTGAAATGAGAATTAATCTCAGAACAGACCGAAAGGAAGTAAAAGAATGAAATGATCAGAAAGGGGTGAACAGGTTCCATTTTCAGGCTCCAAATTTCACCTCTTTCTTTATCTCATAATGCCTATTTACCATAATACCGGTTATGCTATCAAGAGATACGAAGATTTACCTCATTATGTAAAATTTAAGCTATCGGTGATATGCATAAGAAATTTATTAAAGTTACAATCGAGCGTCACGACGTGACAGTAAATTACGACGAAAACTTCTTCGATGAATATTATATTCAAGAAGATGAGTTCACTAATTGGGCTTCTCAACAGATGAATCTTGGTTGGGTTGTCAAATGTGAGGAGCCAGTTATCTTTTGCACTACTGAGAATGTAGAGTTTCCAAAAGTCATACTTATCAGAGAAGTTGAAGACAAATAAAAAAGAATGGCTATGAATAGAATAACAACAGCTGACATACGAGAAGTGATAGCTAGAGGTGAAGCGGTCAGAATCTCTGATGTAGCATCTAGGCTCTACACAACAAACAAACAAGCAGTTCGAAAACTGATGAATAAGATGGTTTGTAGAGGTCAGCTATCTTGCGAAAAATTCAAATATATCGGTAATGCTGATATATGTGTGTATAGAAAAATATAATCTGATACGGTACTTGCTTCGTTGCACCCGTAGTAAACCTAAGTGAGTACCGAAAAACTTTTAAGTCCAAAAAGCATGAAACTAAAAGCATACGAAATAGGCAAAATCATAAAATACAATGGTGTGCGCTTACTTGTCACAAAAGCTGTACAATCATGCAGGGGTTGTTACTTCAAGCATCAAAAGTGTTGCCATGCAGAAATTGTTGGCACTTGTACAAAACCTTGGCGCAACGAAGATGTCATTTTCCGAAAGTACGATGAAAACAAAAAAGAGAACTTGCATGGAAGAAGAAAAAAGTAGAGTAATCGTTAGAATATCAGAAGATGGAATCATAATTGGCGATTTTATTGTCATGAATTACGATGAACTCCTCCATCTGATAGAACAGAAAGAATGCAAAATTATCTTCGATAGTGAGGACGCATTCCAAAATCTGAAAAATGGAATAGAGCCATACATTGAGGAAATTTATTGTATCCAGCTGGCTACAGAGATAGAAAAATTTATCGCAGAGCAATATGCCCTGCAAGTATCAACTAATAGTTTATAGTAATATGATTAAAGTAGAAATTATTGGCAACTTAGGCGCAGACGCTCAGTTGCAAGAGAAGAACGGAAACAAGTTTGTAGCATTCCGTGTAGCAAACACAGATAAGTGGGTTGATAAATCTACCGGACAAGTCATCGAGAGCACGCAATGGATTTCGTGCACGCTCAATGGTGACGGAGGAGCACTCTTGCCATATCTTAAAAGGGGTACGAAGGTATTTGTGCGTGGCAACGCCCAGTTTGTTATCTTTTCAAGTGCAAAAACCCGACAGATGGAAGTCGGTGTAAATCTCTTCGTACGAGAGATTGAACTTTGTGGCGGTCAGAAGGAGAATCAGCAGACAGCGCAACAGCCACAGCAGCCAGCGCAACAGCCAGGGAAGACTAACAAAAAAGGGAATAAACAACAAAATACAGACAATTTGCCATTCTAACGTATGTTGAATGAAATCACATTGAATCAGTATATCACCTATGCAGGAAACCTCTTCAGATGCATATTCAAGCGAACAGCCATCATGCAGAAAAAAGTAGAAAGCTTTACGGATATATCTGCTATCACAAAGCAAATAATCACAGACAGCATGCAGAAGGCTCTCGAGGACGCACAGACACTAGAACTTGAGACTGAAATGCACTATGAAGAAGGTTTCCCTCATACCACCTACTGGGAAGAGTTAAAAATATACATTGATAAATATAAAACCCAGCCATGGGATCTATATGCAGACATGAAGAATCGAAGAATAAACGGACTTTATTCTTCATTCCTCTACTACTATGCAAAAGGGTTAGTAGACGATATTGTGTTGCTGGAAGGCTGGGCAAGTGAAGTAAGAATCTGAAAACAAAAAACAATATGAAGAAGATTTTGAATCTAGTAGTCACAAAAAGATGGTTCGATATGATAGCAACGGGAGAAAAAACTGAAGAGTATCGTGAAATAAAAGGTTTTTGGTTGAATCGTCTTCTCCTCATCAAAGACGAAGGAGGAGAAAAATTCCGGAAACTTCACGTTGGAAATTACGATGCAATACTTATAGATGCAATAACCATCAAGCAGGGAATAGATATTGGCACTCTGAAAGTCGCACCCTTCACCCATGTTCTCTTTAGAAACGGCTATCACAAGGATAGCCCTCAAATTGAAAAGGAAATCGAGAATATCACCATCGGCAAACCAAAAAGAGGTATGTGCCCCGAAGAATGGCTAGATACAGCATTTTTCATAATTAAATTCAAATAAAAATATATGGAGGCAAAAGTACATCATATAGCATTTGTTTCGGCTAAAGAATATGTTAAAGATGGGTATCGAGTAGAAGATTTTGGCTTTGATGAACTGAAAGCGGAATCTAGATACAATCTGATACACGAGAACGGAAACAGACTGTCTATTGTGTCAGTTGAAGAAGACAACTCCGTCTATATATATAAAAACGGAAAATTGAACAAAACCATTAAATTATAAAAGATATGAAACCAGCTATCAAATGCGTCAATCTTGATTGGCTCGAGGTCTTTTGCCTAGAGCCTGCTGATATGCCAGCCCAATACTTTCAAAATTTAGGTTGGCAAGTGAATGTACGTGAATATGGAACTCCTTTATATCGAGAGATGTTCACACTCTTGACAGAACACGGAAAACCATTCCTTGAAATCAGAAGAAATCCATACTCGCTAAAGGAAAACGGAGGAATCTTCGAAAAAGGTGCTTGCCATATAAGACTCTCGAACAGAACCTTATACCAATACAACCCTATACAATTACTACAGGGTTTTCTAGACAAATACGGCTACCAACTGAAAGGTATCACACGCATCGATGTTGCGTGCGACCAATTAGTATTCGATAACGGCATGGATCCTCAACAGCTGATATCTGACTACATGTCAGGAGCAATCCTAAAAAATCGCAACTCAAGAATAAATGTCCACGGAACAGAAAAGGCAGACGGCCGAAATTGGAACTCCATTAAGTGGGGTTCAGCATCTTCCCCTCTCTCAACCAAGATTTACGATAAGACGCTAGAACTGAAGGAATCAAGCGATAAGTTGTACATCAAAGATAGCTGGGTTAAGGCCGGACTTTGCGACTTGCAGAAAGTAGTGTACACCTACAAAGACAAGAAGACCGGAATCGAGGAGAAACGAAGTAAAATGGTGATAGTGAAGGCTGGAACCAAGACAGAAGAAGAGCGACCAATCGAAGAGGTTGAAGAGGTGAAGATATGGCGAGTTGAGTTCTCTATCAAGTCAGAAGCTCGTCACTGGATTACCATTGACAACCAACACACACTATCAATCAGCTTGACAAAATTCCAAACAAGAGAACGATGCTTGCTAATGTTCCTTCTTCTGAGTAAGTGGTGTATGAACTTCGTGAAGGCAGAATATAACGAAGATGATATCCTCATTAGAAAGGACAGATGCACCCCAATTATCCTATACTCAGAAAAGAACCTTGAACAGACATTCAAACCTCATCGAGTAACTGAAAATGAAGACCCCACTCGAACGGAGAAGATAATATACAACCGACTAGTCAGAATGTCACAAGATAAAAGCTATAAAATTCCGGATGATGTTAGAACAATGTGTCTGAAACTCGCTACCAGCTTATCACAAAGTCACGGCAACTACTACATCACAGATGAGCAGATGAAACGAGCTGAAAAACTGAGTGACGAAATGAAAGAGATAAACGATGCAGAACTCCTTGCTCTTGACACTTTCGAGGGCTTAGATTGGATTGAGAAATGGCAGAACAAGACACTATCAGCAAAGGAAAGAGCATACATTCAGAGACACAAGAAAGAGTATATTGCAATCTTTATCAAACGAGCGAAAACCAACTACCAAAAAGCGCAAACGGAATTGCAGAGAGCAAGGACAGAAATAGATTTTTGGAGCGGCAAAACAATGTCTCCGGAGCAAAAGGAAATACTCTACGACTTGCCATTCTAGGCTGCAAGCAGCCTAGAACCAAGCTGTAGACAACGCCCCTATAGGTCAACTTCACAAGAGTTGACCTAAAGCCATATGCACCAAACACTTACAAAATGTAATTAAAGTTAAATTGAGACCCGAACTAATAACAAAAAGTAACAGATTATTACACTAAAATGCAATCGAGAACTACGAAAAACAGATGAAAAGCAGATATCACTAATAGAATATAAGAAAATGATAAGAGACTGATACCAAGATATCAACAGAATGCGCCTTTTAGGCGATACAGTAGTATCGCCGTGCGAATGCCAAAATAGCCCAAAAATATGTTATACAACATAAAATAGAAGAAAAGCTAACAAAATGGTCACGCAGGCTCCGGCTACCGCCTACGCCTGCTTTCAGCTCGCTCCGCTCGCTCAGAAAAAGCGGTGTCTAGGCACTGCTCCGCAGAGCCTAGGCGTTTTAGTGCGGTGTCGGCTGCGCCGTCCGCTTTGGTGCCAGC
>OBRN01000023.1_pt1 | contig 54902 bp, 47 predicted proteins | sample 1475621 | NCBI WGS metagenome assembly OBRN01 (sample SAMEA3360684, study PRJEB22359) | human gut metagenome | biome: ENVO:urban biome; feature: ENVO:human-associated habitat; material: ENVO:feces | place: Bangladesh | collected 2011 | reverse complement strand
CATCAAAGGTTTTCACCTCGAACATGCCACAGCCATCAAATCCGATAATGGCATCCTCCTCTTCCGAGCAGATGGTAATGGTATAGTTCACGCCCTTCTCAGGATAGGAATGACCAGCCTTAACCCAAGTCAACTTCTCAGAATTCTGTTCCTGTTTGCCTGTCACGACCTGTACCCTTCCATCGCCCCATGCAATCCCTGCCTTGCAGTCTTTCTTCAACATCAAGTGCAAGCCTACGGTTTCCCCCATTGTCCAGTCCAACGTCTGGATATTGATTGTAATCTGTGCCATAATTCCTTGTTTTATGTTTACAGCTGCAAAGATAATGCAAACGAGAGCAATGAAAGCATGCTTTCAAATTGCCGAGTGCAGCTTATCTTATGCAAAATTACAGGTTAGGTGTGTCAAATCGTGACACAAGCGAGAAAATTATCTCAAAAATCTTTGTATCACCTTGTACCAATAGTCCCAGGAATAGCCTACGGACGGATGATTCACCGCCATCACTTTCACCTGCTTGCCATTACTCAGAAGATAAGAACCCATAGCAACAGGATAACCATCCACTACGATGTCGTCGCCATCCTGCCAGCCTACATTAGGCAAATTATTCCAAAGCCTCTTGCCCCATACGATGATGTACTCAGGTTGGTACTTTTCGATGACCTCGAAGAAAGCCTTGCCAGCCTGGTGATATTGTTCGGCTGCGCCAGCCTCACGAGGACCACCCATCGCCGCTTGCAGATAGTTGAAGAAGATGACCGAGTTCCAGATCTTCAGCCTCATTGCTTGATTGGTCTCCTCACCCACTAACGAACGCTCAAACTTCAGGAAAGTCCGCATCCAGTTCTGCCGTTCCTTGTTCTCATTGAGATAATCATCAAGCACCTGCTGCGTAAAGTTCATACACTCCCGATGTAGCTGGCAGTCGCCACAATCCGTACAACTCTCATCACAATAGTGGCTCTCGCCCAATATCATGATTCGCTTGCCGAATATCCCCCCGTTGGCATAATCCTTGCCAACGAAGGGGTGAAAGAAAATATTGCTATTCATATTTTAAAATAATGAAACTATCCAATTATAAGCCATGGTTCCCAAGCGAATGGCCCATGATATCACCACATAAATCAGCCTTCCTATTCATCGCATTTATATTTATTTATTCTTTATCACTACCAACAAATACCGATGCCTTCATAAAAGAGAAGGTTGCATCAACAAGCCAACCGATGCACGAACCGACTGTAGCTATCCACCAGGCAACATAATAACCTGTAGTACAATTGGTAGCCTTAAAAAGGACATCGCCGTCAAAGAGATGCCTCACCAGATTAGGCAGGAAGAACAATCCATGCGCCAAACCAGCTTGCCATCCATACAAATCCGTACCATTGATGTTGACGAACAAGACTGCTGCCACTATTGCAACGATTGGTCGCCAGGGTAGGAACAGGAAAAACATTACAAGAAGCCCTATAATTTTATTCATTTTTTTCTTTTATATTTTATAAGTCTAAACACCAACCAAGCATAAAAGCCACACATTGCAGCCATAGAATAGAACAAGAGGGAAACTAAGTTCGACCATTTACCTTCCACACCCATAACATAGAATCTATCTTCTATATGTTTGGGTACCACATCTAGTGCTCCTATAGACAAACCCAAGAAACACAAGGCTAAAACTACAGCCACCCCCAATTTTATCTTTGCATTCATACTCCTTAGAACAAATGAAAACGTTTATACTCTTTTCTCCAATCTTCAAACTCTTTATCAGTAGATTTACCAAAAGCTGGATACATCTTGTTATATTCAATCTCCGTATGAGTAGGTTTCTCTTTACGATAATCCTTCAAGGAATCCTTCTGCACCTGAAATCTACTCGATTCCACAAAGATCAGGCTCTTGTGAATTCTCGTCTTGGCACGCTCCTCCATCCATTCTCTGCCTTTAGCGAGAGAAGACATATACCAATATCTCGTCTCAGCCCAAGCATTCCTTGTAGGTTGCGCAGTACCATGAATGAAGTCACGATAAACGGGAAGCGAGAGACCAGTTAGCCAACAAACCAGGACCGAATCCCCCTTAGCCATTAGCGTCATGTCCGACAACATCTGTTGCATTGTCATCTTCTCCGACTTCCGCCAAAGCATTTGCTTTTCCATGTATTCATTTTTTTCAGCTTCTTTCTGCTTCTGCCAATAGCCATGAGGGTTCAAGAAGAACCAATAGCCAAATAACACTACCAGCACGGCACTCATTACCGCAGCCAACCAACACACTCTTTTCTTGATATTCTTTTCCATAATTTCTATTTTTTATTTGTTATTACTCACAAAACACTTACATATCCATCATATCATCATTGACATGGTAAGTATCTTCACTAAAGCTTTTCTCGCACGTAATGGCTGTTCTGCTAACAAAGTTGTTCATTCTCACAATATCAGGAATACTGTAAGGCAAAGAACAATGCAAAGCAAGTAGTGCTGGACATATCTTGATCTTTTCAAAAGCTGGAGTAAAGAGCACACTTTCATCCCAACTAGTGACCTCAGATGGCAAATCCTCCGCAGCCCAACCTTTATCTGCAAGAGCATCCAATATCAGCTTTTTCTTCATCAAGTTATTGTCAAACAGATTTATCTGTTCACCAAGAGTGTAAATCAGCCGATGTATGAAAGGAAAAGCCGAACCATAGACATCATCGTCTTCCAAAGCCAATAGCGCCTGACAAGAATCAGCCTTATATTCTAATACATACTCCCCATATTGCAGGTAGTCATTCGCCTTAAAAGATGAAGAGTTCTGAACAGCATCCCACATTTCAGTACCTTGCTTCAAACATTCGGCCATCAGCATTGCCAACTTATCACTTTGGTAAGAGACACGTTCCACGTAATCCTTGCTTGGCTCACCCATTATCTGATCCATCAGATAACGTCGAGCTACAAGAAGCGAATATAGCGCAAACTTATCTTTATCACTTATCCTAACAGAAATATCTTCTTCCTCGAAGAAACCGATATCTTCTGCTATATGCTTGATTTTACGTTCTATCAAAGCTAATGCATCTTGTTTTTCAGAAAGTGATGTATTAGGATTGCTCACAAAATCGTACAAAGCATCTTCTGCCAAATCGCTCTCATGGTCATCCAACTCACAAAGTTGCCTTACTAATATGCTCACTAAATCTATCTTGCTCATAATTTATCCTTCTAAGTGTTCTACAAAAAACTTATGCTTTACAGCGAGTATTCTCACTTAAAAAGCGAGAATACTCCACGTACAACGGAAGAACCAGCAAGGCCACCTGCAACTCCACCGACAAGTCCACCTATAACTGTTCCAACTCCAGGACAAACAAAAGTTCCTAACGCTGCGCCAAAGGTTCCACCAGCATAGCCTGCACCTATTCCGGCTGCATTACTTGTTGTGTTTTCGGCAAACTCGCCAGCCGACATCTTTCCCTTACACATTTTCACTGCATCAGGTATCGTCTGTGCTGCCAGCATGATTCCACCTGTTATCATGTTAGTTCGCATACCCTTAGCGATTACATTCTTCGCAGCCTGTCCAACGACTTCCTTGCCAACTAACGCCGAAGCCGTCTTCTCGACAACAGTCTTCCCGACTTGAGTTGTTGTTGCAACATCAAGTATGGTCCTGGCAGAACTTGTTGCAGCCGATGCCATTGAACGACCGACAGTTGTACGGAGTAACTGTTGTGTTCCAACACCTACAACCAAAGAAGTACCTCCAGACTTGGCCATTTGTACAGACGCTGTTTTGAGAGCTTCACCATGACTTTTACCACTACGGATAGCACTGGCATATCCTAACACAAAGGAAAATCCACAAGTGATAGAGCAAGAAACCGATTGAGTCTTTACATCAAACTTAACAGAATCCAAAGTTCCAGCTTTGGCAATGTTCACAGCTTGATTGTAGGTACAATTGCCCTTAATGACTATATCTTTTGCCACTGCTGGGTCTGTTATACCAGGAACTTGACCAGAACGAATCTTATCAGCCATCAATCGAACACACTCATCGTACTGCTCCTTTGGAACTTCAAGTTTCATTCCACCATAGCGATACGAACCATCAGAAAAAGCAGCCCCTATAGTCTTAGATGGGGAAGAACAATACTTCGTCTGAATTTCGATACCATTGCTAATGCGATCTGCACCGTTAAGGCAGTTGTCACGACCAACCTGTTCTACTTTCTTTCCAGAAAGACGGTCTGCCATTGCATTAGCATCTTCTGCAGCCCAGCCATGTCCTTGCTTGTTACGATACTTTGGGTACTGCATATAGTTGTTTGTTGACTGAGCGCTACATGTTGCTGACGCGCTATTGATTACTGTTTTGTCGTTTACTTTTTTCATATCTTTGATTTTTTAAAGATTATTCAAAATGTCACATTACTCACTTGCCATCTTTTACATGCTTCTACACAAACATTGTCCGTATAGAAGCAATGCAAAAATGAGGGCATTAAAAGAATGTGTGTCCTCGCAACCAAGATGGGATTGTCTTAGAACAAACAAGCCCAATTCCTCCGATTACAGGAGTTGCAGGTACAAGCATTGCTGCTACTGCTAAACAAGAACTAGCCAACGCTACAGTTCTCAACACATTCTTACCATTGATGACACTTTCTTTTCTGTTGCTCTGTTTCATAACTTGTTGTTTTTTGTGTCAGCTGCAAACAAGTATTATTACCTGTCATTCGCCAACGGTTTGATAAAATTGAAAATTAATAATAGATAATAAACACAACGCATCATGTGTTAGACAACATCAAATGTCAAGTGATGTCCACCATTCTGAATATATCCTCAATATGTCAAAGACCTTTGCACTCCCTATGTTTGGAATTGCGCTGCAAAGGTAGACAAACTTTTCAAGACGAGCAAGAAAAAATGAAAAAGGATTAGTGCCAGCACCAATCTTAATAGATTATTCATAGTTTTTACATAAGGTAAGATATCACTTTTTGATTAGGAACTATACGAATGAGACTGATGAACAGCATCAGCTGAACGGCAGGAGCTGAAGTTTGCCTCTCTAAGAACATCCTGCAAAGTAGGCATCCTAGACCATTATTGTGAAAAGTACTATTAAATTGACTCGCTATGAAATTTTAACATTTAATATGTTTGATAACTCAGATAAAATGTTTATTTTTGTAACCTATAAAATATTTAATGTTTCTTAAAAGAAAAATTATAAAAAAAGAAAGATATTTAGAAAATGATTTTAACGTTTTTGTAGAGGAACTTATTATTTTAAGCCGTATAGAAGACAAAGAAGAAGGTATTGCAAAACGTATGTTAGCTAAAGGATATGACAGTTTATCCGACAAACAGAAGTATGTTTTTGACAGGGCAATAGAGAAGAATACAGTTGATAAGTGTCAACGCTGCAGTATTGACATTCCTTGGTGTGAAATGCTAGAAGCACTTGACAATGGAGGCTATTGTAATTACTGCCACCATATGATGGAAAAGATAAATAAAGAATGAATTTATAAGGGAGGTTATCATACCCCCCTTATTTTCTTTGAGAAACGGTTTACTCAATGGCTTTGTTCTTTAAACAGTAAAAACACCTTTATCCCCCCATGACCACCTGCACAAGTAACTCACTTACGGATTCACAAATTGCAAGTAGGTTATACTCATGCAAACAGAGATTAAAAGCTACCACAAAATATTTATTTACATATTGTCATTTATCCTCTTTGAGCTTGACATCTGTAGTAAACCAAAAATCTTCATTTGAATTCTTGATTCTTGGGCGAGACTGAGCTACAAATGCTACATTACTACCCTCAGGAAAAGAATCTGCATCATTAGTTTCAATTGCGACAAAAATAGAAGAAAATTTTATATATTTTTTCTTCTTTTTTTCGACAATCACCCCCACAAATTCCTTACCTGCACATAGGCGCGACTGAGTATATTTATCGGATTCACAAGTTTTGGAATCCTTATCAATATTTATGGACAACGGATCTTCTTTTTTAGCTTTAAAAGTATTATAATACCATTCCACACAAGTAAAGAAGGCAAAATAAATAGCACGAAACATCATACGACCATATCCACTAAATGTTTCTTGACTTGTTTTATCTTCATGATCCAATTGATTAGCTAAATTAAGCAAATAAATTAAAGATTGCCCAACTAATACAGGACATTGTTTTTTATCGTATAATGCATACATATAATCTCCTAAACGGTTTTTTTTGTCATACACCACTATCTTATTTTTAACAACATCATCCTTGAAAATTGTTTCCATACAATAGCGCAAAGAGTTTAAACCTTTTTGAGAAGGATCTTTTCCCTTCCCCATCACTTCATTGTACTCTTGACGAATTTCTTGCAAATATCCTTTTGCACTTTCTGAAAAAGACTCTAAAAGGAAAAGTTCTCTTAATGTTGGACAATCTTTAAAAAACAAGTCATCAAATTTTGAACTTATATGTTTAAATAAATCAGGAATAGGACATTCTATTTTATTAAAGACTTCAAAGCCTTCATTCTTTGCATTATTCATAATGTATTTTTGTAAGTCTTCATTCTTTTGATAAGTTTCTCCAGTGTAAACTATTTTTACGCAGAAGGATATTTTAACAGCTTTCAAAGCACTTTGAAACCCATCCGTCACAGTTTTATTATTTACATCTGTTTTTGAATACCCAAAAACATCCAAGATAACAACATCATAATGATTTTTAGCAAATTCTTGCATAAAATCCTCAGCATAAACAACTTTTTTTATTTCAAATGAATTCGCAAGAGAAGTTTGCTGAAATTTTTCCAAACGTTCATTTAGCTTGTCAGAACTTTCAGATGCAAATGCATCATCTAACCATAATACTTTATATTTTTCTTCCATATCATTTTGATATTATAATTTCAAAACCAATTGAACATTTCTCTGTCGCTGGCATTAAAGAAATACTACCATCCTTCAAGAAATCATCAATATACATTTTTGCATAAAACAATCCATTTCCCGTATGTCCAGTTTTTCCATAAAACTCACCTTTTTTAAATATCTTTGCACTATCTCCGTCATAAGCGACACCATTGTTAGATATTTTCAAAACGTATTTATGCGACAACTCTGTTAGAGATATCCATACTGTAGGATTAACAAAACTCATTCCTTCAGGAAAGGCATGCCTCTTTATATTACTTTTAATATTTTCTAAAACCCATTCTTCAAACATTCCTTTTGATAGAATCACCATTGGCTTATCTTGACAATTGTAGTTCCATATTACATTATATATTTTCTCCGTTTTCTTAAATACATCACGAACTATATCCCATAAGTTGTACGTGCCCACTTTGAATTTTCCAAAATGTTCAACATACTCTTTCATCTCTTTAACCTGATTCTTGATATCTGCTATATTTTGCTCTACATCAATATTTTCTGAAATATAAAATATATCATCTGTTATCGTCCCAAGAAATCCAGTCATACGAGAATGGCGAAAAGAATGGGTAGCATTCTCCCAAAACTGTTCTTTCTTCTTATACTCGCCTAACTGTTGCTTTAGGTTATGGTTCTCTTCTTTTAGTTGCTTAACAACCGTATCTTCCACAGAAAGTGCATCGTCTTCATTTTTTCTCATAAAACAGACACACTTTCCTCCATGATATAAATGAGACAAAATCTTATTCTGAAGTTGTTCATCTTTCACTATAATTATGTCAAACTTCCCGTTCTTTGGAAGAGTATCAATACAGAAATCAGAGTATCTACGCCCCATAAGTTCAAGACAAAGTGTAACTATTGCCTTATCTGAAGCTGAGACATAAAAACGTCTATTAGAAAATGCATTCACAAGATTAGGCACAAAACCTTGCACTAAACAGGATTTTGCACCATACTGACTCATAGTATCAACAACAAATTTATTATAACCTGCTACATTTTCCTCAAGAAAAAGCAAAGGATAAAAACGTTCTACCAAATAATCTGCGAATGGAAGCAAAAGTTTCACAACCGCTTCTTTTCCTCTAACTAAACTATTTTCTTTTACATAATCTACATTCGAAAAAAGTTTGGACACATTGCTATATGCAAAGCTATCTTTAGTCCTTAGCATTATCATAAAAAACGACAGAAGAAAAATTGCTTTCTGCCTAGCAACATCTTTTCGATCAAGAACAGAAATTGAGTCAGACATTAACTTATTTACTACATCAAAAGCCTCATACCTATCACAAACAGCATCCTGTTCCTGTCTACGCAACATGATTAGGATGCAAGTTACAGGTATAATATTGTCTTTTGACATATTACTTGAAAACAACATTTTTCCAAGATGAAATACACTAGCAGCAGCAAGACCAATTGGTCCAAAAGCAGCTCCAATTGTATAAACAGTAGCCAAAGATGCAATATTATATGTACCAAAAGAAGACAATACTCCTAAGACTTTCAAGCGATCATCTATCACGTTCTTTGAAGCTTTTGATAGGGACAAAGATTCTGCATAGATAGCAGATAAAACTACAGGCAAAGATATTTTGAGAGCTGGCGAAGTCGTAAATCTAACTTCCAACTCTTCCACAACATCCTTAGCAGAGCTTGCTGCCAAATTATAATTATTTTTAAAAAAAACAGGTTTCTTTAATGCCAGTTGCCTTAAGCAAGCAAGAAGTATAGCATCCTCATAATCCACGAAACTATTGCTATGCATATTACTGATTTTCAGTATATCTGCGACATGTTTCAAATAGACATAATAATCTATATTCTTACCATCCACCGATAAAGCTTTTATTATTTCTGCCTTACCGACTTTTCTTTCCATTCGCTTCCATTCTCCATCAGTCAAATCGATAGAGATTCTCTTTTTGTCATCGATAAAAAGAACTTCCTTTAAAAGGTTCAACTGTTCAGAAGTACATGCGTCGAGAAAATCCCAGCCTTTATTACTTTTTTGCTTTTTCATAATCATTCTTTTTTTTTGTTCTAAATTGTACATTATCTAAAAGATGAAGCTAAACTCAAAGTTTATTCCACCTTAGAATGCACTTTCGAGTGCAAAGATATGACTATTTTCCATAATGAACAAACATTTTTTCTATTATACTAGTGCCGCACTAATAAACTTACTATTTCGTCCATTTATATTGAGTATCGCTGTCGCAAAGCCTCTATTCGCTTTTTAACTTGCTCTCTCACATCAGAAGGAGAAACAACCTCTATGTCATCCCCATACAGCAACATACGACCATAAAATTCTTTATTTGGTACAATATCTATAGATAGCATTCCATATTCTTCGCCATCATGATTTCCAAAAGCTAAAACTTCATGCTGCGATTCATGAAAACGCTTGCTGACAAACAATCCATGCTTATAAAGAGAATGCGTTTTAAGCGTTATATGTACCACATCAGTCCATTCTTGATGAGAAACTCCTATTATTTGATTCCAATACTTATATTCACCTTCCTTCATTGGAACATAATCCACCCCATTAACTATACAATAACTATAGATTCTGTCTACGGAATACTTTCCATAATTACCATCTTCATTCACTCCCAAGATGAACCATCTACCATTATACTCTTTCAAGAGATGAGGATGGAATATCAACTCCATTCTATCACCATAGCGTTCCGCATAAGAAATTTTTAAAACTTGCCTTTTCTTTATTGCTTCATATAAATTTGGTAAATATTCTAAATGTGTTAAAGAACGATCTAAGCCTACACAAATCAGAGGTCTTCTTTTACGTTCCTTCAATTTTTGTAAGTTCAACGTATCTTTAAAAAAGTAATCTAGCCAAGCTTCAGGGAAAAAGCCACCAGAATCTTGACAAAACTCCCAATAACGCTTTACATCCTTTATCATTCGACAATTGGTATTGCCTAGAGGATCAGACCTTTCTCCTACATAATGAAAAACACGATTTCTTGTTCCTCCTTCCATAACAACACAATCATTTCCTTCTACCAACTTTAGCAAATCTATAACTACAATAAAAGCCTTCTTCAACACATTATAATCAGAGTAAGCAGAGACTGTACAATTCTTCTGCCTATCAGATAAAGCTTCAAGTGTTTTACTTTTAGCCAGCACTCTATCGTAATTCACTAATTCATGAGTCATTAACTCATTATAAACTAGCTTTTCATAATATGCTTGTTTGGATTCACTCATACTCATTCTAGATTAATTTATCAGTTTCTCTGCATCATAGCGACTTCAAGCGAGAACTTTACCCTGCCCTGTCACTAATCCAATGGCAAATTTAGTAAAAATCTGATGAACCACCAAACTTTTAACAAGAAATCTTATGGATTCCTCTTATATTTTATTTTCAGGGACTCCTAACCCCTCTTCTTTCTGCATTCATACCTTATTATATAGAGTTATTGTCAATTCTGCTGCAAAACTACAATCCGGTGGCGACAAAAACTGACATAGGGAGAAGAAAAGATGAAGAGGGAAGATTAAATTGCAGATGAAATACAATATGCATACTGCCCAGAAAAGAATATGACCTCAATTCTGACAACTCCATCATTTTTACTTTCGAAACCGCCATTTCGGAAAAACAAGAAGTACGCAAACAAATAAAAAAACTTAAATTAGCAAACAAACAAGCTGACATTCAGGCATTTTTATTACCTTTGCATTCGAAACCGCCATTTCCGAAACAGCGGTTTCGAAAAATAACATCAAAAAGAAACTGTAAAATTATAGAAATATGAAGTTCTTTGGAAGACAAAACGAAATAAAAGAATTGCAAGAGATAAGAAATCTATCTTTGCAAACGGCCCGTTTTACAATCGTAACCGGACGCCGACGTAGCGGTAAGACATCCTTATTGATAAAAGCATACGAGGATGTTCAGGATATGCTGTATTTCTTTGTTGCAAGAAAATCAGAAGCAGAACTCTGCAGAGATTTTATCGAAGAGATAACGAGCAAACTTCAGCTTCCTATTCTCGGTGAAGTAACACGCTTTGCTGACATCTTTAAATATCTGCTTCAACTATCCAAGATTCGCCCTATCACTCTCATCATTGATGAGTTTCAGGATTTCAAGCGGGTTAATCCATCAATCTTTTCAGATATGCAAAAGATATGGGACCTAAACAAACAGGAAGCTCATATTAATCTTGTGGTCTGCGGTTCTGTTTATTCACTTATGAACATCATCTTTAAAAATAACAAGCAACCTCTTTATGGCAGGCAGACTGGAGAAATAAAAGTCACTCCATTTCCCCCTTCTGTCATTAAGGAAATTCTCTCTACATATAATTCTGCCTATACCAATGATGACCTACTGGCTCTCTACAGTTATACAGGCGGAGTAGCAGAATATGTAGAAATGATGATGGATGCAGGAGCCACGACCAAGGAACAGATGACAGAGCGGTTTATTGCAAAAAACTCTTATTTCATCTACGAAGGAAAAAATATGCTGATAGAAGAATTTGGCAAAGACTATGCCCGCTATTTCGAGATACTGCAACTTATCGCTTCAGGCTACACAACTCGAGGTGAAATAGAAAGCATCATGAAAATAGAACTTTCGGGCTATCTCACCAAACTGGAGAACGACTATAGCTTGATCTCCCGTTATATACCGATGTTCCAAAAGACCAATCGCAACATTCGCTATCAGATAGAAGACAACTTCCTTCGCGTCTGGTTTCGCTACATCTACAAATATGGATACATGATAGAGGTTGGCGCCAATAAAAAACTAAAAATGGTCATGGATAAGAGCTACACCACATACACCGGCAAGGTTCTGGAAAGATATTTTATTGCCAAGATGATAGAGAGCGAAGAATATACCCAGATAGCCTCCTGGTGGGACAGAAAGGGAGAGAATGAAATCGATATTATCGCTGCCGATGAACTGGAGCAGAAGGTTATTTTTTATGAGGTAAAACGCCAAGCTAAGGATATAAATCTCGGCATTTTAAAAGATAAAGCCGAGCATTTCTTCCAAGCTACAGGAAAATTCAAGAAATTCGATATCGGATACCAAGGATTGTCGATGGAGGATATGTAAAGCAAGCACATACAGAAGCTGGAGAAGGAATATGGGGTGCGACTGTTCGACAGAATCGGCAATCGCATCCAGCTCACCCGTGCCAGACTGTTTGCTGATTTCAGAAAACAACATTCTGACACTTAGAATACTTTAAAAAGTAGCCTAAGATACCCCGTACCCTTTCTTCAGTTATTTCAAACGTTCTATGAGCATATTGAAGTTCTTTTTTCCAAGATTATTCTCAGATAAAGACTGGCTCATGTTCTTATTAACGATAAGACGTGATTGCATCTTTTCCCAAACATCAGCATCTAGTAATTCCTTCCATTTAGCTGCACTTCGCATGATAACAAACACTACATCTTCTCTTTCGTAAGCCAAATATCTAATTAGTTTCTTTGTTAATTCCTGAGATGGCAACACAACACCCCTTGGAAAATCCTTAAAGGAAACAGAAGTGTAAGCACAATACTGAACTATGAAGTTCTTTGGAAGCAAAACGAAATAAAAAGATTCGCTACATAAAGCTAAATGCAGACGCATTTCTGTATATAAACTTACCGCACAACAGGTGGATGACGAGCGCACAACAGCTGATGGACATTCGCACAACAGCTGATATGCAAGCGCACAACAGCTGTTGTGCGGTTCACGATAGTATATTCCCCAACGACAGATACTATATCTTCCAACAACTTATCCTATATCTTCCAACAACTTATTCCGGTTCTTCCAGCACCCCTTCCCATATCTATCAACACCCCAATCCACTTTCGAGAACAGACGGAGGCACATCAATATAGAACAGCAAAGGCTTGAGAATGGAGAACATGTATATAGAATAGATGAAACCACAGGCCATCTATTAAGGTAGTCAACTAAAAATATGACTAAGTTTCAGGAAAGTCAACGTGAATTATAAATAAGTTTTAACGGAATCAACTCGTCTTACAAATAAAACTAAAAGTGGGCAACTAAAATCGTTAAACCACATACTGAAATAGTGCCCGCGAACATGAGCACGGATGACCATGAACATGGGTACGCGCGACCGATACGATGGGTATAAATGACCAAAACGATGGGCACGGATGACCGAGAGCATGGGTACTTATACCCAACTAGCTCGGGCATTCGTGCCCAAGGCTTTGGGCAAAGTTGGGCAAAACGTTGCGTTGACTTTTCCTGATTTCAGCTGACTCTTCTTTATTTCAGTAGACACTTTTTATCTTTATGAACTGAAATGGTAGACACACTCAGTTGTTTTATGCTGAAAAAGTAGACTTTTTCATCTCTTTTTGCTTATTTCCTCTCCTTTTTTATATTTTTTCTCCGATAATCTCGTACTTTTTCTCCAATAATCTCGTGTTTTTCTTTGAAAATTCTGTGTTTTTCGCTGGAAAATCCCCGTTTTTAGCCCTAGCGTGGCAATAGGTGGCAATAGGTGGCAATAAGAAAAGCCCTTATTGCCACGCTTAAATTAATAATTATCAGACAGTTATATTTGGAGTGGCAATAGTGGCAATAAATCAGAGAAAAAAAAAATCACCCCACACTTTCTGTTAATCTTTACTATATTCCAGCGAGAAAACTTGCAGGATAAAGGGAATATGAGTAACTTTGCACACGAATTTCTGAAACTATTGTCTTACAAAGACATAAAATAAGAGAGAAACTATTTTTTAAGGATAATATCGACTCATAAGAACAAATGAAAAAAGGACTATTTGCACTCGCACTGGGTACATTCACCCTGGGCATGACAGAGTTTATCATCGAGGGTATCATTACCGATGTTGCCCACAACATGAACGTATCCATTCCTGAGGCAGGCCACCTCATCTCCATCTATGCACTGGGCGTATGCGCCGGTGCCTTCTCGCTGATACTCATGCACAAGTATCGTCCCAAGAAGATATTGATGTTCCTGGCTTCCATCATCACCATCGGAGCCATCATCGCATCCGTAGCCCCAACTTACTGGCTGTTGCTCTGCGCCCGATTCATTCAGGGTTTGCCTCATGGTGCCTACTTCGGAACGGCTACCATCGTGGCAGTGAAGATGGCAAAGGAGGGAAAGGGAACCAAGGCGGTGGCTATGATGTGCGCAGGAATGCCGGTAGCCAATCTGGTGGGCGTACCTATCGGCACCTTCCTGAGTCATGCGTTCAGCTGGCGAGTACCTTTTGTCAGTTGTATATTGCTCGGTATCATGACGATGTATATGATTCACAGATGGGTTCCAGACGTGGCTGCGCTGCCCAATAACGGTATGAAGGCACAGTTCCGTTTCCTCCGCAACAAGGCTCCCTGGCTCATCATCGCCGCCACCTTCCTGGGCAATGGCGGCATTCTCTGCTGGTTCAGCTACATCTCTCCTCTGCTTCAGATGGAGGGCGGATTCAGCGCAGCCAGCATCTCATTGCTGATGATTCTTGCCGGCGGTGGAATGGTAGTTGGTAACCAGGTGAGTGCGTTGCTTGCCGACCGTTTCAAGCCGGGTCGCTTCACCTGTTATCTCCAGTTTCTGGCGGCAGCAGCACTTCTGCTTACCTTCTTTCTCGCTCCTTTCGGTTGGATATCAGTAGCTTTGATGTTCATCTGCTGCGTATGTCTTTTCGGCATCGGATCGCCTGAGCAATTCCTCATCGTGAAGCATGCCAAGGGTGGCGAAATGCTGGGCGGCTGCTGCATTCAGGGCGCCTTCAATCTGGGCAATGCCGTGGGCGCTTTCCTGGGTGGTATTCCTGTTGCGATGGGATTGGGGTACAACTTCCCTGCCCTTATCGGAATGCCAATGGCATTGGCAGGAGCCATCTGTCTGCTGGTTTTCCATAAGAAATATGAATAAAAATGCGGTAATCCGAAATAATTGATTATCTTTGCAGAATAATATCAATATAAACAAAGAAACATAATGAAACTTAACAAGACTTTCCTTACCCTGGGCTTGGCCGCAGCACTCCTGCAGATGCCAGCCTCATCGTTCGCACAGACTGCGGGCGGTAACCGTCAGAATCCTCTTTTAACAAAGAGCAGTCTTCCATTCGGTGCTCCAGACTTCAGCAAAATTCAGGAGAGCGACTACCTGCCAGCCATCGAAGCGGCTATCAGGGAACAGCGTGCCAACATCCAGAAGATTGTAAACAACAAGAAGAAGCCAAACTTCCAGAACACCATCCTCGCCTATGAGGAGAGCGGTGCACTGCTCGAAAAGGTGACTAACATCTTCTTTGGTCTCACCAGTGCCCACAAAACTCCGGGAATCGCTGAAACCGAAAAGAAGGTTACCCCTTTGCTGACCGAGCTCGATAATGAGATTTCGTTCAACAAGAAACTCTTCGAGCGCATCAAGTATGTTTACGACAACGAATATAAGAAACTCAAGGGCGAAGACAAGCGCCTTACTGAGGTTATCTATAAGAGTTTTGTACGCTCAGGCGCCCTTCTTTCTGCCGAGAAGATGGAGCGCATGAAGCAGATCAACTCCCGCATCTCTGAGTTACAGCAGGAATGGGGCAACCTTCTTCCTGCCGCTACCAACAACGCCGTGGTTTGGGTAAACAGCAAGGAAGAACTCGCCGGATTGAGCGATGCAGACATTGCACAATGCAAGAAAGATGCAGAGAGCCGTGGAGGCAAGGCACCTTACTGCATCGTCATCATCAACACCACCCAGCAGCCTATCCTCACCAATCTCCAGAACCGCGAACTGCGCAAGAAGGTGTATATGGCAAGCATCCACCGTGCCGACGGTACTAACCCAAAATTCAACACCTTCCCTATCGTAACCGAGATTGCCAAGTTGCGTGCCGAGAAGGGCAAGCTGATGGGATATGACAACTATGCCGACTATTCGCTCGAAAAGACGATGGCTAAGAACAGCAAGAATGTGGATGATTTCCTGAAGCAGCTCATCAAGGAATATGCTCCTAAGGCTGATGCTGAAACCAAGGCGATAGAAGCGTATGCACAGAAGACTGAAGGCAAGGACTTCAAGCTGCAGCCATACGACCGCTTCTATTATTCTGCAAAGATGAAGAAGGAGATGCTCAACATTACCGATGATGAGATTAAGCCATACTTCAACATCGACAGCGTACAGGTGAACGGTGTGTTCTATGCCGCCCATCGTGTTTACGGACTGAACTTCAAGCAGCGCAAGGATATCCCAACCTATCACCCTGACATGAAGGTATTCGAGGTAAGCGATAAGAACGGCAAGCCAATCGCCCTTTTCTACAGCGATTACTTCCGCCGTCCTACCAAGCGTGGCGGTGCATGGATGAGCGCCTTTGCCAAACAGAGCAAGCAGCGCGGCCAGTTGCCTATCATATATAATGTATGCAACAATGCCAAGGCGCCTGAGGGTCAGCCATCTCTCATCACATGGGATGAGGTTACTACCCTGTTCCATGAGTTCGGTCATGCGCTTCACGGAATCCTTTCCGACTGCAAGTACAACACCCTTTCAGGAACAGCCGTTGCCCGCGATTTCGTAGAGATGCCATCCCAGTTTAACGAATCGTTTGCATCTATTCCTGAGATATTCGACCATTACGCCCGTCATACCAAGACCGGTGCTGCGATGCCAGCCGATCTGAAAGAGCGCATGCTGAAGAGCATCAGTTTCCAGACCGCTTATTCACTGGGCGAGAATCTGGCTGCTACCTGTCTTGACCTTGCATGGCACAAGATTAGCGAAGAAGAGGTGCCTTCACCTTATATGGCAGGTGCCTTCGAGAAGGAAGAGCTCCACAACATCGGTTTGCTCAACACCCAGATTCCTCCTCGCTACAGCACATCATACTTCAACCATGTATGGGGCGGCGGTTATGCTGCAGGCTATTACAGCTATCTCTGGACAGAGGTGTTGGCTGTGAACATCGCCGACTACTTTGCAAAGCATGGCGCCTTGGATCCAGCCGTTGGTCAGGCATTCCGCGATAAGATTCTGAGCCGTGGCAACACCAAGGACCAGATGGAAATGTTTACCGACTTTACAGGTATGGAGAAGCCAGATGCTTCCGGATTCCTGAAAGCAAGAGGTTTATAATGCATAAAATTACGATATGAAACAGAGCAACTTTCATACAGCGATGTTGAAGATAAAGCGTACGGCACTACTGGCAGTAGGCCTTACGCTTTTTCAGATTAAAGGGTGTGTCATAAATTAATGACACACCCTCTTTCTTTATCCTTTTACAGCCTGAGGTGTCCAGCTTTTCAGGAATCTGAGCACCTTTTCTTCGTTATATCCCTTACCTTCTTCCAGGAAACTGGAATCCTGGATATGGAGAACCTTTCCGGTTTCATCGAGTACCACAAAGACCGGGAATCCGAAACGCTGAGGATTGTTCAGTCGCTTCATCAGCTGCTCAGCCTTCTTCACCGCCGCATCACCGGCAGTTTTTCTGCGATTGTAGTTCACATGAATATATTCGAAATGATCATTCACCATCTTGTTGACCGCAGCATCCTTCTCTACAAAATCGGCAAACTTCAAGCACCATGGGCACCAGTTACCACCTACCTGACAGATAACAAACTTGCCATTCTTTCTAGCTTTAGCCAAAGCCTCATCAATCTGAGCCATCGGATCGATGCTTTCATTATACACCTTCTTGAGAGCAGTCTGCACCTGAGCAGGTTTCAAAGCTCCTGCCTGGTCGAGCGAATCCAGTTTCTTCATCATCTCCTCCGCCTTCACGGTAGAGAATGCAACCTTACCTTCCGGATTGATAAGATAAGAGGTAGGAATCCACGAAATATGATAATCCTTGGAAATCTTAGTTTCCTTCCATTTCTTAAACTCACAGTATTGCAACCAGCTATACTGATTATCGCCCAGATATTTCTTCATCTTAGCCTCATCGGTATCAAAAGAAACACCCACTACCTGGATCTTGGTATTGTATTTGTCATAGATAGCCTTCACCATCGGCATGTCTCTTCTGCAGTCTGGACACCAGGAAGCCCAGAAATCGAGCACGGTCCAGACACCCGGAACCGTCTTTCCGTCTTTATCCTTCTGAGTCTTCTTATCTGAAAGCTGGAAGATTTTCTTACCCGTCTTACTGTCAGTAATCGTGAAGTCGGGAGCCTCGGTGCCTGCTGGCAGCAAGTCAAGCGATGTCTGTGCTCTACCGACGACAGCCGTCATCAGGAGCAAAAAGAATAATAGTTTCTTCATACAATTTTTCTGTTTTGTCTGTTACTTCAAATATATATATTAATATTAACCATCGAAACTAGAACTGATAATAAATGAACGGCTGCACACTCTCCTGGGAAACCTCCACCACCATCTGCAGACAGATGATGAAGAGCAGCAGTTTAGCCACCCAAGGCAGGAGGATGAACCGCGCCTGAAGACGGTGATACTGGCGCTCGGTAAAGAGATAGCTCAGCATGACACCTATGATGCAAAGCGTCCAGGCAGGACGGGCATGGAAGAAAGGCACCAGATAATCGATGCTGAAATCATTTGCCACCTTATCATACATCTTCCCCAACACACCCAAATCCTTGGCACGGAAAAAAGACCACGCAAAGCATATATATAAATAGGTGATGAGCCAGCTGAGGGAATTGCCAGCCAGCGTACGGGGAATGCTTATGCCCAACTGACGGCTGAAGAACTTATGCACCACAAGTCCAAAACCATGAAGAGCACCCCAGATAACGAACATCCAGGAAGAACCATGCCATAAACCTGCCACCAGCATGGTGAGGAAGTTGTTGAAATACATGCGCACCTTTCCCTTCCGGTTTCCACCCAGCGGAATATACACATAATCGCGGAACCAGAAGGAAAGCGAGATGTGCCAGCGACGCCAGAACTCGGTAACCGAGAGTGAACGGTAAGGGAAATAAAAGTTGTCGGGCAGATAGAAACCCAGGATGGCTGCCACACCGATACTCATATCGCTGTATCCCGAGAAATCGAGGAAAATCTGGACAGGATAGCCGAAGAGCGCTGCCAGATTCTCGAAACCCGAGAAGGTTTGCGGCGCATCAAACACCCAGTTATTGAACTGTGCGATATAATCGCTCAGCATATTCTTCTTGACCAGTCCCAACATGACGAGGAAGAGTCCCGTCCACAGCATTCTGCTGGAAGCCTGTTCGTTTCGTTTCAGTCTGGGTATCAGATTGGCGGCACGGGTGATAGGACCCGCCATCAGCAGCGGAAAGAAGGTGAGATAGAAGCAATACTCCAGGAGCGTTACCTCCATGTCAAACTTGCGCTTATAGGTATCTACCGCATAGCTGATAGCCTGGAAGGTATAGAACGAGATACCTACAGGCAGAGCGATAGACTGCAGGGAGAAGTTGGTGCTGAACATCTCGTTGACTACATCGCCAATGATGAAATTGGTATATTTGAAATAGCACAGCAGAGCCAGGTCTACAAGCACTACGAAGGTGAGCAGCGCCTTGCGTGCCTTTCCCTCATGCAGTCTCATTTCCTGGGTTACGGCATAATTGACACAAGCCGTAAGCGGCAGCATCCACATCACCATTCCGTTCACCTTATAGGCAAAGAAAAGGCTGAAGCAGATGACATACATCATCATGGCTGTGCGCGAATAGCTCTTGAGCAGGGTATAAATGGCAAGGAAGAAGATGAAGAGCAGCGCAAACGGAATGCTGCCCATCATCAGCGGAGAATCTGCCTGATAAACAAACAGCCGCTCTATCCAATGCCACAAGGCACTTATTTCGAATGTTGAATAATTCATTTGTCTGTTCTGAAGATATTATTTATTGAACTCTTTCTTATATGGAGTCTTTATGGTTTACATGCTTTACCGCTGGAACCGTCTTGTCAGCAGCAGCCGGAGACGTTTTTCCAGCAGTTGCAGGTTCCTTGGTTGCAGCAGGACTTTCTGTGGTTTCAGGCACAGTTCCCTCTACAGGCCTAGAAAGAGAATCCTTCTTCACAGCCGTACTGTCAGCCCTGTGTCTGGTTCCAGGAGGCAAGATGGTAATCTGTCTGTATCTGCGGTCACGCTTATCCGGCATTTCCAAACGGAACGGATGCACACAATGTCCGCTATTCATCCATTCAACAATCTTATCCATCCACATGGCAGATGAAGCCATAGTCGGATGCCGGCCGTCTTTCTGGCGTTCGAAGGTAAGTTTGTAACTAGGATAATAGCCTCGTGGTCCCATCACCTCACGGAGGAGTTTGTTATATCCATTATCCTCACACCAGTTTGGCGGACCGATCCATATCGTCGGAATATTACCAATCTTGCTCAGGATGGCACGGATGCGTTTTTCACATCCCTTCATATCAGCCGTATACAGTTCGTTGCTGCCCAGACATACAAAGACATGGGTAGGTTTAATACGTTGGATATAATGCTGCAGGGTATCGGTAGCAGCCCAGTTTCTGGTGCCCGAACTCACCCAGGTAATACAGGTGAGTTTGTGACCGTTCTTGTTGGCATAATCAGCCAGTCGCAGACCTAGATATTCCGACATCGAGTCGCCGAAGATCAGTACTCGCTGCGCCGCCGTATCCACGGGTTCCTTTATCATGCTGTCAGCCTTTTCCTCTTCAGCAAGCTCTGCCTCGCTTTTACCGGTGAGCGCATCCATTCCAATCTGTTTCAGCGGAATGTTTTCAGCCACTTGCTCTGGAATAAAGGCATAAGCCAGCAGTCCTCCAATGGCTATTGCCAGCAGGGCTATCATTTTCCAGGTTTCTTTCATTTTATATCTTTAATGAGTTTTGGTTATTCTTTTTCTTATACATTCGCCCGACATTACAACTGAAAGGGAGTGAGCACATTAAGCAACTTTCCGAAATCGGCCTTCGAAATGCGCCTTCCTCTCAAACTGCGCACCTGCGGATAGTCTTCGAAATAGTTCTCCATCGTAGTATACCACTGATGAGAAACCACTTCCCTGACCGTCTTCAGCTGATTTTCGATGCGATGGGCAAAACTCGGATTCACTCTCGAGAGATAATGTCTTCCATCATTCATCTCGATGGCAAGCATCAGATAGATTTGCGGTCCCTTCTTCTCTTTCCTGCTTTTTACGGTTTCGCTTACCTTCCAACCCTTGGTGGATGTCGATACTCTGATATCCCAGCCATACTGGCTGTTGAGCTTATCCATCAGTCCCTTGAACACGACACCATGTGCCGAGGTATCTTTCAGTCCCGTATAACCGATGATGTAATGTATCATCTCGTGGAGCAAGACACTCTTTGCCTGCCTGTCGGTCATATCATAATAAGTAGACATGGAGAGTTTGAAATCGTAGAGTTTGGTGCGCCCCCATCTGGAGGCCCGCTTATAGGCAAGTTGCCCCAAGCGAGTCTTGGCATGAGTAAGTCCGAGTTCAGGAACAGGCAGTTTTCCCCCGAAATATTCGTGGTCAAACCGTCTGAACCACTCCTCCATCCATTCTATTGTAACAATCATGTATGTATATTTATTCAACAATTATTCAGTTCTGTATATCAGATACTACAAAACGTTTGCAAAGATACAACTTTTTCTTTGTTTCTTTCAATATTTATCGAAAAATGCGTAACTTTGCACGCAAATTTACAACAAAAATGAACAAGACAGCACAGCATATCATAGTTATTAAGAATGTGTCGAAAAGATTTGGCGAGAAAACAGCCCTCAACAATATCAATCTCTATGTGAGAAAGGGCGAATTTATGACCATTCTGGGTCCTTCGGGATGCGGAAAAACGACATTATTAAGACTTTTGGCAGGTTTTGAAACCGCCAGCGAAGGCATCATCACCATCGCCGGCAACGATATTACTAACCTTCCTCCTTACAAGCGAAATGTGAACACGGTATTCCAGAAATACGCCCTGTTCCCTCATCTCAACGTTTACGACAATATCGCCTTCGGTCTGAAACTCAAGAATACACCGAAGGAAGAGATTTTGCCAAAGGTAAAACGTGCCCTGAAGATGGTAAACATGAGTGATTATGAATATCGTGATGTCAACTCGCTTTCGGGCGGTCAGCAGCAGCGTATCGCCATCGCCCGTGCCATTGTCAACGAACCGGAAGTTCTTCTCCTTGATGAACCGCTTGCAGCACTCGACCTCAAGATGCGTAAAGACATGCAGCTGGAACTGAAGCAGATGCACGAACGCCTGGGCATTACTTTCGTATACGTTACCCACGACCAGGAAGAAGCCCTCACCCTGAGCAACACCATCGTGGTGATGAGCGAGGGAGAGATACAGCAGATAGGTACACCTACCGATATCTACAACGAACCAGCCAATGCTTTCGTAGCCGACTTTATCGGCGAGAGCAATATTCTCTGCGGAACGATGGTCCACGACTGTCTGGTGAATGTGGCAGGTACTGAACTGCCTTGTGTAGACAAGGGCTTCGGCTGTAACCAGGAAGTGGATGTCGTGATACGTCCTGAGGATATCGAAGTTTCCACCGATACCGCCCACGCCCAGTTTGTGGGTAAGATAACCTCTTCCATCTTCAAGGGAGTACACTACGAGATGCTGGCAGAAACCGAGAAGGGCAACGAATTCCTCATCCAGAACTACAAGCATTTCGAAGTAGGTCAGACGATAGGAATGAGCGTGATGCCCGACAATATTCACATCATGAAGAAGGAGCGCATCACCAACACCTTCGATGCAAAGGTAAACGGCGACGGAACGATAGAATTCCTGGGCTGCGAATACCAGATGGAGATTCCGGAAGAAATAAAGGACAAGATTCAGACCGATGAAAACGGAAACGAAACCATCCGGGTGAACGTACCTTTCAACAAGATAGAACTCTTCGACAACGAGAGCGAAGGAACCTTTACAGGCGACATCAGCTTCATTCTCTACAAGGGAGACCACTATCATCTCACCATAGATACCGACTGGGGCGAGAAGCTCTATGTAGATACACAGGATGTATGGGATTTAGGCGATCATGTGGCTATCACCATTCCTCAGGAGAATATTTCGTTTGAATAAAAATTATTAATTCCTAATTATCAATTATAAATTGAACATTATCAAGTTTATCTCTTCGCGACAAAGCTGGTCGATACCTTACGCCATCTTTGCAGCGATATTTGTGGTACTGCCATTGCTTCTCATCGTAGTGTTCGCATTTACCGATGAGAACGGAGCCCTGACGCTCTACAACTTCCAGAAGTTCCTGGCACACCCCGAAGCCATCAACACCTTTGTGTATTCGATAGGCATCGCCTTTCTCAACACCCTGCTCTGCATTCTGCTGGGCTATCCGGCCGCCTATATTCTGACACAAACCAGAATGAAGTATGCCAACACCATCGTCATGCTCTTCATTCTGCCGATGTGGGTAAACATCCTGGTGCGCACACTTGCCACCGTGGCCCTCTTCGATTTTGCCGACCTTCAGCTGGGCGAGGGCGCCCTCCTATTCGGTATGGTCTACAACTTCATCCCATTCATGATTTACCCTATCTACAACACCCTGCAGAAGATGGACCGCAGCTATATCGAAGCAGCCGAAGACCTGGGAGCATCGCCTTGGCAGCAGTTCTTCAAGGTCATCCTGCCCCTCTCCATGCCGGGCGTAGCAAGTGGCATCCTGATGGTATTCATGCCAACCATCTCTACCTTCGCTATCTCCGAACTGCTGACGATGAACAACATCAAGCTCTTCGGTACCACCATCCAGGAGAACATCAACAATTCGATGTGGAACTACGGTGCAGCCCTCTCGCTCATCATGCTCTTCCTCATCGGCGCCTCCACCCTCATCGCAGGTGATGGCAGTAAACAGGAAGGAGGTATCAGATGATGCAGTCATTATTCAGTAAGGATATGATGAAGAAAGTATTCTGCCAGGGCTATCTCTGGTTGCTCCTGCTGCTACTCTACTCCCCTATCTTCATCATCATCATCTTCTCGTTTACCGAAGCGAAGGTGATGGGCAACTGGACGGGTTTCTCGCTACAACTCTACAAGAATCTCTTTGCCGAAGGCACGCACCATTCGCTCACAGCGGCACTGGTCAATACCGTAACCATCGCCCTGATTACCGCAACCGTATCCACGCTCTTCGGAACCCTGACAGCCATCGGCATCTACAACCTGCGAAACCGCTATGCACGCAATGCCATCCAGTTTGTCAACAACATTCCGATACTCAACGGCGACATCATCATCGGTATCTCGCTCTTCCTGCTCTTCATCACGCTGGGCATTCCGCAGGGCTATACTACCGTGGTACTCTCGCATATCACCTTCTGTCTGCCATACGTTATCCTGAGTGTGATGCCAAGACTGAAGCAGATGAATCCGAACCTCTATGAGGCGGCACTCGATCTGGGCGCCTCTCCGTTGCAGGCACTTCGCAAGGTCATCATCCCAGAAATATTGCCAGGTATGATTTCCGGTTTCATGCTTGCCATTACGATGAGTATCGATGACTTCGCCGTCACCATCTTCACGATAGGTAACGAAGGTCTGGAAACCCTCTCCACATTCATCTATGCCGATGCTAGAAAGGGAGGACTGACTCCAGAACTTCGTCCGCTGAGTACCATCATCTTCGTACTGGTACTGGTGATGCTGATTATCATCAACAAACGTTCTGAGAAAAATAAGAAGAAATGAGAATGAAGAACAAGATATTTTTAGGAGTCAGTAGAGTAAAAGAAGTTAAGGCCATCGTCTTTCTCTTTCTTTGCCTGCTGATGATTCTGCCGCTCTCTTCCTGTTACAACAAAGAGAACCGCGAGGAGATTCTGAAGGTTTACAACTGGGCTGATTACATAGATGAAGACGTTCTTGGCAACTTCCCGAAATGGTATGAACAGCAGACCGGCAAGAAGATCCGAGTCATCTACCAGACCTTCGACATCAATGAGGTGATGCTTACCAAGATAGAACGAGGTCATGAAGACTACGATGTGGTATGCCCGTCAGAATATATCATCGAGCGCATGCTCCGCAAAGACCTTCTCCTGCCTATCGACACAGCCTTCGGCAAGACGCCCAACTATATCAGCAACGTATCACCATACATTGTTGAGCAGATAGATGCTACCTCCAACAATGGCCGCATCGCCCACCATTATGCCGTGCCTTACATGTGGGGAACCTGTGGCATCCTATATAATAAGGTACACGTACCTATAGAAGATGCACAGACCTGGGGAACATTATGGGACAGAAAATATCAGGGCAAACTCCTGATGAAGGATTCCTACCGCGACTCCTATGGCACCGCCCTCATCTGGGCACATCGTAAAGACCTGGAAGCAGGCAAGGTGACCATACCACAGCTGATGAACGACTATTCACCCGCTGCCGTAGCCGCAGTAGAGAAAGAGTTGAAAGCTCTGAAGCCAAATATTGAAGGATGGGAAGCCGACTTCGGCAAGGAGACCATGACCAAAGGCAAAGCCTATCTCAACATGACCTGGAGCGGTGATGCCGTCTGGGCTATTGAAGAAGCCGGGAAAGTGGGTGTAGAACTGGGATATGAGGTACCGAAAGAAGGAAGCAATGTATGGTTCGACGGTTGGGTAATCCCTAAATATTCCCGCAATCCGAAGGCGGCCGCCTATTTCATCAACTATCTCTGTCAGGAAGACGTGGCACTCGCTAATATGGAGACTACAGGATATGTGAGCAGCGTGGCAGGCAAAAAGGTATTAGAAGCTATGAGCGATACTGAGGCGTATCCCCAACCTGTAAATCTGGCCTACTTCTTTGGCGAGGAAGGCAGGAATGCCCATCTCAACCCTATCATGTATCCAGACAGCAGCATAGTAGCCCGATGCGCCATGATTCATGATGCCGGCGACCATACTCCCGAGGTATTGGATATGTGGTCAAAGGTAAAGGGCGACAATTTGGGCGGCGGCATCGTTATCTTCCTGCTAGCCGTAGTCCTTGCCCTCACGGTATTCGTTGCCATCAAGAAGTATGAACATTACAAGCACAGAAGGCTGTCGAGGAAACACCGTAGAAGACATGTGGTAAAGGTAAAAGGGTAAAAAGGTAAAAGGGTAAAAGGGTAAAAAGGTAAAAAAGTAAAAGGGTAAAAAAGTAAAAGAGAGGGGGAAAACCTATTTTATAGGGGAAAATGAACATTTTTTGAAGGAAAAGAGAAAAAAGTGCCGAAAAAATTTGGTAATATCAAATAAAAGCATTACCTTTGCACTCGCTTTTGAGACATAAAGCTTTTGGGTAGTTACCAGAGTGGCCAAATGGGGCAGACTGTAAATCTGCTGGCTATGCCTTCGGTGGTTCGAATCCATCACTACCCACTTTTCCCAAAAATAACTCAAAAATTTAAGAGTCCGACTTTCGAGAGAGAGCCGGATTTTTTCTTTTTAATATATCCACATAATTTCAGTAATAAGAGGGCACTAGGCACCTTACAGCCTAAAGACTGTAAGGTGATCATCATATACAGCTAGCACATTTCTGCCCTTGAGCAGGGCGGCTACAGGCTTGCCTTTCAGTTTTCCGATAGAGGAACCATCGGGATGAATCAGCCAAAAGTTGGATTTGTCATCCCTGTTTTGTATGCAAAGCACATCATCCAAACGGAAACAAACGGAGAAAGTCTCGTAGAGATCATAAGATTCAAGAATGTCCAACTTGTCATTGAAGACAAAAAGCTTGTTGATACTGGTCAGCATCGGGCACACCTTGTCGAATGCCTCCACTAAAGTCAGCTTTGGTGCAAGTCCATGAAATGCATAGAATGGTTTTCTCAACACCATAGTCAAAGCCCCATTGGCTCTGCGATCCCAATCTTTGCTGATGACAGCAGAATCAGCAAATGACAGATATACAGCCTTGTTGGAACCAGCAAGGAAGACACCACTCTCCGTGAGCATTCCGTCGTTCATGACATGCTTCTTGTCATATAGAGGGAACATTTTCTCTATATCTCCCGTCTGTGCATCAAAAGAAGCCAAGAAAGGCTTGCCACACTTCACCGTACCTCTCATCAGACTCTTGCCATAACCGTAATTGAGCATCAATATCTTGCCATCCCTGAGCAGAAGATGAGCCGTAGAAGCCTCCTTGTCCTGGAAATCATACTTCCAGCGTGTTTGCAAACTGTCCGCTCCCAAACAATAGAGGCTTTTTCTATCACTAATATACAAGTCAGAGCCCACCTGAAGGATATTGGAAGTCAAGCCCGTAATGAGATATGGATTAAGATTATAATAATAGTAATAAAAAGGAGAATTAAATCCGATGGTGACTGCCGCAGACAAGACATTGGTCAATGCCAAAGCCATCATTCCCTTGGTATCACTGATGCCAGTCACAGCCTTCACCTTCTTGATTTCACCCGAATGGATGTTGATCTCGTTGATGGCATCACCCACAACCACCAGGTGAGTGGAATCCACCATGCAAGCATCTTTCCATCCCACGTTCTTGGTCATCGGAATCTCGGCATCCCACAACAACTCTCCTGTGCTCAGGCGATAAGCGTATGTCTTGCTGTCTCCCACTTTCTCAAGTCCTACCACGATATCCAAGCTATCATTGAAATAGACAGGATAAAGATACTGCGTCCATAGCGACTGGCCCGTTTTGGTATCAGACAAGGTCAAGAGTGACTTGCCTGTACTTTTCAGAGTGGAGGAAAGCAGCACTCCCTTGGAACAGACGCCATAGAGTTTTGACAAAGAAAGTTTCAGCGACTTTTGCCATTGCACTTCCAGGGTATTGGCATCTAGTGAATAGAGATAGCCAGTATCGGTATTTTTTCCTTTTTTAGTGGTATCACAAGCGAAGACGATGAGCGTACTATCGCAATTGTAGGCCTGGAGAATGCGCTTGTGCAAATCTATTGACTTGCCACAGATGGGGGCACCTTCATCCATATCCGCAACTTGGACTGATTTTACAGTCGTCTGCGCCGACATCCCTATCGAGATGATCAACTGCAAGAATAAAAAAATCTTTTTCATATTTTTTCTTTAACCATTAAACATTCTGTCTGATATTTCACTATACGAATTATTTCATCCTTCTATTTGCGTATTCGGCCAGTTCACGAGATAAAGCATTTCGGTGGCTCGTGTAAATGCAGTATAGAGCCAGTGGATGTAATCGGGCGTAAGCATGTCATCCGTCATATAGCCCTGGTCTACATAGACATGCGACCACTGTCCGCCCTGCGCTTTATGACAGGTAACGGCATAGGCAAACTTCACTTGCAAAGCATTGAAATACGGGTCTTGCCGGATTGCCTTCATACGGTCTGCCTTCAGGGGTATGTCCTGATAATCCTCCTCTATCTTATGGAAAAGCTGCTCTTGCTGATCATGGGTCAAAGCAGGAGCCTCACTCGTCAAGGTATCTAGCAATACCGTAGCCTCCAGTTCATAATTATCATAATCGGGAAATTTCAACAGAAGGGTGGCAAAATGAAAGCCGTAGAGGTCGATGCGACGGCTCACCTTCATCACCTTCGCCCTATCTCCATTAGCGAGGAAAGCAGGAAGTTCGTTACTTTGAACTTTGAGATTTGAACTTTGAACTTTATGATTAGTTAAACTATTAAATTGGCTTTCCCTTCGGCCGCCGAACGCAGTTTCTTCACTCTTCACTCTTCTTTCTTCACTTTCCTTTATCTTCTTTCTTTCTTCCTCCATCCAATAATAATTGTTCTTCACAATCATCAGCATGTCGCCACTCTCGAGTTCCTCTTCCCTATCAAGCACCATGTTGCGGATGCCCTGGTTGAAGATGTTGGCGCGCTTGTTGCTACGAGTCACCACAATGGTATCGTCAAGTCCTACCTGATGATAGCTGTCGCCAAGTGCCTCGATGAGTTCTGCACCCGGCATCTCCCTGATATCCGAGAAACCGGAGAAACGGATTTTAGGCAGTTGGGTAATGTCATCGTAGGTAATCATCTGGCGGATACGGGTAGCATTAAAGAGAATACCCGACTGCTGACTCTGACGGACTACTTCGTTCAAATCGCACTCATAAACCGACAGTCCATATCCCTGGAGCATCGCAGCAGAAAGAGCTGGTGATTCTTCCTCACCAACAGGAGGCAACTGTGCCTTATCGCCAATCAACAAAAGCCGGTCGTTACGTCCCTGATACACAAAATGAACCAGATCATCTAGCAGACAACCGCTGCCAAAGGTGGTTCCACCCAATCCCAGATTGGCAATCATTGAAGCCTCATCTACCATAAAAAGCGTATCAGTATAGAGATTATCATTGAGATTGAACTGTCCATCCACTCCGGCAAACGCCTTTTCGCGATAGATGCGGCGATGAATGGTATAAGCAGGCATCCCGCTGTTCAGAGAGAAGACCTTAGCCGCCCTACCCGTAGGAGCAAGGAGCATCACCTTCTGGCGAACGGCACGGAGCGTACGGACGATAGCACCCGAGAGCGATGTCTTACCGGTACCCGCACTACCCCGGAGAATCATCACAGCATGAGGATTGCTATCCGTCATAAACTGCACGAAAACATCGAGTGCCTGAGCCTGTTCTGGGGTTGGCGGAAAGCCAAATTGCTGTAATATCTGATATTTTAACTCTTCAATGTTCATATTTCGAAAACTTTTAGTATCTTTGCAGAAAATTTACTGCACCTATTTGCTGTGCAAAAGTAATAATACTTTTTGAAATGAGAAAAAGAATAAAGAATAATTATATTTTGGGAGCATGCGTCATCATCATGATGCTACTCTGTATTCTGAGTGTAAGCCAGCCCATCCGCTTCCAGAAAGCCATGGCTAGCAGAGAAGCAGAGGTGAAGGAGAAACTGATGCAGATACGCCAGGCTGAAGAGAAATACAAGGCGAAACACGGCGTATATACAGGCGATTTTCCGACACTGGTAAAAGGCAAGTACTTACAGGAAGATGCCCAATACATTCCTTATGCCGACGGTAAGAAGTTTACACTTGCTGCCACGGTTATCGTAGGAAAAAGCGGTAAGCAGATTCCGGTGATGGAATGTGGGGCCGGTTATGAAACCTTCCTCGACGGACTCGATGAAGGTTCCATCCAGCAGAAGATAGAGGAGGCCAACTATGCCGGCAACTATCCCGGACTCAAGATAGGCGATTTAACGACAGATAATAACAACGCAGGTAATTGGTAACAGATATGCAAATAAAAGGTAACAACATTCAGCAAGCACGACTCACCATCCGCGTGAGCAGAAACACCCTCAGTTTTTCGGTAGTTGACCGTGAAGCTGAGCATCAGCTCATCTATGAACCTTATACAGTAAAGAGTGGTGTTTCGATGGCAGCCAACTTGCGTCAGGCTTTCAAGGAGAGTGCTCTCCTGCAGCGGGGATACCAGAAGGTACGCGTATATCTCGATTCGCCTATCCTGCTGGTTCCTATCGAAGAATTTCATGAAGAGGATATCGATGTGCTCTATCAGCATGCCTTCAACAGTCATAACAGCGATGCCATTCTCTACAGAGTGCAGCCGGAACTGAATGCGGTAGCGGTATTCCCTATCAACAAGGATTTGAAAATGGTGGTAGAAGACAACTTCAAGGATGTCCGCTTCACACCTATCATGCAACCGATGTGGCACTATCTGCATCATCGCAGTTTCACCGGCATTCACCGCAAGCTCTATGTTTATTTCCACGACAAGAAGCTGGACGTTTTCGGTTTCGAGAAGAACCGTTTCAAATTCTTCAACTCGTTCAATGCCGAGCATGCCAAGGATGCCCTCTATTTCATTCTCTATGTATGGAAGCAGTTAGGATTCAACCAGATGCAGGATGAGTTGCATGTATCAGGCAATGTTCCTGATAAGGATTGGTTCCTCTACAACACGAAACTCTATATCAAGAAGACCTTCATTCTGAATCCAGCCGCCGAATTCAACCGTGCGCCCATCACAGAGATTAAAGGTCTGCCATTCGATTTAATGGCGCTGTACCTAAGTAAGTAAGACAAGAGTTGATAGTTAAGAATTCAACAGAATAACTTATCATAAAGTTCAATGTTCAACATTCAAAGTTCAAAGTAAATATGAGAATCATAACAGGACAATATAAGGGACGCCATTTCGACATTCCACGTTCGTTTAAGGCACGTCCGACAACAGATTTTGCAAAGGAGAACATCTTTAATGTGCTGCAGGGATATATTGATTTCGAAGATACCTCTGCCCTCGACCTTTTTGCCGGTACGGGCAGCATTTCGCTAGAACTGGTATCACGAGGCTGCAGCCGGGTAATCAGCGTAGAGGCAGACCGCGATCATGCCAACTTCATACGCCAATGTTTTCAGAAGTTGGGCGAAGACAAGGATATTCTGATTCGTGGTGATGTATTCCGTTTTCTGAAGACCTGCAAGCAGAAGTTTGACTTTATCTTTGCTGATCCTCCATACGCCCTGAAGGAGTTGCCGCAGATTCCAGACCTCGTTCTGAATGGCGACTATCTCAACGAAGGAGGCATCTTCGTCTTTGAACATGGCAAAGACTATGATTTCTCCGAGCATCCACGATTTCTGGAGCACAGAAGTTACGGAAGCGTAAACTTCTCGATATTCAGATAAAAAAATCCCCGTTTGCACCAGACAAAATGCAAACGGGGATTTATTCGTTACAGCAGCGGCGAGAGTAATCTTACCGTACTCTCGAAAAGACGCTGCAGGAACGGACGTTTTACGAAATAAGATACATCATCTACCAGGATGCTCTTCGCCTCATCCCGCAGATAGACAGCCTTCACGCGCTGCGCCATCCCCTCATCAAAGAAGAACGCATTCGCTTCGAAATTATTCTCAAAACTTCGGAAGTCAATATTCGTACTGCCTATCGTACAGAGATTATCATCACTCACCAGCAATTTACTATGATTAAAGCCTGCCGTATAGAGATAAACCTTTACGCCAGCCTCTATCGCCTCCATCACATACGAACGTGATGCCCACTCTACCAGTTTGGCATCAGCATGACGGGGCAACATCAGACGGATATCCACACCCGCCAAAGCTGCTGTTCGCATGGCAAACAATACGGGTTCAGTTGGCAGGAAATAAGGCGTTTCCATATACACATACTTCTGGGCCTGAAGCAGGATGCGGACATAGCCCTGCATAATGTCAGGCCAAGGACTGATAGGACTGCTCGTAACTATCTGTACGAGACAATTGTTGCGGATATGCACACTGACCGGCGGATAATACCGGCGATTGGTAACTAATGTACGGTCTACGAAATACCAGTCTACCAGAAAGGCTCTCTGAATGGCGTAAACGCCACCGCCCTCAATACGGAGATGCGTATCGCGCCAAGCCTGTTTCTTATCACCCTTCACATAGCGCAGAGCTATATTCATGCCGCCGATAAAGCCCACCTTACCATCTATGACACAGAGTTTGCGGTGGTTACGATAGTTTACCTTACTCGTAAAAGCCGGAAAGCGGACTGGCATGAACGAATGTATATCAATGCCTGCATCACGCATACGTTCAAAGAATTCATCCTTCACCTTCCAGCAGCCTACATCATCATAAATCAGTCGCACCTCTACTCCCTGCTCCGCCTTATCAATCAAGGCATCAGCTATCAGATATCCCAAGGCATCGGCTTCGAAGATATAGGTATCGAGATGAATATGATGCTTTGCCTGTCCTATATTATATAATAAGGTAAGGAAGAAATCGTAGCCATCGGTATAAATATCCACCTGATTATCTTTAAAAGGCAGCGCCCAACTCTGGTTGGCAAAGAGATTCATCAGCGTTTTATTGCTGTCTGGCAGGTGAAGATTCTCCTGCTCTACGAACTCGAGCATGGAGCGCTTGGTGAGCTGGTCCATGCTGCGGTCGCTGATAAGCCGTTCCTTGCGGGTATTCTGTCCGAAGAAGAAATAGAAGATGATACCCACAAAGGGGATGAAGAAGAAGACCAATATCCATGCCATCGTCTTGGCGGGTTGACGATTGTCCATCAAGACGGTGATGATAGCCGGAACGGTTATCACGACATAAAGCAACAGATATATCCAGTGAAAATAAATCATATAGCGTTTCTCCTTTTTAATCTCTAATACTTCTTTACAGAGTTTCTCCCCCACAAGACAGGGGCTCCGGTTAATTGAAGATATTGTTTGCCTGGCTCGCCAGAAGCGTGTTCATCTGCTTGAGTTTCATAAACTCCTGCAGCAGTTCACGATTGGTCGGATTCTTGGCAAACTCCTGCTGAACCTCTATAATACGCTGAGCAATATAATGAGTGCGGAAACTCAAGATGTCTTTAAAGACAAACTGACGGAGTTTGTCGGCACTCATCTTCATCTGCAGACTAGCCGTAGATACCTCCTGGGCACCTGTAGGCAAACCAGCCAACCTGCTGATTTCCGGATTCGGATGATTGGCAAAATAAGTTTCGGCCACAAAATCATCTTCTTTTTCCAGATGCTCCACAGCCTCCTGCATAATCTGATTATATAAATCATTATGAAATTTGAACCCATCTCCACCCAAATCAAGACTGATATACTGGGCCACAGCTACCTCCACATCATTGCCGTCTACATCCTGTACTGTGATGAGCTGGTCGCCATGATGAATAATCAACTGTACCAGAAGTCCTTCTACCTCCAGGAGTTTATCCAGTGGGGTAACCGCTCTCATCGCTGATTGCACCTGCTGCGCTGCCGCTACAGGCGAATCTTTCAATCCCGCTGCACGTCGCTCTGCCTTTACCTGCTCACTCATACCGTTGCGCACAAAATTGTTCAAGGCATTCACGATAATTGCCTCGTTCACGCCCAAACGGTGAGAACAGTCGGTGATATAAGAAGCGCGCGTTATCTGATTCTTGATTTTAGAGATGCTCTCAACAATCGAATTGATAGCTTGACTTCTCTTTACAGGGTCTGTCACGCCGCGTAGCAGAATATCGGTCTTAAACTGTATGAAGTCGGTCTGATTCTCCTGAATATATCTTCTGAATTCCTCTGCCGAATGACTGCGGGCGAAACTGTCAGGGTCATTACCATCAGGGAGAAAGAGCACCTTTACGTTCATCTCTTCTTCAAGCAGCATATCGGTACCTCTCAGCGCAGCATGAATACCCGCATTATCGCCATCATAGAGAAGAACGATGTTACTGGTAAAGCGGTGCAGCAATCTAATCTGATGCACGCTCAGCGCCGTACCCGAGTTGGCCACTACATTTTCGATGCCACACTGATGCATCGAGATAACATCGGTGTATCCTTCCACCATAAAGACACAATCCTCCTTGGCTATCGCCTTCTTGGCCTGATAGAGTCCATAGAGTTCGCGTTCCTTATGATAGATAACGCTATCAGGCGAGTTGACATATTTCTGGCTGATGCCCTTGGTTCTGCTGTCGAGCACTCGTCCGCCAAAAGCCACCACCTTGCCGCTCACGCTGAACCAGGGGAAGATGGCTCTGCCCGAGAAACGGTCAAGAATCTTATCCTCACCCGACTTATTGCCGGCTTCGTCCTTATCCACCTTGAAGCAGAGTCCCGTATCAACCAGATATTTCGGATTATAGCCAGCCGCCTTAGCCGCTTCTGCAAGAGCAGTACGCTTAGGGAGCGCAAAACCCAACTGGAATTTTCTGATGATATCATCCCTGAAACCTCTACCTCGGAAATAAGCCATACCGATAGCGATACCATCCACATCATGCAAGAGAATATCCTGGAAATATTTCGCCGCCCAATCGTTGACGATAAACATGGATTCTCTTTCGCTCTCGCGCTGTTTTTCTTCATTGGTCAGTTCCCGTTCCTGAATCTCTATTTTATATTTCTTGGCGAGCCAGCGAAGGGCATCGGGATAGGTCATCTGTTCCAGTTCCATCAGAAAGTTGATTGCATTGCCTCCCTTTCCACAGGTAAAGCAATGACAGATACCTCTTGTAGGAGATACAGAGAAAGATGGATTGGAATCGTTATGAAAAGGACACAAGCCGACATAATTGATGCCACGCTTCTTGAGCGTAACAAATTCAGATACCACCTCTTCTATCTTGGTGGCATCCATAATTTTTGCTATCGTCGGTCTGTCTATCATTATATATATTCTTTTTCTGTTTTTACTATGCAAAATTACTATTTTTCTTTGAAAACACAAAGAGAAACGGACAGAAAAGTAAAAATGAAACATATTAAAAACTAAAGTTTACATAAAAAAAGGTACATTCGGATAGTTTTGGCTATCTTTGCAACCGGCAAAAACACATTGCTGACAATCGGAAAATAACAACAAAATAAATAAATATGAAACTAAACAACATCAAGCGAACATTCCTGGCAAGCGCTGCCCTGCTCACAACTATCAGCATGAGCGCAGCCGACAGATTTGTGAATTTCAAGCAAGGAGACTTGCTGCTGAATGCCAATAACCGGGTAGAAATCTACATGGATACCAATGACTGCAAGGGAGTGAGCTATGCTGCTCATGCCCTGCTGAAAGATATCAAAAGTGTGAGTGGAGCCACAGCCACCCTCACCTCGGATGCCGGTTTTCTGAAAAAAGCCGACACAGCCCGACCAGCTATCCTCGTAGGCACCATCGGCCATTCTGCAGCCATCGACCAACTGGTTAAACAGAAGCGCATCAACGGAAATCTGCTGAAGGGAAAACGTGAAAAGTTTATCATCACGCTCATAGATGGTCAGCTCGTCATTGCTGGCAGCGACCGACGAGGCACCATCTATGGCATCTACGAACTCTCGCAGCAGATGGGCGTATCGCCTTGGTATGACTGGGCAGACGTGCCTGTAGAGCACCACGATTCTATTTTCGTAAACAAGGGAATCTATACAGATGGCGAACCTGCCGTACGTTATCGCGGCATCTTCCTCAACGATGAAGCTCCCTGCCTCACGTCATGGGTAAAAAACACTTATGGCACCGACTATGGCGACCACCGTTTCTATCAGCGCGTTTTCGAACTGGTATTGCGACTGAGAGGTAACATGATGTGGCCTGCCATGTGGGGCTGGGCGTTCTACGCCGATGACCCGGAAAACGAGAAGACGGCAGATGAGATGGGCGTAGTGATGAACACCTCCCATCATGAGCCGATGGCACGCAACCACCAGGAATACGCCCGCAACCGAAAGGGATGGGGACCTTGGAACTATCAGAAGAACAAGGCTAACCTGCAGAAGTTCTTCCGTGAGGGAATAGAGCGCATGAAGGGAACCGAACAGATTGTAACCATCGGAATGCGTGGCGACGGCGATGAGGCGATGAGCGCAGAGGCAGATACGAAGCTGATGACCAACATCATCAACGACCAGCGAAAAATTATCGCTGACGTAACCGGAAAGAAGGCAAGCGAAACACCGCAAGTATGGGCTCTATACAAAGAGGTGCTGGATTACTACGACAAGGGCATGAAGGTGCCCGACGATGTAACCCTCCTGCTCTGCGATGACAACTGGGGCAACGTGCGCCGTGTGCCGAATGCCCAGGAACGAAAGCACAAGGGCGGATGGGGATTGTATTATCACGTGGACTATGTGGGAGCACCTCGCAACTCAAAGATGCTCAACTGTACCCCAGTGCAGAACCCATGGGAGCAACTCACCCTAGCCTATGAGAATGGCATCGACCGTCTCTGGATTCTCAACGTGGGCGACCTCAAGCCGATGGAATATCCTATCAGCCAGTTTATGGACATCGCTTGGAATCCTCATAAATATGCCGTCAACCAGATTACCAACCATACGAGAGACTGGTGTGCCCAGCAGTTTGGCGAGGAGCAAGCTGACGAGGCAGCAAGATTACTCAACCTCATCTGCAAGTACAATGGTCGCTGCACCCCAGAGATGCTCGACAAAAACACCTACAGCCTGGAGAACGGCGAATGGCAGGAAGTGGTGAACCAGTATCTGAAGATAGAAGCCGATGCGCTGCGCCAGTACAACAGTCTGCCAGCCGCATACCATGATGCCTACCGTCAGATCATCCTCTTTCCTATCGAAGTGATGAGCAATCTGCACCAGATGTACTTTGCCCAAGCGATGAACAATCAGCTCTATGAGCAGGGCAACCCGAAGGCGAACATCTGGGCGGATGAATGCGAGAACCATTTCAAGAGAGACTCTTTGATTTGCGATGAATACAACCACAAGATGGCTGGTGGCAAATGGAACGGCATGATGACGCAGAAGCACATCGGCTACACATCATGGCACGATGGCTTTGAGAAAGATACCTGTCCTAAGCTCTTCCGGGTATCAACATCTTCTAATGAAACGGTGATAGCTGGCAATGATGGCGTGGTAGAAATCGAAGCACCTTATTACAGCAGCAAGACGGATGCTGCCGAGGCAAAATGGACAGAGATTCCATTCATGGGCAAGAGCGTATCGGCAATGACTCTGATGCCGTATACAAAGAACGTGAAGGGAGCCAGCATCTCTTACAAGTTTAAGATGAAAGCCGGAAAGTCTTCGGATGGCAAGGCTGCCAAGAGCAACGTTCAGAAGGTTCGCATCCACGTCATCACAAAGTCCACATTGGATTACCTCAACAAGGGTGGTCTCACCTATGGTGTCAGCATCGACGGAGCCACTCCTATTCAGGTCAACTTCAACAAGGACCTAAACGAGAAGCCAGAGAACATCTACAATATCTATTATCCAACGATAGCCACTCGCATCGTGGATCAAGTGATAGAGTTGGAATTGCCGGCTACTGCTGATGGCATCCATACCCTCACGCTGACTCCTAACGACCCAGCCATCGTCTTCGAGAAAATCGTGATTGATGGAAGAGGAGGGAAAAAGAGAGTCAAAGTGATTTAAAGGTAGCATATAATAAAAGGTATAGGCACGCACCCACGAAAGGATGCGTGCCTATTCTTTTTACGCAAACTATCACTATCTTCTTATGTTCCATACTTCGTAGCATTCATTTTTACATAAACAATCACAATAGTAACAAATAAATGAAAAAAAAGAGTATTTTTTAAATCTTTTTTGAGAAATATACGTTTATATGAGTAAAGTTAGAAACATAAAAACAAGAAACGAATGAATATAGGCAACCCAAAACTCATAAAACAACTGGAGAGTCTTGTCGACAATCGGCAAGACTGGCTATTTCGTTTTGCCTATATTCGAATCGGGCAACGTGAGGATGCAGAAGATATTGTGCAAGAGGTGCTGCTTGCAGCTTTCAAGAAACTGAAAGAAGGGCAACAAGTGGAAGAGTTGGACCGCTACATCATTCGCTCTGTTAGCAACGCATGCCGAGACTACTTGCGCAAAAAACGTCCGCAAATCATTGCTATCAATGAAGCGGCAAGCATACCTACCAGCAATGGTGACAAACAGATACACGAGGAATTTCTCAGAATATCAAAACTGCTGGAAGATATTCCACAGGAGCAAGCGGAAATCGTAAGAATGAAATGTTACGACAACTTGACGTTCCGGGAGATAGCCGAACTGGAGGAGATACCAGAAGCTACCGTGAAATCTCGCTATCGCTATGCCATCCAACATATCCAACAACGACTCAGAAAGGAGAAAAGTATATGAAAGATCAAATGAACATCCATAATGACAAAGGATTTGAGGATATAGAGCAACTGCTCCAACCTCAATGTGATTTCCATGCCTCCTCCCAAACCAAGCAACAAGTAATAGAGAAGGCAAGGAAGAGCTTGGTCAGCCATCGCACCTTGCGTATCTTTCCATGGATTTGCGCAGCATGCGTGGCTGGCATCATCGCTATCATCCTGCAACCACCCAAGGATACCACTTCTGCGTCGGGCAATGCGACAATGGCTGTGAGAAAGGCTATACAGCCGATGCAAAAAGCTATGATGCAAGAAAAGAATTTGACGGCAGAAAAGGAAAATACAGCAGAAAAAGCCATCACAGAAGAGAGCAGGACATACGAGAAGAAAAAGACTTTCGCCAAGCTCAATGCTCCCAAAAGGGAGGCTAAGCCTAAAGCTGAGTTTGGAGATGACATGCCAGACACCGAAGAAAAAGGTCCGGTACTCTTCCCTATGTCAACCTTGCCCAAAGAGCATCTTTTCAAAATGCAGACAGCAGAGGTTCAAGCCACTACATGCAATGCCGTGCAAAGTGAGGATGACCGCCAACAAATACGGCGAATCACCGTTAAACTCTAAAGAAAGTATATATAATTAAGGTATAAACATTAAAGAACAAAGAACATGAAAAAGTATATCATATATTTATTGCTCATGATGTTCTCATCAATGGGAGCACAGGCACAAAAGTCTTATTTCAAAGAGGCTTTGGAGAAATTGGTAAGCAACAAGGCGTTCACCATAAATCAATCAGGAGCAAAAAATGAGGTTGGTGACACAGCACAATGGAGTTGGAAAAAATATCGCTTTAAAACTCTCAAGAAAGACAAGTTTCTCAAGGAACTGGACAGAATCAACAAGGCTTTTCAGAAAGATTGCAATCAGCCTGTAACTGACTTTTACTATATGGTAGATGGAAACAACAACCCACTTAAAACATGGATGAACTTTGACATATCTGTAGGCAACGACCTTATTATGGTTGGAAATTTCTCGGCATATAGCGTCCTTATCAATCGCCAACAAATGGGTCACTCTGGCATGCGCAGAGTCTGTGCCATAGAATGGGGCCATATCATAGAGAATGGTTTGGTTAACGAAAAAGGCTATGAAGGAAACATCAGTATCGTAGAAGGAAAAGCTCCTTTAAACAAGCACCGCGTAGCTGACGAAATAAAACAGCAACCATATAATGCCGTCCACTATACAGGTGTTCTTACCCCAATAGACACCCAAGAAGAAAAGGCTGCTCCAAAAGAAGAGACTAAAGAAGAAAAAGAAGTGCCTAATGAGCAATTGACCAAGATGCTAAAAGATGCTCAGACCAACCTGAAAGGCAACTTTGAGATTATTGGCAAGCGTGACCCAGAGCTTTGGGATCGTGGCTACTTTATCAGTTATAAAGACGAAACAGATATGTATGTAGAGCCCATCCTAGTGGCTACCAACGGCACTAACTTCTCATACAAGCACGACCTGAAGGACATTACCATGGGAAGAGTGAGAGCACTGATGAAAGATGGAACCATCTGCTCGGCATGGATAGACATACCTTTTGTACCAGGAGAGATAGCAGAGCTAAGCGTACACAATGGTTGCTACAGCCTCACAGGATCAAGTTTCTATAAGCAGTGGGTGGAAGAGGAAAGCAAGAACCATGATGGCTGGGACGAGCGCAAGTATACGGCTTACGCACTCAGCAATATCCATTCTCCTGGCATCATCTGCTATCTGTTCTATCAGCATTTGATAAAAGGTTCTTCGAATCAAAAGAAAATATTCAAAGCCCTCCCAACAACTCTACAAGAGAATCATGTGGGTCGCTTTATCAAAAAGCATATGAACAATAAATTATAAAAATCTCAACTTTCAGTTACATTCATTTAATACATATGTGATGTAAGAAAGGACATACTGCATAGAACCCGATGCCACCTCTATCAGTTTTGATGGAGATGGCATTTTTGCTTCAAATTAGCGCATCCCCAATAGAGGTAAATTTCAATGCCGACTTAAACGAGAAGCCAGAGAACATCTACAGCATTTACTATCCTACAAATGATCAGAACGTTACATTAATGATTTTCCCCCGATTGTCTTCCCTTGCGCTTTGCAATTTTTCCCAAAGCATTGATGGATTCAAGATAAGCTTCCTCTACTGGAGTTAATGTCTTGACCTGATATTTTCGATACTCAGCTATAGCTTTGTCCATTGCCTCTTCATGGCTGATGCTTCCCGATCCCTTCAACAAAGGTCGCCCTGTGGATTGCAGGATAGTATCAAGTTGTTTCACATAATCCATCATATAGACTGGGCGATGCTCCATTGCCATAATCTCCGCAAAGTCAAAATAACCGGAAACAAGATTATTGAGTATCTTCAGCTCATTTTCTTTCAGATAGTTCTTGGCTATTTTGATGTCTTTGATAGCTGGTAGTTCGCCCTCAAATGTCGTCAAGCCCATAAATGGTTTGTCGGCATCCGCACGCTCATAGATAACTTCTGCCGCTGTATGCCCATGAGCAGCATAGTGCAACTTATTTTGCACGATTTTAAAGAAAAGCTTTGAGGCATCAGTTCGAGGGTCATAGTCAACACTTGTGGCATAGATGTCCAGAACTTGTCGATAGAGCACCTTTTCTGACGAACGAATATCACGGATACGGTCGAGCAACTCTTTCCAATAGTTGCCACCACCAAGATTCTTCAGACGTTCATCGTCCATCGTAAACCCTTTTACGATATACTCATTCAGTCGCTCTGTAGCCCATTGACGGAAACGTGTGCCTTGAATAGATTTTACACGATAGCCCACAGATATGATAACATCAAGGTTGTAGAACTTCACTTCTTTGCTTTGGGTTTTTCCTGCCATAGCACCATGCTGAGTGGTTATTCGGAATTTCCGAACAACCACTTTTTCATCAAGTTCTCCCTCTTTAAAAATATTTGATATATGTTCTACTATCGTAGACTTACTCTTATTAAACAAGGAGGCGATTTGATCTTGGTTTAGCCAAACCGTCTTATTCTCCAATCTCACATCAAGCTTCACGCCATCATCAGATTGGTAGATGATCATTTCTCCCAAATCAGTTTGGGGTGCGTCCTCCCATTTATAGCCACAATCCAAGCAAAGATGCAGTACACCCTCTGTCTGCACATTGTCAGAATTGCACTTTGGACATTTTATATTATTATTCATCATTGTTTCGTCTTTGTTATTATCTAAGTCAAAAAATGATATTCTTGTATGACTTATGCTTAGACATTATTATTTTTCCATTTCCTTTCTTTGAAAGCAGGATGTCACCCTTCTGATAAGCAACAACAGTCCCGACATTAGGATCACTTTTTTCTATTTCACTTCTCTCTCAACATCCATTCCCACGTAGGAAGAACATGAACCTGCTTGCCATCTATCTCAAGCTCTTCCTTCTCCTCCATCGTAAGAATATATCCCTCAGCCAAGCCATAAGCATTCATGGCTTCCATCAGCCCCTCGATTTCTCGCTTGCGAGTTTTCTCGTCATTCATCACTATCGTTACTTGATAAGCCTTCATGATTCTCATGCCCTCTCTAACAACAAAGTCGCACTCCTTCTTATCTGCATGATAAAAAACATCATATCCGCGGCGTTTCAACTCGATGAACACGATGTTTTCCAACTTCACTCCCATATTGTCGGTGGCATTGAATCCAATGCGACTCACGATGGCATTGTCGATGAAGTAAATTTTCTTCGGGTTCAGCATCTGCACCTTTACCGATGGCGAATACTTCAAGAGCTGGAATATCATATAGGTTTGCTCGATGTACTCCAAATAGTTTTTGACGGTTTCGGAATGACGAATGCCCACTATCTTACCCAGTGAGGTATAGGTAATGCGCTTCGTGGCATTGCTGGCGAGATAAAAGATGAGTTCCTGCATCTCCTTATCATTGGTCAACCCATTACGAGCCATCACATCACGGAAGATGATGCTATCGTAGAGTGACGAGAGGTAACGAGTGGATGACGACTGGAGATACTTAGGAAATCCACCTTTCTCCAAATACTCCTTGAAATGCCCCAAGAGAATGGCACGCTTGCTGGTTAGATAAAAGTCCTTGGCTTCCAGCTGCACCTTTGCCAACTGCAAGTATTCTTGAAAGGAAAAAGGGAAAATCTCCACTGCAATATAACGCCCCGTGAGATGAGTGCCAAGCTCTCTACTCAGCATTCGGGCATTTGATCCGGTTACAATCACCTTATTGCCTTCGTTGTAGAGACGGCGCACAAAGGTCTCCCAGCCCTTCACATTCTGTATCTCATCAAAATAATAGGTATGCTGCTCACCAAAGAGTTCGAAGAAACATTCTTGCAATGTTTGGAAATCAGAAACCGTAAAGTTGACCAGTCGCTCATCATCAAAATTGAAAAAGAAGTCTTGCTCCGGCAACTTGTTACGCATTTGCTGGAGCAAGACAGACTTTCCACAACGTCTTATACCAGTAATAATTAGTATCTCCGTTGTGGTAAGCCACTCTTCCTCTATGTCTCTCGGCACAGTATCTTGTGCTATATTCTTGCAGTATTCCTGCTGCTCAAATATAATTTGCTTTAATAACTCTTTCATGTTCAATCATTTATTTGCTTGCAAAAATACGATTTTTTAAGTAAACAACCAAATAAATCTTCTTTTTTGTTCATTCTGAATGAGTAATTTCTATCATTTTTACTCATTCAGAATGAGTAATTCTGAGCAAAACCACTCATTCTAAATGAGCGTTTCTTGAAAAGCGCCTTTTATTCACCTTCTACCTTGCATCCACTGAACCCCATTTCCTGCGCCTTCTCAGGTCCGAAGGTGTAATAGATAGTCTCAGCCTCATCACATACCTCCCCCCTGCGAATTGCCAAGGGTGAGATGGATGGTAACAATGCTGTGGGAACTTACATATCAACGCAGTCAAGCAGTTACTATGATGAAGGAAGCCCTTACCAATATGACGTGAAAGGCAAGACCGCCTCTTTGCTTTCCGAGATTATCTATGAGAACCGACTGAAGCCATTTACGCTCTCCGTAGGCTTGGCCTATACCTACAAGCACACTATGAACAACTACCAAGGAGATGTATTCGCCCAGAACAAGACAGACAATAACAAGGTGTATGCCTTTGGTGAAATAAAAGGGGAAAGTGCCAAATCACTTTCCCTCTTTCTCCTCCATCCATTCTTCCAATACCTCGCAATACTCATCATTTTGCTCGGCAAATGGCATGTGTCGGGCTCCTACGAAGAGATGCCACTTGGAATCTGGGATACCATCGTAGAGCGTCTTTGCTACCAATGGAGTGCAGAGGTCATTGGTTCCACTCATCACAAGGCATGGTACTTGTATCTCGCCCAAGCGGTCGGTGTAATCATAATCACGGAGCGTACCTGTAGGAGTGTATTCGTTTGGTCCCCATCCATAGAGATAAGCCTCAGCACCTGCACGCTTCTTTCGGCGAAGACACTCTGGACTATCCTCCGTCACCTCACCGGCACAATGCAGGAGCATGAAGTGTTCATTCGCCTTGGCATACGCCTCGCTCGAAAAGTCATCCTTCGCCTCAGCCTCAGCGATGGCACGCTGGTCTTCCTCCGACATAAACTTAATCATGCGATGTTGCTCACTTGCCCAAAGCTTGCTGCTCGAAAGAGTGCTGCTGAGGATGGCTGACTTCACGCCCTTTGCTTGCTTCTCTATCAGATAGATGATGGCGAGCATGCCACCCCACGACTGTCCCAAGAGATGAAAATGGTCGATGTGGAGATAGTCGATGAGCACACAGAGTTCGTTGAGCCAAGTCTCTGGTGTCCATAGTTCGGGATGTCCCTCCACAAATGAGTTGCCACAGCCCAACTGGTCGTACATGATGACAGCTCTACCTGATTCCGCTACCCTATCCAATAGCTCGAAATAGTTGTGGGTACTGCCTGGTCCACCATGCAAGAGGATGATAGGGCTCTTGCCCTCCTCTGTTTTACCTACGATACGATAATATGTTTGATAGCCCATGAAGGGCATATATCCTTCCTTGATTTCCATTGTCTTCAAATGTTTTTATTGTTACCTAAACTGTGTTATCTAATTTTGCTGCTCCTATACCTTATTATATAGTCCCTCATTTTCCTTACGCAAGAACTCTGTCATTCGTTCCTTTGAAGGCACGTTGAGTTGATATTTTGAGATAAACACGCTCTCGTCCAAATCAAGCAAAGAATACTCTGCCATTTCCTGTCCTACTTCCGAGCAAAGGAGAATACCGATTGGGGGATTATCATCTGGCTGCATGATATTCTTGCGATAGTAAGCAAGATACATGTGAAGCTGGGCGGCATCGGCATAGTTCAGGCGATTCGCTTTTAATTCGATGATGACATGACGTTTCAATATCCTATGATAGAAGACTAGGTCTGCCTTGAAATAGCGGTCGTCAATCAACATTTTCTTCTGACGTTCCTCAAAACAGAAGCCCATACCAAGCTCCAAGATAAAGTCTTGAAGATGGGTGATGAGGGCTGTCTCCAAGTCTGACTCTTCCACTACATCCTTGGCTTGCAAGCCCAAAAACTCAAAGGTAAATGGCGACTTGATGTCAAGGGCGAGCGTATCTGTCTCAGCCTTGCCTTCCACCAACTTCGCCAACGCCTCAGGCTTTTGACTCCATCCACTGCGGAAATAATAGTTGGAATCAATCTGGCGTTGCAATTCCCTGACACTCCAAGTGCCACGAATTGCCATCGTCTCGTAGAAAGCACGCTCCAAAGGGTCAGTAATAGGGAGAATGGCAACTAAATGAGTAAAAGACAACTTATTAAAAAGCAAGTTTGACTTTACTGACAATGGAGCTATTTTGTCAGATACTGCAACATTTCCAAATTGGTCAGTCAGTGACTGACCAATTCTATTTCGCTTTAAATCAGCTATTTGCAATTGGTCAGTCACCGATTGTCCAATTTGACTTTGAGACAACAAGAAGCCAGCAACCTCTTTATCCAAGTGTGAATATACTTGATAAAATTGACGATAGATTTTCAATGTTGTCACACTATACTTCTTTTTACCAAGTCTTCCAGAAAGGCATTTCAACAATTTTTCACCATACTTAGCTCTATCAGCTCCCTTCTGCTCATACTCCACAATATAATAGCCCGTCAACCAAGCCTTGGCTGTGACGTGGCGATTAATCACTAAGCGAGCATTGTTCTGCAATACATCTTGCGTATGCTGAATATGGGCTACAAGACCATCGAAGTCATTGTTTTGCGACATTTGGGTTTCATTATTCTTCATATTCGGTGGAGTTTTGAAAGACATGTATATCACATTTATCATGTGCATATATTATAATGTGCAAAAATATAAAAAATATGGCAATTAAACAAATATATCTTGCTTATTTTATCAAAAGAACTTAAATAATTTGGCTGTTTCTAGCTAATGCAATATCTTTGCATTCTAAATAATAATGAAACCAAATAAAAATAGAATATATGTTTAGTGGAATCGTAGAAGAAATGGCTACCGTAGTAGCTATCAAGCATGATAAGGAGAACATCGACTTCACATTGAGATGCTCTTTCGTTGATGAACTCGGCATCGACCAGAGCGTGGCGCACAATGGTGTCTGCCTCACTGTGGTGGAAATCAAGGACGGTACCTATACCGTTACTGCCATGAAGGAAACCCTGGACCGCAGCAACCTCGGTCTGCTCAAGGTGGGCGACAAGGTAAACGTGGAACGTTCTATGGTGATGAACGGCCGTCTGGATGGTCATATCGTACAGGGACACGTGGACGAGACTGCCAAATGTATCGCAATGAAAGACGCTGATGGCTCTACTTATTTTACTTTCGAATATGAGCTCAATAAGGAAATGGCAAGAAAAGGCTATTTCACGGTCGACAAGGGCAGCGTTACCGTTAACGGCGTTTCGCTCACCGTATGTGATCCTACAGACAACACATTTACCGTTGCCATCATTCCTTATACCAGAGAGAATACCAACTTCTGCGACATCGAAGTGGGAACGGTAGTGAATATCGAATTCGACATTCTGGGCAAATATATCGCTCGACTCAAGAGCTTTGAATAAGCCAGTAAAGTTAAGTACGGATGTTCTAAAAAACTTGCACATTTCTTGCGTTTTGCGCACAAAGCAAGACTAAATGGGCATTTTTTTTATAAAATATTTGCGTAAGCCATAAAAAAGTGTTACTTTTGCCCCCGTGTTTTGTCCCAAATTGAACATTGGACAGTAACTTATTAGACGATAGCAAGTCTGACAATCGCACTAGACGACGTACAACTTGAGTACTGAGCACTAACAAACTTAGGAAATTATAACAATAACCATTTTTAAAAATATGAGTTTAAAAATCGTAGTACTTGCCAAGCAAGTACCTGACACAAGAAATGTGGGTAAGGATGCGATGACCGCCGAAGGCACAGTAAATCGCGCTGCCCTTCCTGCAATCTTCAATCCTGAAGATTTGAACGCATTGGAGCAGGCTCTCCGATTGAAAGAGCAGAATCCAGGTTCTACAGTTGGTATTTTGACCATGGGTCCTCCACGTGCTGGCGAAATCATCCGCCAGGGTCTTTATCGTGGTGCAGATACGGGTTGGTTGCTCACCGACCGTCTCTTTGCCGGTGCTGACACATTGGCTACTTCCTATGCCCTTGCTACCGGAATCCAGAAGATTGGTGACGTAGACATCGTAATCGGTGGTCGCCAGGCTATCGATGGTGATACTGCTCAGGTGGGTCCTCAGGTGGCTCAGAAGCTGGGATTGAACCAGGTTACTTATGCAGAGGAAATCCTCAAGGTAGAGGATGGCAAGGCTACTATCCGCCGCCTCATTGATGGCGGTGTTGAGACCGTAGAGGCTCCATTGCCATTGGTAATTACCGTAAACGGAAGTGCTGCTCCATGTCGCCCATGCAACGTGAAGCTCGTTATGAAATATAAATACGCTACCTGCCCTATGGAGCGCAAGGGTGATGAACCTTGGACCAACCTCTATGAGGAGCGCCCTTACCTCACCCTGAACCAGTGGAGCGTTGCCGATGTTGACGGCGACCCTGCACAGTGCGGTTTGAGCGGTTCACCTACCAAGGTGAAGGCCGTGAAGAACATCGTGTTCCAGGCAAAGGAGAGCAAGACCTTGACCAGCAGCGATGAGGACATCGACGGACTGATGAAGGAATTGTTGGACGAAAGTATTATCGGATAATCATCGAAGGATGATTCAGATTCCGATTCATTTAAAAATGCTTTATTAGAAAAGACAATGAACAACGTATTTGTATATTGCGAGGTAGAAGGCACAACCGTTGCCGAAGTATCTCAAGAATTGCTCACCAAGGGTCGTAAGCTCGCTAACCAGCAGGGCGTGGAACTCCATGCCATCGTGGCTGGTACTGGCATCAAGGGTCAGGTAGAGGATCAGATTCTCCCTTACGGTGTAGATAAATTATTTGTTTTCGATGCTGAGGGTTTGTTCCCATACACTTCAGCTCCACATACCGACATTCTCGTCAACCTCTTCAAGGAGGAGAAGCCTCAGATTGCACTGATGGGTGCCACCGTTATCGGTCGCGACCTCGGTCCTCGTGTTTCTTCTTCATTGACCAGCGGTCTTACCGCCGACTGTACAGAGCTTGAAATCGGTGATTACGACGATAAGAAGAGCGGCAAGCACTATGAGGGTCTGCTCTATCAGATTCGTCCTGCCTTCGGTGGTAACATCGTAGCTACTATCGTAAACCCAGAGCACCGTCCACAGATGGCTACCGTACGTTCCGGCGTGATGCAAAAGAGCATCTACGAGGGTGAGTGCAAGAAGGAAGTGGTTTATCCAGAGGTAAGCAAGTATGTTCCTGCTGAGGACTTCGTAGTAAAGGTACTCGACCACCACGTAGAGGCTGCCAAGCACAACCTGAAGGGTTCTGCCATCGTTGTAGCTGGCGGTTATGGTGTAGGAAGCAAGGAAGGCTTCGACCAGCTCTTCGAGTTGGCTCATCTCCTCCATGGTGAGGTAGGTGCTTCCCGTGCTGCCGTAGATGCAGGTTGGGTAGATCACGACCGTCAGATTGGTCAGACTGGTGTTACCGTTCATCCTAAGGTTTATATCGCCTGCGGAATCTCTGGTCAGATTCAGCACATCGCCGGTATGCAGGATTCAGGTATCATCATCTCTGTGAACAACGACCCTGATGCTCCAATCAACAAGATTGCCGACTACGTTATCAACGGCAATGTTGAAGATGTGGTTCCTAAGCTCATCAAGTACTACAAGCAGAATTCAAAGTAATCTGCATTACACATTATTTAAATAAGAAAAGTAAAATGGCTAATTACTATAGTGATCACCCTGAGATTGAATTTCATCTCAATCACCCATTGATGAAGCGTGTTGTTGACTTGAAGGAGCGCAACTACGCAGAAAAAGACCAGTTTGAAGATGCTCCTGTCAACTACGAGGATGCCATCGAGAACTACAAGCGACTGCTGGATATTACCGGCGATGTAGCTGCTAACATCATCGAACCAAACTCTGAGGATGTTGACCTCGAAGGTCCACACTTGGAGAATGGCCGCATGATCTATGCCAGCAAGACATTCGAGAACCTCGATGCTACCCGCAAGGCTGGCCTCTGGGGCTTGTCAATGCCTCGCCGTTACGGCGGCTTGAACCTGCCTAACGCCATCTTCTCTATGGCTTCTGAAATCATAGCTGCTGCCGATGCCGGTTTCCAGAACATCTGGTCGCTCCAGAGCTGTATCGATACACTCTATGAGTTCGGTTCTGAGGAGCAGCGCCAGAAGTACATCCCTCGCATCTGCGCTGGCGAGACCATGAGTATGGACTTGACTGAGCCTGATGCAGGTTCTGACTTGCAGCGCGTGATGCTGAAGGCTACACAGGATGAGGACGGCACATGGCGTCTGAACGGTGTGAAGCGTTTCATCACCAATGGTGACTCAGACATCCACCTGGTTCTGGCTCGTTCTGAAGAAGGCACCAAGGATGGTCGTGGTCTTTCTATGTTCATCTACGACAAGCGTGATGGTGGCGTAACCGTTCGTCACATCGAGCACAAATTGGGTATTCACGGTTCTCCTACCTGCGAGTTGGTTTACAAGAATGCCAAGGCAGAGCTTTGCGGTAACACCCGTCTCGGTTTGATTAAGTACGTGATGGCTCTGATGAACGGTGCCCGTCTGGGTATTGCAGCTCAGAGTGTAGGTGTTGAGCAGGAGGCTTACAACGAGGGCTTGGCCTATGCCAAGGAGCGTGCTCAGTTTGGTGAGAAGATCATCAACTTCCCAGCCGTTTACGACATGCTTTCAAGAATGAAGGCTAAGTTGGATGCAGGTCGTTCACTCCTCTACTGCTGCGCTCGCTACGTAGATATCTACAAGGCTTTGGAAGACATCGCCCGCGACTCTAAGCTCACTCCAGAGGAGCGTCAGGAGATGAAGAAATACACCCGTCTTGCTGATGCATTTACTCCATTGGCTAAGGGTATGAACTCAGAGTATGCCAACCAGAATGCATACGATGCCATCAGCATCCACGGTGGTTCTGGTTTCATCATGGAGTACAAGTGCCAGCGCCTGTTCCGTGACGCCCGCATCTTCTCTATCTACGAGGGAACCACCCAGCTTCAGGTTGTTGCAGCCATCCGCTACATCACCAACGGTACTTATCTCAGCATCATCAAGGAGATGTTGGAGAGCGAGGTATCAGATGATCTGAAGGCATTGAAGGAGCGCGTGGCTAAGCTCGTAGATCTTTACGAGGCTGCCATCAACAGGGTGAAGGAGGCTAACGATCAGGCAGTTCACGACTTCCTGGCTCGCCGTCTCTACAATATGACTGGCGACATCGTAATGTCTCTCCTCATCCTCGATGATGCTACCAAGGCACCAGAGATGTTCCAGAAGAGTGCCAATGTTTATGTTCGCATGGCAGAGGAGGAAGTTCTCGGTCATTCAGCATACATCCAGAACTTCAAGGCAGAAGATTTGGAGAGCTTCAAGGCATAAGACATTTATAAGAATCAGATAATTTAAAAAGTCCGTGGGCAATGAATGTTCACGGACTTTTTTTATTACAAACTTTCTTCTTTACTTACCTGATATACTCCCAAAAATTTTGGGGGAATCGGATATTATTAGGGTAAGAATTTCGGGGGAATCGGATACCACATATCTATCTTTCTCATTTTCATTGAATTAGCAAAAATATCAAGTTTTGTACAGCAAAGTACAAGATTAAAAGGAACTTTCTGCAAAAAATGCAACAAGCATCTACCTCAATCGGAGCAAAAGAAATGTACACCTCATAAATATACTTTATAAGCAGATTTCTTCTACAAATTACAAACTATCGTTAAAAAACAAGCATCAAAGAAAGATTTAGCTGTTAAAATGAAGCTATTTAAAAAGAAATGACTATATTTGCAATGTCTAGCTCGGGTAAAAGCCCTTAATGGGCAAAGGTTGGGCAGACATACATATGGTAAAAGGCGTTTTTGTACGCTTTGGTTTTGACGATCGATGAACTTCGCAAATTCAACTGTAAGTCAAAAACAAAGCAATGCAGAACGCCTCATGAGGTGTATTATATACAGCCCTCATTGGCTTCGGACAATTCTATTGTTTGTTGTCAAGAGTGCTTTCTATATACTTACACTGGCGTGGGGCTTTCGGCGTTGCTCGTTTCGACTTACAGGGCAATGCGAAGGCCTATCGATCGTGGAACGAGTGACAGAATTGGCTCCACGCTTTTTCGTATGTATTAATCAAACAAGCGATTATTAAAAGGAAGGCAATGGAGTCTTTGTCTCATTTATAAATATCAGTAAATATGAATAAAGAATTGTTACAAATATTTCCTGCTATTATTAGGACTTATGGAGATAATGAGATTTTTAGTTCTCACGATTTTATAAATCGCATAAAGAGGCAGTTTCCAACAGAATATGATAACTTGGTTTCTCACACTTCTCACCACACCACACATGCAAGTATCGGCAGATTGCTAAGTATGAATCAAGCAGAAATGCACATCAGAAAAGTTGGCACAAAGAGAAGTCTGACAATATCGGGTAGTTGGGACACCATTCATACATGGAGAAGAGTTGCTATATTGTTGGTTTTGTTTATATCATTTAGTGTAAAGTTGTTGGCTTATGATGATGGGCAAGACAAAAAAGACTTTATCCAACAAGTCCAAGGATGGGAATGGCTTTATTCTGAATTGCCAAACGTTCAGAATGTATCATATCCATATGCAATGACATATAGAAGTTATGCGTCACACCCTATGTATCGCTTAGTTGATAATGCGCTTTATTCTGATAAAGGAGATTTGAAAAGAATTTCGTACCTGTTAAGATACAAATGGGACTTTCCTGTAACTTCATCAGAATTCGAAATCTATAACCGTAATATTGAAGATGAAGCAAAAGACGTTGAGGAAAAATGTATTTGGGAAAATAAAAAGAGTGACGCAGAGAACATTGTCCGAACAATTTGTAAAAAGTTAAGTGCAGAGCCTCTACCTGAAAATTTATATGCATCAGATGGAAGTAAGATCTTCTATACAACAAAAGATTATGCGGCATGGTATGCAGAGAAGCCAAATGAGGTAAATGATTGGATGAGACTGGGAAATGCTGATTGTCCATTGTTTCTTATTGCAAGAAAAGCATCCTTGAATGCAACTCATACAGTAACAAGTCCTGAAGGAAAAGACATAAAAGTCTGCTTTGAATTAAAAGAAAAGTATATTGAGCCATTAGTGGAATGGACTAGCCGCTTAAACTCAGATACTACGGTTTGTACATTTTCGTTCAAAGCTATTAATACACTTAATGATGTTATGGCTTTTATGGTGTATTGTCGTAATACTCAAGATTTCCAAAGTCATAATAGCGACATCGCTACAAAAGTAAATCGAGCAAAAGAAGATGTACGAGTTGCTTTCTTATTCCATTCTGGCAGCTATTCAGAAAATGAGATGATAAAAGACATCAAGGATTCTGTTAGAATGCACATGATGGTTTCAGATTATCAACACAATAAGTACTCTGTATGGGATGAAGGTGATAAGGTGAAACAAGAAATCGAAATAAGGCTCGGAATGCGTGAAAGGAAAAAGGTGGAACTTTCTCTAGAGCAGAAGAAACAATTTGAAACGGATGGTATGAAAATTCTCTGTCGTCATCTCGGAATAACTTATACTGCAGGTATGACAAAGGAGAAAATTGCAGAGGCATTCAAGAAAAAATATGCCAATTTAGATCAAATGACGCAAGCATTAAAAATACGCGACGCAGCAGTTGCAGCAGATGTAGAGTTGAAGGCTAAGGCTGTAAATATGCTTCAATATATGAAGCCCGATACCATCTCTGAAGAAACGAACAGAAAAGCAGATAATTATGTTCGTCAGCTACAAGATGACAATAATGATTTGATCGGAAACATATCTGCTATAGAAAGAATTGACGACACTAATTTTAAAATCGTATTCACTAATCCGAAGACGAATAATTGTCGTTCGGCTCGCATAAGATTTTTCTCAGATAAGCCTTTCAAATACGGTTACAAAATCATAATAGAATAAGCAGAAAAGATGAAACGTTTCCTTATATTATTATCGTTAGTGCTCTGCACACATTCTGCCATAGCTCAGTCCAAAGTATATGGCGACTTTGATGGTGACGGAAAGAAGGAGTACGCCTATTTGGTTCATCCCAAGACATATATAAATAAGGATGGGGATTTCGTTTATGAAGGAATGCCAAAGCCGGCATATACTTACATCAAGTTTTCCCAAAAGTCAATACCTGCTATCAAGATAAAGGACTGCATTGGCGGAAAACTTCAAAATCTAGGTGATATAAATGGTGATAAACGAGATGACATTGGATTGTGGTATGATTGGCTTTCTTCCGATTGGCATTCTTATGGTGCTTGGATATTCAAAAATGGCACATGGAGTATGGTATCCAAGCCTTTGGAAATACATAGTATGATGTGGAATATAAAAGGAAAGAATTTCAAGCCTATACAAAAGGCTGGATTGGGCAAAGTTAAGATATACTATAATACTTGGAGTAAAGATTACGAGCAAATTCTCATCAAACAAAAGATTGTTAGTATCTATCCTTAACGCCTCAACAACGTCATTTCAAAATTCCCCTTGGATTGCCTTTGGCAGCCCAAGGGGAATTTTGCTATTATTTTTTCTTGCTATTACTTCTCGCCATCGATGGGTCAGCAACATATTTTTGCTGTGGATGATTAATCATCTCCGGAATCCAATAGAAGAGCTGATTGTTTTCCAACAGAACCTTAATATTCTTATTTTTGAATGACTTTGAATTTCTATGTAGCAATACAGAAAGGTCATCCATGCTTAAAGGAACAAAAGAACACATATCAACCACCAGCTTATTAAGAACATCTTTAGGAACCCTTTTCCCGACCTCATCAATTCTCTTTTTTATATGATCAGGCAACAGAAGCAACAATTCTTCCCGATTTGCATCTTGGTACCTTTCTTCAAAAGCTTGGTACCTTTCGTTCTCACCTTGGTATCTTTCGCCTAATGTACCATGCTGAGATGGTATCTTTTCTCCCAATGTACCATGCTGAAGTGGTATCTTTTCTCCCAATGTACCATGCTGAGGTAGTAACCTTTCGCATAATGTACCAAGCTGAGGTAGTAACCTTTTACCTTGAGGTCGTAACCTTTCTCCTAAGGATACCACCTTGGAGGTTCTTATATAATAAGTGTTACGACCTTGCCCTTTCTTCTCGATAAATCCAAGATCGCAAAGCTTATGAATCTCCAAGCGTGCACGGGCATGAGTAATCGAAGGATCCAGCTGGCGATACGTAGCATTATCTATCGCACCCACTTCTCTCACGAAGACTAGAGCCAACTTCTGCTCATTCACCAAGCCAAACTCGGCATATTGAGCCAACCACTCCATATTCTCCTTGCTGAGGAAATGATGGAGCAGAAGTCTTGCCGTAAACTTATTCGCTTCATGGTTCGACCCTAAAGTTGGTATACAGTTGTACAGCTAAAAGGTATACAGTTGTACAGCTAAAAGGTATACAGTTGTACAGCTAAAAGGTATATAGTTGTACAACCAAAAGGTATATAGTCGTACAACCAAAAGGTGTATAGTTGTACAGCTAAAAGGTATATAGTC
>OBRN01000022.1_pt1 | contig 56191 bp, 43 predicted proteins | sample 1475621 | NCBI WGS metagenome assembly OBRN01 (sample SAMEA3360684, study PRJEB22359) | human gut metagenome | biome: ENVO:urban biome; feature: ENVO:human-associated habitat; material: ENVO:feces | place: Bangladesh | collected 2011 | reverse complement strand
CACAAGTGATAAATTTTTTCTCTTTAGCCATTTTACTTTTAGATAAAATATTAAATATGTTTTGTATAAATTCTCTTTCCTTAATGAACTAGTACAGGAATCCCAATAACCACAACGGTATCTTGTTGTCTTTGCCCACCTCTGTATTGTAGCGGGCATAGATGGTGTCGGGATTACTTCGAATCTTATTCGTCGATTGGGCATCGCAGATTCTGAACTTCTTGCTACCATCCACTGTATAGAAGTGGTCCTTGCCTCCCTGATGCACCTTATGGTCTTTCCAGAGCGAGTTAACGAAGAACGTTTCCATCACCTCTTGCGTGTCTATCTGGATAGGATAGATGGCATACATGAGGTTCGGGTTGTGCATCATCACCTTGGACGGTTTCTTTGGGAAATCCTGTCCTTCTGGATAAATCATGTTGATGAGTCGTGCATCTGCCAGATACTTGATGTAGTTCATCACGGTGGCGCGGCTGGTGTTGATACAGTCTGCCAGCTGACTCACGTTTGGGGCCTTGGCTCCTTCTACTGCCAACTGATAGAAGAGTGTCTTTATCTTCGGCAGGTATTTCAGTTCAATCTGCTTGATGAGGAGGATGTCAACCTCGGTCATCATGTTCATCGTCTTTAGTAGATTCTCTGTAAAGTTACGCTGCTCCAGAAAGAAAGGATAGAAGCCATGGTGCAGGTAGTCCTGGAAATATTTCATCGGACTTACCTTTGGCAGAATCTGCTTGATGATGTGCTCATGATTGCGCAGGATGTCGTCAAGTTCGTATGCCTTGAAGTTGTTGCCCGTCTGCAAGTTGATGAACTCACGGAACGAGAAGCCGCGCAGGTTATAGCTTTTCACGATGCCATTCAACTCAGGGTTCTCTTCCTTCAGCCGCATCACGCTGGAACCAGTGAATACAATCTTCAGTTCCGGATACAGGTCGTAGCATTTGCGGAGCTCCTTGCTCCAGTCTTGCTGCTTGAACACCTGGTCGATGAGCAATGTTCTGCCACCTTGTTTCACGAAGTCGCCGGCAAAGTCGGCGATTCCTCTACTCTGGAAATAGAAGTTATTCATATTCACAAACAAGCACTTCCGATCGTGTGGTCCAAAGTGCTCCTTGGCATACTGTAATAGGAAGGTTGACTTGCCTACACCCCGTGTGCCCTTGATGCCAATCAATCGGTCGGTCCAATCAATCTCATCCATCAAGGTTCGTCTCACAGGGGCATCAGTATGCTCTACTAGATAAGTATGTGTTCTGAAGAATGCTTCTTCCATGCGTCTATAATTGATTCAAATTTTGTTTTTATGATGCAAAGGTAATAATATATTTTATATTTGCAAACTCTAGATAGCAAAAACTAACTTTTTTTTCATTATTTAGCACTTTTCTACGTAAAAATGGCCTTCTCGTGCCATTTTTCTCCCAATATTTTGTAACTTTGCAGCATGAAACTACATATCTTCAATCCAGAACACGATTTGGCTTTGGCCGCTAATTTGCGACAGTTTACAGCTCCTCATGCAGGAAGACAGTTGCGAAGTGACCTGGCGTTTATTCCTGCCTTGTGGGCAGACCAGGGTGATTGGGTGCTTGTTGATGACATCGACAATGCACTCGACAAGGTGCGCCATTTGGGAATGCATCTTGCAGAAAAAGTTGAGTTTATAACAAAAGCACAGTTGGAGCATGCGCTCAAGACGGAGTTTCTTGACAGTATTCATCCCTGGGGATGGAACCTGAGCTTGAAACGGGAATTGGAGCAGATGAGGGTGCCGGAAATCATGCTGCCTACCGATGATATATTAAATAAGGTACGCGCGATTAGTAGCAGACAGTGGGCTGCCGAGCATTTGCAGCAGGGCGTGGTGTATGCCGATTCCTATCCTGAGGTGAAGGAATTGGTTCTGCAGCATGGAAAAGCTGTGGTCAAGGCTCCATGGAGCAGCAGCGGTAGGGGCGTGAAGTATGTTGCTGCCGATGAATTCCGAACAGCTGGGGAGTATCCTGCCTTTGAGCGTTGGACACGTAATGTCATTGCTCATCAAGGAGGCGTTACTGTGGAGCCTTATTATAATAAGGTGAAGGATTTCGGAATGGAATTTGAAATGCGTGACGGTAAGGTGAACTATCTTGGACTTTCATTGTTTGATACGGTTAAGAATGCTTATTCCGGCAACTTGCTTTGCTCGGAAGAAGATAAACAGAATATGTTGTTGCAATACGTGAATCAGGAGACTCTTGCTGCTGCATGTCAGAGAATTATGGATATCATGGAGCCTGCCTTGAAGGATGTCTATAGCGGTCCTTTTGGGGTGGATATGATGATTGCTTCAAAGAATGATGAATTGGAACTAGTGCCTTGTATTGAATTGAATCTTCGCAGGACGATGGGACATGTGGCTCTTGAACTGGCTAAAATTGCTAATCCACAGAGCTTAATGCGTGTGGAGTTTGATGGCAACAGATACCATTTGCGTGTGATGCCAGGCAAACAAACCGTTAATGAGTCTTAATTTTATGCAGCTTGATGCAAGGAATCATTGGTTTTGTCATTTCATAGACAGATTATCAACGAAATTAAATGATTATGAAGAAGAGTAATTATGGTAAAATGTTTAGTGCAGCCCTCATGATGATGGCTGCGATGACGATGACTTCTTGCTCTGGTAGCAAGAAAATATATGGTGGTTCTAATGTAGGTGAAAGCAGTGACATGGGAAAGAATGAAGAGGATTTAGATAATAGCTATCTGGTTCTTTCTGAAAAGCAGCATGATGTTATCAATAAGAATAATGAGTTTGCACTTCGATTGTTTGATAAAATCTCGGGTCAGTCTTCACAGATAGTCTCACCTATGAGTGTGGCTTATCTGATGGGTATGTTGGCGAATGGTGCTGATGGAAATACTCAGCAGGAGATTCTTAAGGCTATTGGATGCGAGGGCGTTAGTGTGGATGACTTAAATGAAACCTACAAGGCGATTCTCTCTACAGCTGGTAAACTTGACAAACAGACCAAGGTAGAGATAGCCAACTTCATTGCTGTTAACAAGAATTTTTCTGTAAAGGAGAATTTCAGTAAGAAGGTAGGTGATAGTTATCAGGCTGAAATCGAAAGCCTTGACTTTACTTCTGGCAAGACAACCAAGCATATCAATGGATGGTGCAAGGAGAAGACGCAAGGTATGATTCCTCAGATTATCGACCGTATGGATCCACAGGCTGTTTCATATCTGATGAATGCCATCTTCTTTAATGGTACATGGCAGTCGAAGTTTGATGCCCGAAACACGAAGGAAGAGAACTTCCGTGGTTATACACGTAATATACAGAAAGTGCAGATGATGCGCCAGGTTAAGAAGTTCTACTATTCCGAGAATGATACCTTCAAGGCTATCGATCTTCCGTATGGTAATGGTACTTATCGAATGATGGTACTTCTTCCTAACGAGGGCAAGAGCATTGATGATATGATGAAGGGCTTGAATGCAGAGAAGGTTGCGAATCTTGGTCACGATATGGAAGAATGTTTGGTCAACCTGAAGTTGCCTAAGTTTACTATCGAGCAGAATCTGTCGCTCAATGGTATCATCAGCGAGCTGGGTGCTCCTTCCATCTTTAATCCTGCCAAGGCTGACTTCTCTCGTTTTGCAAGTGGTGATTTCTATGTAAGCAAGATGCTCCAAAAGGCGAAGATTGAGGTGAGTGAGCGTGGTACGAAGGCGGCGGCTGTAACTGCGGCAATCATGCTGACTTCTGCTGCACCTATGGAGGTGCGCCATGTTGATTTTCATGCCGACCATCCATTTGTCTATATGATTCAGGATACTCAAAGCGGGGGTATCCTCTTTATGGGACAATATTGCGGAACAAATTAATTCTCAAGAATAACAGTATAAAAGTATAAAAGAAATCCCTTAGACTTCATCAAGTCTAAGGGATTTTTTTTATCTGAATTTCTTTTTTATCCGAATTTCTCCACGAACTCATCTTCTGTAATAATAGGAATGTTGAGTTCATGTGCTTTTTTGTTTTTGGAACTTTGGGAAGTAGCATCATTGTTGATCAGGAAATTGGTACTCTTGCTTACGCTTCCCGTCACTTTGCCGCCTTGGCTCTCAATGTAAGCCTTCAGTTCATTGCGGTTTTTATAGTGATGCACATCGCCTGTAACAACAAAGGTCAAGCCATCGCAGGCGCTTCCTTTCTCTACGGGTTCCTGTTCTACGATTTCCAGTTCTTTCATCAGCTTCTGTACATGGGCAAAGTTTGTATCATCCTTGAACCAGCCAATGAACTTGGCGCTTTTTTCAGGACCGATGCCATCGATGCTGGCAAATTCGTCATCGAACATGCAGAGGCGAGCTGTCTCTATCAGTTCTTTCACTGGGTAACGTTCGATGAGTTTCTTTGCTACATCGCCACCGCAGAGAGGAATGTTGAGCGCATAGAGCAGATGACGACCATCAGTCTGTCGGCTCTTTCTAATGCTTTCCAGCATATTGGTAACGCTCTTCTTGCCAAATCCCTCCCAGGCTGCTATCTCGTAGGCATGCTCGCCGAGATGATAGAAATCGGCATATTCGCTAATCAGCCCCTCGTTTACCAGTTTCCAGATAGTCTGCTCTGAGATTCCTTCGATGTTCAAGCCTTCCTTGCTCACGAATCTCGCAAACTTCTTGATTTGCTTGGCTGCACAGTGAGGATTGGTGCAATGTAGGGTCTTAGTACCGGTCTCGCTTTCCCTGACGGTAGCTGCAGCATGGCAAACAGGGCATTCTGTTGGGATTTCGAAAATACCTACTGGCTCTGTAACGTTGATAATTTTCGGGATAATCTTGTTTGCCTTGATGACCTGCAATTTGCTTCCCTTGCCTCCAATGCCCAGTCGCTCGCATTCACTAACATTGCAGAGTGAGGCACGCTGAACGGTAGTTCCTTCCAGTTCTACAGGCTTGAATACGGCTACAGGAGTAATGGTGTTGGCTGCACATGACCATTCGATGTGGTCCAACTCTGTATCTGCATGCTCGTCCTGCCATTTAAAGGCATAGCCTGCTCTTGTGGCATGGTGCCCGGTTACGGAACCGGTAGCTGCATAGGCGGTATCATCGTAGCAGATAACGAGTCCATCCACAGGATAAGGGTTAATCTTGTCGGTCACCTTTTGGGTGAAGCGGTCGATTTCTGCCTGGATGCTTGCTTCGTCAGGATGTTCGATTCGGGTTCTTTCCACCGGTTTGAAGCCTAAATCCTGCAACATCTGCATGCGTTCGCCCCATGAGTTGATTTCCTGTTCGGTATAGACCAGAGTGAAAGGAATCCACTGGATATGGCGCTGCTTCACTTCTTCTGCATCTTTGAGCGAAAGGGAGCCTGATGCAAGATTTCTTGGGTTGGCATAGTCGCCTTCGCTTTCGATGATAAACTGCTCGAAGTCGGCATAGGAAATAACTGCCTCTCCGCGAATCACAAGATGTCCCTTTTCCTTGATGGTCTTTGGAATGCCACTGATGGCTGATGCCAGGTGGGTGATGTTGGTTCCGATATGACCATTACCACGGGTCACGATTTTGGCAAGTTTGCCATTATCGTAGGTCACAACAAGGGTAAGTCCGTCTAACTTCCAGGAAATCCAGATAGGGCGATTTTCTGCCCATTTTAGCAGGTCGCTTACCAATTTTGTCTTGGCGAGAGACAGTGCGGCAAATTCATGTTCTTCCTTTTGACCTACGATGGAATCTTCTGATACCTTGTTGGTGGGAGAATCGGGGAGAACTTCACCCGTTTCCTCTTCCAGTTTCTTGAGTTGGTCAAACTTGGTGTCCCACTCATAGTCGGTCATCAGTTCCCCTTTGCCGTTATAATAAACGTCAGAAGCCTGGTTGAGTTGTTCAACCAAGCTTCTCATCAATATCATTTTATCTTCCATTAATTCTTAATAAATTTGCGGTTGTATGGTAAGTTTCTCGAAAGCGAAACGCATACCACGGTTGCCATAATTGATTCTTCCGCAGATGCTGAAGCCCATTTTTGAAAGGAGGCCAATCATCGGCAGGTTGTCAAAGTTAGTATCTACTTTGATGCTTGGTATCTTTTCTACTTCGCAGAGACTGTTCACCTTATTTATAAATATACGTGCTAAACCTTCTCTCTGATATTTAGGGAGTGTGGCAAAGCGATGAATTACATAGTAGTCACCTGTGGTAAGCCAGTCGCCATCGATGAAATCGTATTGTGGCTCACCATTGAGGATGACAGCTCCATAGACAGCTACTTCGCCATCTACAGTGAGCACGTAGGCATTGCCATTATTGATGTCTTCTTTTATATCGTGCTCGGCAGGGTAGTCACTGGTCCATTGGTGGCGGCCAGAGGCAATCATGGAGCGACGAGCTTGGTCGATGATATTCCAGCAAGCCTCAAAGTCCTTTATATATGCAGGTCGAAAATCGGTCTTCATTTCTTTATTCATTCGCTAATTATTATTAATCGGGTGCAAATTTAACAAAAAAAAACGAATTAAAAGTACAAACGGGGAAAAAACTGCAAAAATACTGCAATTTTTCCCCCGTTTTTTATTTTAAGTCAAGAAATAGTCCCGTTTTATTGAATTTTTCCGGCTTTTCTTAATTTCCTGAATGATGGTTAGAGAGCCAGGCACTTGTCTAGTTCTGCGATGATGGCATCCTTCTGTTCCTTGATGTGCTGACCGATGAAGACTAGCTTGATCATGCGGTCGCCATACTCCTCGTCCCATTCTTTTTCAAGTTGAGGATTATTCTTGCGGAGTTCTGCAAGCTGGTCGGCTGGCATGGTGGCAAGCCACTGTCCTGCCTGCTTCACTGTCTTCTGCTGTCCTGCCTGCTCAAAGACGTAGCACATGTCACGCTCATCTGAGAAATAGCAGATACCCTTGGCGCGTACCACATCGCGAGGCCACTTTCTTGCTACGAACTCATCGAAGAGAGCCAGATCGAATGGCTTGCGGCGATAATATACGAAGGTTCCGATGCCATATTCCTCTACCTCGCCACCTTCGTGATCATGGTCGTGATCGTGGTGATGATGGTGGTGGTGATGCTCATGTTCATCGTGTTCATGCTCATGCTCATCGTGTTCATGTTCGTCATCATCTTCGTCGTGATGATGGTGCTCATGATGATGTTCCTCTTCGTCGTGATGATGATGATCCTCTTCCTCCTCCTTTTCGCCGTTTCTTTCAGACTCTATCTCCTGAATCCAGCCGGCAGATGTAGCTACAGTCTGCCAATCGAACTTGTGGGTGTTGACGATGAGGTCGAGATCTACATCTCCATAGTTGCACTCAAAGATTTCCGCCTTTGGCTGGATGGCACGGATAATCTGTTTCAGGTGCTCCAACTCCTTTGGTTCTACTTCTGCAGCCTTGTTCAAGAGGATGATGTTGCAGAACTCCATCTGCTGGATAACGAGCGATGCCAAGTCTTCCTCATCGATGTCTTGTTTCATCAGGTCGGAACCGTTGGCAAATTCATCTTTCATGCGGAGGGCATCTACCACGGTCACGATGCTGTCGAGGCGCAAGATGCCGTTCTTGATGTATTGAGGGCCGAGAGATGGGATAGAACAGATGGTCTGGGCGATAGGTGCTGGCTCGCAGATTCCGCTGGCTTCAATGACGATATAATCAAAGCGCTTCATATCTACAATCTCCTTCAACTGCTCCACAAGGTCCATTTTCAGGGTGCAGCAGATACAGCCGTTCTGCAGAGAAACAAGCGAATCGTCTTTCTGACCCACTACGCCACCTTTCTCAATTAACGCCGCATCAATGTTCACCTCGCCGATATCATTGACGATGACAGCAAACTTGATACCTTTCTTGTTAGCCAAAATCTTGTTGAGCAGAGTAGTCTTTCCACTGCCCAGATAGCCTGTCAAAAGCAGGACTGGAACTTCTTTTGTGTTCATATTTATATTATATTATATATGTGTTGATTTTTTTACAATGCATTTCTTCACTTAAAATGACGAAAGCGAGGTAGCAAATAATATGCCATCCTCGCTTCCTGTATGCTTGTTTAATGTTATTTACGATATTGCTCCAAACCCTTGTTCAGGAAATCGAGGTAAGCACTTACGTCTTCCTTGAAGCTGAACGAGCCTGTGAGAGGGTTACCCTCGTTATCTACTGCCACGTAGAAAGGCTGGGCGTTGGCACCAAACTTGCTTGCCTGCAAGTAGCTCCACTTGTCACCGATGGTGCGGAGTGTACGTTTCTCGCCGTTGAATTCTACTTCCATAGGCTGAGGCAACGGAGTCTTGTCATCTACGTAGAGAGAGATGAGCACGTAATCCTTTGTCAGTTTGTCAGCCACAGATGGATCTGTCCATACAGAAGCCTCCATCTTGCGGCAGTTTACGCAGCCGAAGCCGGTGAAGTCGATGAGAACAGGCTTGCCCGCAGCCTTTGCAGCAGCCATACCCATCTCGTAGTCTTTGTACTCAGGCTCTACAGTCTTGGTGTTGAGGTTGAAGTCCTGGGTGTTAATAGGTGGTGCGAAAGCACTTACGGCCTTACATGGAGCACCCCAAAGACCAGGAATCATATATACTGAGAATGCCAGAGAGCAAAGACCCAGCATGATGCAAGCCACTGGCATAGGTTTGTTGATATCGCCACCGATGGCATCCACCTGGAACTTGAGCTTACCGATGAGGTAGAGACCCAAAAGACCGAAGATGACAATCCAAAGAGCAAGGAACACCTCGCGGTCCATGATGTGCCAGCCGTAAGCCAGGTCGGCAACGCTCAGGAACTTCAAAGAGAAGGCGAGCTCAATGAAACCAAGTACTATCTTGATAGTCTCCATCCAAGAACCTGACTTTGGAGCCGACTTCAACCATGATGGGAAGAGGGCAAAGAGGGTAAATGGAAGGGCGAGAGCCAATGCAAAACCAAACATACCCACAGTAGGAGCGAGCCAATCGCCAGATGTTACTGTCTGAACCAGGAGCAATCCGATGATAGGAGCGGTGCAAGAGAAGCTGACCAGTACGAGGGTGAATGCCATCAGGAAGATGGAAATCAAGCCTGTGGTGCTTGAAGCCTTGCTATCTACTGCATTTCCCCAGCTATCTGGCAACTTGATTTCGAACCATCCGAAGAAAGAGAACGCAAATACTGCCAAAAGCAGGAAGAGAATGATGTTGAATACAGCGCTTGTACTTAAGGCATTCAGGGTGCTAGGACCGGCGATGGCTGTAACTGCAAGACCGAGAACCAGGTAGATGACCACGATACTCAAGCCGTATGTGATGGCATCACGGATACCCTTCTTCTTGTCGTTTTTGGCACGCTTCAGGAAGAAACTTACAGTCATAGGGATGATAGGCCAGATGCAAGGCATCACGAGTGCGAGCAGGCCGCCTACGAAACCGATGATGAAAATATACAGGATGCCATGGCTTGCGATGTCATTGTTGCCACCGAAAGACTGCAACTCCTTCACAACAGGCTTCCACCAGGCCTTTGCATCATTGCTATCTGCGGTTACAGAAAAGGCAGGGTCGATAGTGGCTGTACTATCAACTTTCTCTGCATTGGCAAGACTTGCCAAAGAGTCGGCCTTTGCCTTAGCCAGAGCTGCTGCATCCACTTCATTGGCAGCAGTTTCTGCATTGACCTTTGCTGCCTCTTTGCTATCTACAGCAGGTGACGTGCCGCTCTTCTTGATGCTAGCCTCGCTAGGTGGCAGGCAGTTCTGCTCGTTGCAGGCACCATACTCCAGGTAAGCATCAATATCATACTTTGGCTTGGTGAACTTAATCTTCTGAACAAAGGTAGCGCTTCCTTCAAAGTAACGTAACTTCATCTCGAAGAGAGGGTCGAAGGTGGAAATCTCTTTTCCTTTTGCCTTTAACTTGCCAACCAGTTCGGCACCATCCATCTTGTTGACGTGGAAACTGGCGGAGATAGGACCATCTGCGCCAAGGCCAGTAGAATAGACATGCCATCCAGGTTGAATCTTACAACTAAATACGATTTCTGCCTCCGCAGACCCATTGGTCTTCAAAGTGCTGGACACCTTTACGGGATTCAGCATCTGAGCGTTGGCCATTACTACTGCTAGGAGTAGTTGGAAAACTAATAATACTTTTCTCATGTTTTTATAATGTAATTTTGATGCAAAGTTACGAAATTTTAAAGTAATAACGTTCATGTTGGTGTATTTGGGTACTACCTTTTATCTTTTTTAAGAAATTATATGGCGTTTTACGATAATTTCTTTGGAATTTCACAGTAAAACTCGTAACTTTGCAGCCGAAATGAACAAGAGAATCTTATACATATTCAGTCTATGGATGGCAACCATGAGCGTGCTGCTATCTACGGTGGTGAGTCATCATCACCACATGGATCGTATCTGTATGGTTCAGGAACAGTGTCAGGAAGATGGCAACATCAATGATGAGCATACTGAGCATCATGACCAGGAGTCGAATACCGACCGTGGCAACTGCCGTGTGCATCAGATGCACCACTTTGTAACCAATGCCAAGGTTGTGAAGGGCATCCGCAAGTTGCTGGTAGATGAGAGCCATCAGTTTGTGGTGCTGTCTTGTTCTTCTCTTTTAATCCTCCCTTGTCTCTCACTCATTTCTGTGAGATGGCAGCATGTGGCAGCTTCTCCTCTTGCTGAGGAACTGGCGGCTGGCTATAGCAGGCGGGGACCTCCTTCTATTTTATGATTTTATTCAAGTTTGCCACTTGGTTGCAAAAAACGGTTTGAAGATTCGAATGCAACTGAGTTGCAAGAATTTTTGTGTACTTTTGCCAGCGGATTTTTGATAAGATTCGTAGTGTGAAATTCTAGTGTAGAATGATAAAATAGAAGGAAAAAACAAACATGAAAAGAATTGTTTTAATAGTTGCCGTTACGGCGATTGCCTGGGCTGGATTCGCTTTCTTTGCGAAACAGACCGGTTCAGAGGCTCATGCACACGAGGAACATGAGCACGAAGAAGTAGATTTTGATCATATTCCGTTGACAGCCAAGCAGGTCAGCACCGTAGATTTGAAAATGGGTGAGGCTGTGGAGCGCGAGATGGATGCAACCATTGATGCGAAGGGTTCGCTCGTGCTGCGTGCACAGGCAATGGGAGATGTGGCTTCGCTGATGGGAGGCATCGTGAAAAGCATTTCTGTTAAGGAAGGACAGTTTGTACAAAAGGGTCAGGTGGTTGCCACTGTTGAGAATACCGATGTGGTGAGTCTGCAGCGTGAGTACTATTCTGCAGCCAAAGAGTGTGAACTTGCCCGAAAGGATATGGAGCGTCAGAAGCTGCTCGCTCAGAATGGTGCCGGCATCAAGCGTACTCTGCAGCAGGCTCAGAAGGATTATCATGTGGCTCATGCCAACATGTTGGGCATCGGTCGCCAGTTGGCACAGATGGGCATTTCTACTGCCGCTGTAGCCAAAGGCAAGTTTACCACAGCATTCCCGCTGCGTGCACCTATCTCCGGCATCGTGAGCGAGATGACAGCCAGTCTGGGCAGTTATGCTGATATGCAGACTCCTTTGATGAAGATTAGGAATACCCAGGCTGTGGAATGCGACCTGAATATTTTTGAGAAAGACTTGGCGAAAGTCAAGGTGGGCAATCGTGTGACCCTGAACCTGACCAATCAGCCTGGTGTAAAACTTTCGGGAACCGTTTATGGCATGAACCAATACTTTAACGATAACTCGAAATCTGTTGCTGTTCATGTAAAATTGGATGCAGCAAGCGTGAAGAGTTATTTGCATTCTACATCTGGCAACACCCATGGCGGAAAGCTTTTCGCAGGTATGTATGTAAGCGGAAAGATAGCCACAGGTAGCCAGCAGTGTCTGGCTCTGCCATCTCAGGCCATCGTAAGTCAAGATGGAAAACAGTATGTCTTCGCCCTCAATGGATCTCCTAGCAAGGGTAACTACAGCTTCTCCCGCCATGAGGTAACTACGGGTTCATCTGATGGTAAATATACAGAGGTGAAGCTTTGCGACCATCTGCTGAAGGGTAAGAATAGAACTGCCGTCAAGAAGATTGTAACCGAGAATGCATATTATCTGGCTTCGCTTACAGGCGAACATGGTGAACATGCACATTAATTTATAGATTAAAGCGTATGTTTCAGAAACTTATTACTTATTCCATTCGCCATAAACTGGTGATTGGAGTTCTCTCTATAGCCCTGGCGATATGGGGTGTTTGGTCGCTGGTGCACCTCCCTTTCGATTCTACCCCAGATATTACAGATAATCAGGTGCAGGTTATCACTCAGGCTCCTTCTCTGGGAGCGCAAGAGGTGGAGCAGTATGTCACCACTCCCGTAGAGATGGCGCTCGCCAATATTCCGCGTATCCAGGAACGCCGAAGTATTTCAAGAAGTGGACTTTCGGTTATCACGCTTGTCTTCGATGATGCTGCCGATATCTATTGGGCGCGTTCGCAGGTTAGCCAGGTGGTGGAGCAGATGGAGAAAGAATTGCCTAAGAATACCGAAACCGAGATGGGACCTATCGCCACTGGATTGGGCGAAATCTACCATTATACCGTTCGTGCCAAGAAGGGATACGAGCACAAATACTCGCTCACCCAGCTCAGAACAATACAGGATTGGATAGTCCGCAAACAGCTTTCCGGTACTCCGGGTGTTGCTGAGGTCAGTGGCTGGGGTGGTTACGTCAAGCAATATGAAGTAGCTATTAATACCGACCAGCTGAATGCAAGCGGTGTTTCCGTAAGCGAGGTGTTTGATGCCTTGCAGCGTAACAATGCCAATACGGGCGGCAGTTATATCGAACAGAATTCCAACCAGTATTACATCCGTGGCATCGGTGTGGTAAAGAATCTGGAGGATGTTGCCAATATCACGGTGAAGACTGTGAATGGAACACCTGTCAAGGTGAGTGATGTGGCAAAGGTGCAGTTGGGACATGCCACCCGTTTCGGAGCTGTTACCCGCAATGGCGAAGGCGAGGTGGTGGCAGGTATTGCTATCATGCTCAAGGGCGAGAACTTTCAGGAGGTTATCAAGAACGTGAAGGAGCGAATCAGCCAGATTCAGAAATCATTGCCTGAGGGCGTGATCATCGAACCTTTCATCGACCGAACCAATCTGGTGGATAGAGTAGAGGGTACCATCGCCCGCAACCTCATCGAGGGTGGACTCATCGTTATCTTCGTGCTTGTCATCTTCTTGGGAAACTGGCGTGCAGGTCTGGTGGTGGCGAGTGTCATCCCGCTCAGTATGCTCTTTGCCTTTGGAATGATGAAGACCTTCGACATTGATGGAAACCTGATGTCTTTAGGAGCCATCGACTTTGGTATGATTGTCGATTCCGCCGTCATCATTGTCGAGGCGGTGGTTACACATATTAATACGGGACATTTCTCGCAGTCCGAGGTACGTGCGGCATATCTTGCACAATGTCAAAAAGAGGGAAATGTTGTTCCTTTCGCCCTGACCCAGAAGCAGATGGACGAGGAGGTCCACTTCTCGGCATCCCGTATCCGCCAGAGTGCAGCCTTTGGCGAGATTATCATCATGATTGTGTATATCCCGCTGATGACGCTGGTGGGCATCGAAGGAAAGATGTTCCGTCCGATGGCACTCACCGTGTTCTTTGCTATCCTCGGTGCCTTCATTCTTTCGCTCACTTATGTGCCGATGGCAAGTTCGCTCCTGTTGAGCCGGAAGGTGCACGATAGAAAGACCTTCTCCGACAAGATGATAGAGAAATTGCAGGGCTGGTATCGACCGGTTCTCGATTGGGTGCTGGCCCGCAACAAGGATGTTATTACCGGTGCTGTGGCTCTGTTCTGTGTCAGTGTGGTTGGCTTCAAATACCTGGGAGGCGAGTTTATTCCAAGTCTGGAAGAAGGCGACTTTGCTGTGGAGATGAGTATGTCGCAGGGTACTTCGCTTTCGCAGATGGTGGAGAGTTGTACCAAGGCAGAGCAGCTTCTGAAGAAAGAATATCCTGAAATCAAGCAGGTGGTGAGCCGCATCGGAAGCGCCGAGATTCCTACCGACCCGATGCCTGTAGAGCGTGCCGACATCATGATAGCCCTGAAACCGAAGGCAGAATGGACCTCAGCCAAGACTACTCCAGAACTGATGGAGAAGATGGAGGAAACCTTAAGTGCCATCCCGGGATTGGAAGCTGAGATTTCCCAGCCTATCCAGATGCGCAACAACGAGTTGCTCACCGGTATCAAGCAGGATGTGGCGATTAAGATTTTCGGCGATGATCTGGATGTGCTTACCCAGCAGGCTGGAAAGGTGAAAAAGATGATAGAACGTGTACCGGGCGTGAGTGGCATCTTTGTCGAGGAAGTAGCCGGATTGCCTCAGGTGCAGGTGAAGTACAATCACGAGAAGATGGCTGCATACGGTGTCAGCGTGGATGACATTAGCGGAATTTTGGAAACCTCTTTCGCCGGAGCAGTGGCTGGTTCCGTTTATGAGGGTGATAGAAAATTTGATATCGTGCTTCGCATGGATCCGTCGCAGCGCAATGTAGAACAGCTCGAGCAGTTGAGTATCCCTCTGAAGGATGGCACGAATATTCCGCTTTCGCAAGTAGCGGATATCGATAATTCGCCTGCTCCTGCACAGGTGTCGCATGAGAATGGTGCCCGACGCATCTATGTAGGTTTCAATGTGAAGGGGCGTGATGTGCAAAGCACGGTGGAGGATATCCAGAAGATTCTCGACGAAAAGCTGAAACTTCCAGAAGGCTACTATTATAACTATGGTGGTGAATTTGAGAATTTGCAGAGTGCCAGCCGTCGTCTGATGGTGGTGATTCCGATAGCGCTTGTCATCATCCTGCTGTTGCTCTATGCCACGGTGAAGAATGTAAAAGAGTCGCTCTTCGTGTTCTCTGCTATTCCTTTGGCTGCGATAGGTGGTGTGTGGGCGCTTTGGCTCCGCGGTATGCCTTTCAGTATTTCGGCGGGCGTGGGTTTCATCGCCCTCTTTGGTGTGGCGGTGCTCAACGGCATCGTGCTCATCGGGCAGATGAACCAGATGCAGAAGGAACAGCTCCAGTTGCCACCGACAGCGGGAACCAGTGCGGGTGAGATGATTCATCGTCGCATCATCGATAGCTGCATGCTCCGTCTGCGTCCTGTCCTGATGACGGCTTTGGTGGCTTCCATGGGATTCCTCCCGATGGCACTCTCGCAGGGCGATGGTGCCGAGGTGCAGCGACCACTTGCCACGGTGGTGATTGGCGGACTCATCACGAGCACCTTGCTCACCTTGCTGGTTTTGCCTGCTATCTACAAGACATTTACCAGGCGTTAGACTTGGACAATATGAAGACGTTTTTTATAAAAGGATAAAGAGGTTTTTATAAACGTATAAAGAAGTTTTTATAAACGTATAAAGAAGTTTTTATAAACGTATGAAGAAGTTATTTAATAAGAATTATATAGTGATGGCATCTCTGATGGTTCTGATGCCTTTGTCGGCTGATGCTCATCTTCCTTCATTGGCTGATGCTCATCTTTCTTCATCGGCTGATGCTCTGCATTTTGATGCAGCCATCTCTGGTCAGAAGATGACCTTGCAGCAGTGTTTCGAACTGGCTGATAAGCAGAACATCGCCTTGCAGACCGGCAGAAAAGCGATAGAACGGGCGCAGGTAATGCAGGGAACTGCCTGGGATTTGGACAAGACGGAAATAGCCTTTTCGCAGAATCCGGCTTCCAGCGGTGATACCGACAATGGACTTACCTTCTCGCAGAGCATTGAGTTTCCTACTGTATATGCTGCCCGTCGTGGACAACTGAAAGCGGAGACCCAGGCAGAGAAAAGCAGATTGAATGTCACTTCCCAGCAGCTCAGACTCGAAATAGCCAATGTCTTTTATGCGATGCTTTATCAAACCCATCGCCTTCAGATTCTGCTGCAGCAGGATTCCGTCATCCAGCGCTATTGCGATGTTGCCGGAAAAAGATACAAGGCGGGTGAGGCAAGACAACTGGAGTTTCTTTCTGCCGAGCGCATGAGAAATGATAACCGGTTGGAGATGACCAAGGTGAAGAATGAGGCTGAGAATCTGCAGACCAGTCTGATGGCGCTGCTCAATACCAGCACACCTGTGGTGCCTGCCGGGAACCCGGTTTTCTCTCAGGGTTCGCCTATGACTGCGGCCTTCAACTATCAGCAGACTGCCGATGCGCAATATCAGAAAGACCGCATCTCGGCGCTCGATCAAGAGGTGAAGTGTGCCAAGACGGGCTATGCGCCATCGCTCTCTCTGGCTTTGCGCTCGCAGCTTCTCATCGATAGCTGGGATCCCTATCACATCAATCGCCAGCGCTTCACCGAAGGCAATTTTTTCGGTTTTGAAGTAACCGTGGGTGTTCCGCTCTTCTATGGCGCAACCAAGGCGAAGGTGAAGGCTGCGCAGAAAGACCGCGAGGTGGCTCAGCTGGCGATGCAGCAGGAACAGCGCGAGAAGGAGCGGGATTACAAACAGGGATATAACCGCCTGCAGAATGCCATCAAGCGAATGGAATATTACAGCGGCGAGAATATCACGAAGGCGAAGGACATAGAACGTCTCAGCACCCTGGAGTATGAAAATGGTGAAATCAGCTATGTGGAATATGCTAATGCCTTGCAGGAGGCGATAGATATGCGATTGAAACAGGCGGATGTCATCAATGAATATAACGAGGCAGTTCTTGCCCTGATGGGACTTAACAATAGTCTTTAATCTTGCAGTAATAGTCTCTCATCTGGCATAAATCATGTCATTAAAGAGAAGAGATAGGCTATAAATGGTATGCATCGGTACTTTTTTTGGTGTTTTTTCCAAAAAATGTACCGATGCTTTCGTTTTTTTTTGTATCTTTGCAAAAAATATAGCTATAATTATGGGATTATTCGGATTATTCAGCAACAAAAAGAAAGAAACTCTCGATAAGGGACTTGAAAAAACAAAAGAGAGTGTGTTTAGCAAATTAGCTCGTGCGGTGGCTGGTAAGTCAACCGTAGATGACGATGTGCTCGACGACCTCGAAGAGGTGCTCATCACATCGGATGTGGGTGTAGAGACTACGGTGAAGATTATTCATCGTATCGAGGAGCGTGTGGCTCGCGATAAGTATGTTTCTACCTCAGAGCTCGATAGAATATTGCGAGAGGAAATCGCCAGCCTCCTGGAAGAGAACCATAGCAATGACAATGAAAATTGGGATTTGCCTTCCGACCACAAGCCATACGTTATCCTGGTAGTGGGTGTAAATGGAGTAGGCAAGACTACCACCATCGGTAAGTTGGCTTACCAGTTCAAGAAGGCTGGCAAGAAGGTGTATCTTGGTGCAGCCGATACCTTCCGTGCTGCAGCCGTAGAGCAGATTTCCATCTGGGGCGAGCGCGTGGGTGTGCCGGTAGTGAAGCAGCAGATGGGTTCCGACCCAGCGAGCGTGGCTTTCGATACTCTCCAGAGTGCCAAGGCGAATGGGGCTGATGTGGTACTTATCGATACCGCAGGTAGATTGCACAACAAGGTGAACCTGATGAACGAGTTGAAAAAAATCAAGGAAGTGATGAAGAAGGTGATGCCTGAGGCACCAGACGAGGTGATGCTCGTGTTGGATGGCAGTACGGGGCAGAACGCCTTCGAGCAGGCTAAGCAGTTTGCTGCTGTTACCAACATTACTTCTTTGGCTATTACCAAACTCGATGGTACAGCCAAGGGTGGCGTGGTTATCGGTATCTCCGACCAGCTCAAGGTGCCAGTGAAGTACATCGGCTTGGGCGAGGGCATGGAGGATATGCAGCTCTTCAACAAGAAGGAGTTCGTAGATTCTCTCTTCAAGAAATCAAAGTAAGATCTCTTCAAGAAATCAAAATAGATCTCTTCAAGAAATCAAAATAGAAACCGGAAAATTATAATCGGGAATTAGATTAGTATATACATATATATAATAAGGTATAGGTGAATGAAAAAGAACCAGATAGATATCATAACGTTGGGTTGTTCAAAGAACCTGGTCGATAGTGAACTGTTGATGAAGCAGTTTGAGGCAAACGGCTACCATTGTGTGCACGATTCAAAGCGCCCACAGGGCGAGATAGCCGTGATTAACACTTGCGGCTTCATCGAGGATGCCAAGCAGGAAAGCATTGACACCATCCTTGAGTTTATTCAGGCGAAGGAAGAAGGACGTTTGCGCAAGCTCTATGTGATGGGCTGCCTCTCCCAGCGCTATCAGAAGGAATTGGAGGCAGAGATGCCTGAGGTGGATAAGTTCTATGGCAAGTTCAACTACAAAGAACTGCTCAAGGAATTGGGTAAGGCAGAAGTTCCTGCCTGCAACGAGCGCCGCCATCTTACCACCCCTCACCACTATGCTTACATCAAAATTTCTGAGGGTTGCGACCGCCGCTGCGCATATTGCGCCATTCCGCTTATCACCGGCAAGCACATTTCCCGTCCTAAGGAAGATATTCTGAACGAGGTTCGTGAACTGGTGGCTGATGGCGTGAAGGAGTTTCAGATTATAGCTCAGGAGTTGACCTATTATGGCATGGATATCGATGGCAAGCATCATATCACAGATTTAGTCAGCGATATGGCCGACATTCCGGGTGTCAAGTGGATTCGTCTGCATTATGCTTACCCAAATCAGTTCCCACTCGATTTGCTCGATGTGATGCGCGAGAAGCCAAACGTCTGCAAGTATCTCGATATCGCCTTGCAGCATATCAGCGATCACATGCTTACCCGCATGCATCGCCATGTAACCAAGCAGGAAACTCTCGATTTGCTCACCATCATCCGCAACCGTGTGCCGGGCATTCATATCCGTACCACTTTGATGGTAGGTTTCCCAGGCGAGACAGATGAGGATTTCCACGAATTGCTCGATTTTGTGCGTGAGCAGCGTTTCGAGCGCATGGGTGCCTTTGCTTATTCTGAGGAAGAGGGAACTTATAGTGCCAAGAACTATGAGGATGATGTTCCTGCCGATGTTAAGCAGCGCCGCCTGGATGAGCTGATGATTCTGCAGCAGGATATCAGTGCAGAAATTGAGGCAAACAAGGTGGGACTCACCCTGCCTGTGGTTATCGACCGAAAGGAAGGCGACTACTATATCGGAAGAACAGAATTCTGCTCACCAGAGGTTGACCCAGAGGTTCTTATCAAGGCAGACCAGCGCTTGCGTGTAGGTACTTTTTACAAAGTTAAGATTACCAGCAGCGAGGAGTTTGACTTGTATGGAGAAGTCGTGAAATAAAGATAGAATTATAAAAATATCAAGATGAACAACAAAGACTATATTGCAGAACTGGCTCAGCAGACGGGTTATTCGCAAGACGACACTCAGAAGATGGTGCGTAGGGTGATAGATGCCATGATTGCTGAGTTTGAGGATGGGGAGATTGTCTCTATCCCCAATTTTGGTGCGTTCGAGGTAAAGAAGCGTTTAGAGCGTGTGGTGGTGAATCCTACAACCAAGAAGCGCCAACTGGTTCCGCCGAAACTTGTACTTGGTTTCCGTCCTGTTGCTGCTGTCAAGGAAAAGCTGAAGAATGGAGGTGAAGCTTATGAGTAAGAATAGTTTGAACGTCTTAGGCAAGAAGTTGGCTGAGAAAACAGGACTCAGTCAGCAAGAGGCTGAGTTGTTCATCAAAAAGATGTTTGATGTAGTCAACGAAGGACTCCAGGATGATAAGCAGGTAAAGGTGAAGTGGCTTGGTACCTTTAAGGTTACCTCTGTTAAGGATCGTGAGAGCGTGGATGTGAACACGGGCGAACGTATCGTTATCGATGGAAGAGATAAAATATCCTTTACTCCTGATAATATCTTGAAAGAGATTGTAAACAAGCCGTTTGCGCAGTTCGAGACGGTGGTGGTGAACGACGGAGTGGAGTTTGATGAAATCGACAAGAAATTTGAGGCTGAGGAACAGATGAATGAGAACCAGCAGGTTAAAGAATCAAAGGAACAGATGGTTGAGAATCAGCAGACTGAAGAATCTGAGGAACAGATGAATGAGAATCAGCAGACTGCTGAGGCTGAGAAACCATTGAATGCGAATCCGCAGGTTGCTGAGGCTGAGGCTTCTGATGTTATCGATTTCTTGGATGAATCTGATACTTCAGCAGTAACCGATAAGACTGAAACTCTATCAGTAAGCAATGAAGTGGTTGTTATCGGTGATTCTGAAACCAGCAATGAAGCTTCTTCCCAAACCAGCAATGAAGCTTCTTCTCAAATCAGCAATGAAGCTTTTCCTGAAATCATAACGGAGACGATAGTTCAAAATTCTGTTGATGTAATGAAACCAGCAGTTAATGAGCCGGAAGAAGTTCAGAAAGACCAGGAACAAGTTCAAGATCCGGAAGTTCAGCTTAAGGAGAATGCTCAGGACGAGCCTGAAGTTCAAGATAAGGAAGATGTTCTAGAAGAACAGAAAACTCGGAATGAGCCTGAAACTCAGAATGAACTGAAAACTCAGAATGAACTGAAAACTCAGAATGAACTAGAAGAGTCTGTACAGGATGAATCAGAAGCTGATGCTGAAATAGAAACAGAATCTTATGATACTTTCGAATCTACCAAGAAGGGAATCGTGATTCCTCGCTATTTAGTGATAGTAGCTTGTTTCCTCATGGTTGCCCTAATCGGTGGCATCGGCTGGTTTGCCTTCAATTATGGTAAGATGGCAGCGCAGCGTGACCATCTTGTTTTGCAGCTGGATAGTTATCAGCAGGATGCTAACAAGCCAAAGGCAGCATCGGCACCTCCTTCGCAAGAAGAAACCATGCGTAAGAAGGCGATAGAGGATAGCATCAGAATGGTGCAGGCCAGCGAAGCCGTGAAAATGGCAGAGGCTGAAGGCAAGCAAATTGATGAGAATGCTTCGCTTGATGTTGATAAGAACAAATCTGAAGCTGGCACCAAGAAGCAGCTCGAAACACAAAAACAGGCTGCTGCCCAAAAAGCAGTGGAAGCTAAGAAGGCTGCTGAAGCTAAGAAGCATGCGGAAGACATGAAAGCTGCTGCTGCTAAAAAGCAGGCAGAAAATGCTTCGGCGAAAGCAGCCAGCAAATACAGCCAGGATGCCCGTGTTAGAACGGGTGCCTATCGCATTGTGGGTGTAGCAGAGGTGGTTACTGCCCGAGAAGGTCAAACCATAGAAGCTATCAGCAAACGATATTTCGGTCCTGGCATGGAATGTTACGTTGAGGCTCTGAATGGCTCCGGAAAGTTGAAAGCCGGACAGAAAGTCAAGATTCCTAAGTTGGAACTGAAAAAGAAGAAATAAAGATTTCTTTCAAATAAGTAAAGAAAAGAGGGTGTGTCATGGACTTATGACACACCCTCTTTTAATTTTTCAAGAACTCAAGCCCGCTAGGCATCTCGCCGGATTTGAAAGCCGGCGTTCAATTATGCATGTCTCTTCAAGAAGATACTGTGGTCGATGCACGCAGGCAATTCCTCCTTATAATGCGTCACCATAATCATGGTCTTGTTGTTGCGCTTGCAGAAAGCCTCGATGATATCCTTCACCAAACGGCGGTTGTGATTGTCGAGACCATGCAATGGCTCATCCAGAATCAAAAGCTCAGGATCTTTTACGAAAGCACGGGCCAGGAGAACCAGGCGCTGTTCGCCACTTGATAACTTCAGGAAACCACGCTCCTCCAATCCTTCCAAACCGAATACCTTCATCCAGAAACGGCACTTGCCCATATCTTCCTCCTTTGGCTTTACATAAAGACCTACGGAATCCATCAAACCGCTAGCCACGATGCGGATGGCCGGAAGATCGCGCTGGTAAGAACGGTGAAGCTCTGGCGATACATAACCGATGTGCTTCTTGATATCCCAGATACTCTCGCCGCTGCCACGAGGATTGCCGAAGAGGGCAATGTCGCAGGCATAACTCTGAGGGTTGTCTGCGCAAACCAGACTCAACAAAGTACTCTTGCCCGCTCCGTTCTGTCCGCTCAGTGCCCAGTGCTCACCATTGTTCACGGTCCAGTCTAAATCCTTCAGGATGATGCGCTCGCCATATTGAATGCGAACCTTGTTCATCTTTACCACTTCCTGACTTTTATATTCTCGGTCGCTATAAGGCAGGTTGATGATGGCCTGTTCCAGTTCGTCGCTCAACATTCTGCTTGGGATAGGGGTGCGCTGAGCCAGATATTCCTCCTTGCTCAACTTTGGCATCACCTTCATATCCTTTACCTCCACCACATGTGTGATGAAATCAGGAATGTCATCGCTCTTGCTCAATACGAGGATAATCTGCAGGGCATGCTCCTGGGCAAGCGTCTTGAGGAGTTCCTTCAGCTGGTCGCGGGTGTCGGCATCGAGTCCGATAAACGGATTGTCCATGATGAGGACACGTGGCTCAGAGAAGAGGGTAGATGCCAGCTTAAACTTGCGCAGCTCGCCGCTGCTCAGCAGGATGGTGTATTTATCGAGCAGATGCTCCATGTGGAAGAGTTCATAGATGTGCTTTTGCAACTCGCGGCGCTCAGGAGTGTCTTCGCCCGCCATGTTGTAAGCCTCCTCCAACTTATCCTTCACAATTGGTGTATTCTCGTCTATTTCCAGCTGGTTCCATCGCTGCTGCAGGAAATAAGTGCGGTCGTTATCGCCTCCATAGGTGTCACGGAAGGTGATATACTTGATGTTGTCGCTCACCAGCGTTTTGGTGCTGGGCGAGAAATCATAATCCGGGTCGTGCATTAACAGAGGGTGTCTGCCCACAATGATGTCAACAAACATCGACTTTCCACCACCATTTGGTCCCACGATGGCGATGTGCTCGCCTTCGCAAGATTCAAAGTTCACTGGCTCGGCCATACGCCATTCCGGCATACGAGTCACGCCATCCTTAATGCTAATAATCTTTTGCATCTCTCTTAAAATTGTGATTTATGTGTTGTGCAATACATATATTATATATGTGTTCGCAACGAATGCTGCTTGTGCGCTTGAAGTGTTTTTTGCAACGAATGCTATTTGTGCGTAGTACGGTTGATGGCAGCCAGGAGTTTGGCTTGCGGTCCGGTCATGCCGTTGCCTCCACCAATGCGCCCCTGGTTCTTCTGGGCGAAGTCCTTCCAGCTGCTGTAGTGCTTGGCGCCCGTTTCGGGTCTGCCCATCTGCAGAAAGTGGCAGTAGGCTGCTCCCAGGGCATCGGTGGCATCCATGAACTTCGGCATTTCATCTTCCTTGATGTTGAGCATTCGCTGCAGCATCGCCGCCACCTGTTCCTTGGAAGCCTGTCCCTGTCCGGTTATCGCCATCTTGATTTTCAGCGGAGCATATTCGTGGATGGGCACGTCGTGGTGGATGGCGGCTGCGATGGCAACGCCCTGGGCTCTTCCCAGCTTGAGCATCGACTGCACGTTCTTTCCGAAGAAAGGGGCCTCGATGGCCATCTCGTCGGGCAGGTAGGAGTCGATGATGCCCGTCACACGCTCAAAAATCTTACCCAGTCTCAGATAGGGGTCCTTCTCCTTGCGCATGTCGATGATGCCCATCACCACCAGCTCTGCCTTGTTGCCCGTCACGCGAATCACGCCGTAGCCCATCACGTTGGTACCCGGGTCTATGCCCAGGATTATCTTCTCCGTATTTGTTTTCTTTTGAATCATCTTGATGGCTTATCGGTCCATGTAAGGGTTGTGCGCCAACTCCTCGCCTATGCTGGTTGCATCGCCATGACCCGGAAGCACCTGGGTCTCGTCTGGAAGCATGCCCAGATGGCGCAGACTGTTGATGATGCGGAACATGCTGCCGCCAGGGAAGTCGGTTCTGCCGATAGAGCTCTTGAAGAGAGTGTCGCCCGTAAAGGCTACGTGCTCTGCCTCGCAATAGAAGGTAACGGAGCCGTTGCTGTGGCCTGGAGTCTCGATGATCTTGAATTCGTGGTTACCGAATTTGATGACTTCATCTTCCTCGAAGAAATGGCCGATAGGAGGGAAGTCGGTATCCAACTGCATCTGGTAGAAAGTCTCAGCCTGGTGCTTGAGTCCCTTCATCAGTTTCTCGTCGCCCTGTGCCACTTCCGGCTTCAGTCCGAACTCCTTGTAGATGGTGTCGTTGCCGAAGTTATGGTCCAGATGACCATGGGTAACGAGCAGATGCACCGGATTCAGCTCGTTCTTCTTGATATAGTTGGTGATGGCGTTGCGTTCTTCAGGATAGAACGCGCCGCAGTCGATGATGACGCATTCCTTGGTCTCATCGCTTACAACATAGCAGTTTTCCTGCAACATGTTGACTTGGAATCTTTCGATATGTAACATTTTTACTTTGTATTTATGCTGGAACATAGATGAGTTGCTTGTCTTGCTTGAACCATTCTTCCTCGAAGAAGGTGCTGAGCGGAGTGATTTCCGCCACGTTGCGATAGTCCTTGAGCTCTTCCTGCAGGTTGCCGCCTTTCAGACAGATTAAGCCGTTTGGCAGGGCGTTCTGACCCTTCTTCTTGAAATTCTTCTTGATAATCTTCATCAGGTCGGGCAGCTGCATCACGGCACGGCTCACCACGAAATCATACTTTCCCTTCTCGTCCTCGCCACGCAGATGTTCAGCCACGAGATTCTTCAGCCCGATGGCAGAAGCCACCTCGTTGCAGACACGGATCTTCTTGCCGGTTCCGTCGATGAGTTTGAACTTGCACTCAGGGAAGAGGATGGCGAGCGGGATGCCAGGGAATCCGCCACCGCAACCGAAGTCGAGGATTTCTGTGCCTGGGCGGAAGTTGATGGCCTTGGCAATGGCCATGGAGTGAAGCACGTGATGCTCGTAGAGGTTGTCGATGTCTTTGCGGCTGATGACATTGATTTTGTTGTTCCAGTCGCGATACAACTCGTCGAGGGCAGCGATTTGCTTCTTTTGCTCATCGGTGAGATGAGTGAAATATTTCTCTATGATGTTCATTCCTGTTTAATGCTTTATATTATATAATAAGGTGCAAAGTTAGCTCAAATTAGTGACAAATCAAAATAATATAGCTTTTTTTATATATTTATTTGGATTTTGGACCCGACTTATTAAAAAAATGTGTACCTTTGCACTCGGAAAAGATGTTATAGAGCAGAAAAAGGCTTGAAAATGATAACATTGATAATAAAATAAGAATATAAATAAGTATATAAATAAGTACATAAATAAAATGATAAAGGCAGCTTTATTCGATTTGGATGGCGTGGTTTTCGAGACAGAATCACAGTATTCCATCTTCTGGGGAAAGATAGGAAGGGAATATCATCCGGAAATACCTGACTTCGAGTATCGAATCAAGGGACAAACTTTGGTGCAAATCTACGATAAGTACTTCTCTGAGGATTCAGTCTTCGCACATATCGAAGGCTATACCGACCCGAAATCAGAACAGGATAAGATTACGGCTCGACTCAATGAGTTTGAGCAGAATATGAAGTACCCTTATATTCCGGGCGTGGAGAACTTCATCAAAGAGTTGAAGCAAAATGGCGTAAAGTGCGCTGTAGTAACGAGTAGCAATATCCAGAAGATGCTCAATGTCTATGAGCAGCACCCGGAGTTCAAGGGCTATTTTGATCGTGTGCTGACCAGCGAAGACTTCGCCAAGAGCAAGCCAGATCCAGACTGCTATCTCAAGGGTGCCGCCTGCTTCGGCGCGCAGCCATCAGAGTGCGTAGGCCTGGAAGACAGCTTCAATGGCTTGAAGGCAGTACGCGCATCGGGAGCATTCACTCTCGGTCTCTCTACTACCAATTCTGCGGAATCCATCGCACCTTATAGCGACTATGTAATTCCGAATTACGAAGGCTTCACCTTCGCCGACTTAGTGAAAATCGTTGGAAATTATAAAAAAAATAAATAATCATGGGATATTTATCTACAGATAAGAAAAAGATTACAACCAAGACGTTTGCCGAGATGAAGGCGGCAGGCGAGAAGGTGACAATGCTTACAGCTTACGACTTTACAACGGCAGGCATCCTTGATGCAGCAGGCATCGATAGTATCTTGATTGGCGATTCTGCCAGCAATGTGATGGCAGGTAATGCAGATACCTTGCCTATCACCGTAGATCAGATGATTTACCATGCCCGCAGCGTGGCCCGTGCCTGCAAGCATGCCTTTGTGGTATGCGATATGCCATTCGGCAGTTATCAGATCAGCAAGGAAGAGGCGCTCCGCAATGCGTGCCGCATCATGAAGGAAACGGGCGTGGATGCCCTGAAACTCGAAGGTGGTGTGGAGATTGCTGATACCGTCAAGGCGATGGTAGATGCAGGCATTCCTGTGCATGGTCACTTGGGCTTGACCCCACAGAGCGTAAACAAGTTTGGCGGCTACGGCATCCGTGCCAAGGAAGAAGCCGAGGCACAGAAGCTCATCAGCGATGCCATCGCCCTTGATAACGCAGGTGTCTTTGCCATCGTTCTGGAAAAGGTTCCTGCTAAGTTGGCGGCTGAAGTAACGCGTCAGGTAAAAGCCGTAACTATCGGTATTGGAGCAGGTAATGGCTGCGATGGTCAAGTGCTGGTTTATGCTGATGCCCTTGGTATGACCCAGGGCTTCAAGCCAAAGTTCCTGCGCCACTTCGCCCAGGTAGGCGAGGAGATGCAGAAGGGTGTGAAGGCTTATATTGATGCCGTTAAGAGTACAGAATATCCAAGTGTAGAGGAAAGCTATTAGGTTTTAGATTGGTTATGGATACACAAAATACACCCATACATGTAAAATTGTGGCACCGTGACTTCTGGCGACTCTGCTTCGCCAATCTGCTGCTGATGACGAGCGTCTGTATGCTCATCATCGGCATACCTTATTTTATGACGATAGAAGGTTATCGTCATTGGCAGGTTGGCGTGGTTATCGGAGCCTATGGATTAGGTATATTCCTGCTGGGGGGCTTCTGCTCCTATCTGGTGCAGCGCTACCGCCGCAACAGGGTATGCCTGTTTTCCATCTGCTGCGTGGCGGTGAGTCTCGTTGTACTCTATTATTTAGATACTTTTTGGAATATCAAGTTGGGTTTTTGGGCACTTGTGGCTACGCGAGTAGTGATGGGTGCCTTTCTGGGGTTGGCGCAGATGTCGCTTGCCAGCACGCTGGTCATAGATACCTGCGAGTCGTTCCAGCGCACGGAGGCGAATTATATTACCTCCTGGTTTGCCCGCTTCTCCATTGCTACAGGTCCCATCATGGCATGGCTGGTGAATATTTTCCTGAATATGAACCTGCTGCTTCCGGTGGCATCCCTGCTGGCACTCTGTGCTTTGCTGCTGGTTTCGCAGGTAAAGTTTCCTTTCAAGGCTCCCGCTGAGCACATGCCGCTTTTCTCTGCCGACCGCTTCTTCCTGCCTCAGGGAGTTCCGCTGTTTGTCAATATCGTGCTGATCATGATCAGTGTAGGAATGTACTTCTCTATCCCTCACTCTCTTTCGGTTTTCCTGATGGTTCTTGCCGGATTGGTGATAGCAGTTGTTGCCGAAAAATATGTCTTTGCCGATGCCGACCTGAAAAGTCAGGTGATTGTGGGCTTGGTATTGATAGGAGCGGCGGAGTTCGTTTCGCTCAACGATCAGGATTTTGCCGTAGAAGTGCTTGTGCCCGTATTGCTGGGCCTGGGAACGGGTATCATCGGTAGTCGGTTCCTGCTTTTCTACATCAAGCTCGCCAAGCACTGTCAGCGTGGCACGAGTACCAGCTCCTTCTTCCTGGCATGGGAACTGGGCTTGACGTTGGGTATCTCGGCAGGCTTTATGTTCTTGGATAATGTGTATAAGCGCATGCCGGATGCAAAATCCATCATCTTCAACCCAACCATACACGAAGTGCTCGTTCCGGGCATGATATTTACAGGATTGTCGCTAATATTGTATAATTTCTTAGTACATCCTTGGTATATGAAACATCGCAACAGATAGCGTTTCATACACCATCCAACCCTTCCTATATATGATATTTTGTTTAAGAATGTTTTCATATATAGGAAGGGTTTCTTTAAAATATAGGAAGTGTTTCATTAAAATATAGGAAGTGTTTCATTAAAAGTTTCTAAAAATAGCTTTTGTGAAACTTTTTTAATATTATTTAGTTTGCTTTTTTCGCTTTTGTGCCCATAATTCAGTACTTTTGCGTTTGATTTAAGGGTGAGGGTGTAGTTAACACCCTAATTCCCGATGTAAATGTAGAATTAAACGTAAAAAATATTATAGAATTATGGCAGAAGCTATTGATATCCGTGAGTTGAACATCCGGATTGAACAACAGAGTCAGTTCGTTACCAATTTGGTAATGGGCATGAACAAGGTCATCGTGGGTCAGAAGCACCTGGTTGACTGTCTCCTCATTGGTCTTCTCTCTGATGGTCACATCTTGCTCGAAGGTGTGCCGGGCTTGGCGAAGACACTCGCAATCAAGACATTGTCACAACTGGTCAGTGCAGACTATAGCCGCATACAGTTTACACCCGATTTGTTGCCTGCCGACGTGGTGGGAACGCAGATCTATTCTCAGAAAGATGAAGCCTTCCATGTAAAGCGCGGTCCGGTGTTCGCCAACTTCGTATTGGCAGATGAAATCAACCGTGCGCCAGCCAAGGTGCAGAGTGCCTTGCTCGAGGCGATGCAGGAGCATCAGGTTACCATCGGCGAGCAGACCTTCAAGTTGCCGAATCCATTCCTGGTAATGGCTACCCAGAACCCGGTGGAGCAGGAGGGAACCTATCAGTTGCCAGAGGCGCAGGTTGACCGTTTCCTTCTCAAGGTCATCATCGACTATCCTACCATCGAGGAAGAGAAACTCATCATCCGCGAGAATATCCAGGGCAGTCTGCCTACCGTTACTCCGGTAACTACAGCAGAGGAAATCCTGAAGGCCCGCAGCATCGTGAACGAGGTTTATATCGACGAGAAGATTGAGCAGTATATTGCCGACATCGTCTTCGCCACCCGTTATCCCGACCGTTACGGCTTGGGCGATCTGAAGGATATGATTACCTTCGGCGGCAGTCCTCGTGCCAGCATCTCGCTTGCCAAGGCAGCCCGTGCCTACGCCTTCATCAAGCATCGCGGTTATGTGATTCCAGAAGATGTGCGTGCCGTGGCTCACGATGTTCTCCGCCACCGCATCGGTCTCTCTTACGAGGCAGAGGCGAGCGAAATCACCAGCGAGGAAATCGTTAGCCGCATCATCAACAAGGTGGAAGTGCCTTGATCAATTAATAGTTTATAGTTAATAGTTAATAGATTAGGATTTTGGATACACAAGATATCTTAAAGAAGGTTCGGAAGATTGAGATCAAGACTCGCGGATTGAGCCAGAATATCTTCGCAGGCCAGTATCACTCAGCCTTCAAGGGCAGGGGAATGGCCTTTGCCGAGGTGCGCGAATACCAGTATGGCGACGACGTGAGAGACATCGACTGGAATGTGACGGCCCGTTTCCATCGCCCTTTCGTCAAGGTGTTCGAGGAGGAGAGAGAGCTCACCGTCATGTTGCTCGTGGATGTGAGTGGCTCGCTCGACTTCGGTACGATGCGCCAGATGAAGCGCGACTTGGCCACCGAGATAGCTGCCACCTTGGCCTTCAGTGCCATCCAGAACAACGACAAGATAGGTGTCATCTTCTTTTCCGACAGAATAGAGAAGTATATCCCGCCGAAGAAGGGAAGAAAGCATATCCTCTACATCATCCGAGAAATGCTCGACTTCCATCCTCAGAGCCAGCGCACCGACATCGGCTGCGCCCTGGAATACTTCACCCGTGTGATGAAGCGCCACTGCACCGCCTTCCTCATCAGCGACTTCTACGACCAGAAGGATTACCAGCATGCCCTGCAGATTGCCAACCAGAAGCATGATGTGGTGGGCATCCAGGTGTATGACCCTCGCGGAAAGCAGTTGCCCGATGTGGGATTGCTCAAGGTGATGGATGCCGAAACGGGGCATGAGATGTATATCGATACCAGTTCGAAGAAGCTGAGAATAGCGCATGCCCAGAACTGGCTGCGACGCCAGAACCAGCTGCGCCAGCTCTTTGCCAAGAGTAAGGTAGATTGGACTTCGATAGCGACCAACGAGGATTTCTCCAAATCGCTCCTGGCACTGTTTAAGCAAAGAGGATAAATTAAGGAAGAATGAAGAATGAAAATTAAGAATATCATATTGACGATGGCGCTGATGGGCTGCTCGGCACTGGCTTTCGGTCAGACCGTGGAGCAGCGCATCGACTCCTTACAGATGCTCATCGGACAGCAGACCATCCTGCACCTCAAGGCTACCGCCCCGAAGGGTGCCAAGGTGGTGATGCCATACTTCAAGCCGCAAGACCAGATTATTCCTGGCATCGAGGTGGTGGAGCTGAATGGAGATACCTCGCAGGTGGGCGACGACCAGATGGTGGTGACACGCGACTATACGATTACCTCCTTCGATGAGAACGTATATGCCATCCCGGCGCTCAATGTGAAGATAGACGGCAAGAACTTCCATGGCAACCCTTTGGCACTGAAGGTGCTCACGGTGCCGGTGGATACGGTTCATCCCAACCAGTTCTATCCTCCCAAAACGGTGCAGGACAACCCATTCCTCTGGAGTGAGTGGAGCTTCGCCTTCTGGTTGAGCCTGCTGATGATAATCATCTGTGGCGCAATGCTCTATCTGCGCAACCGGTTGAAGAAGAATAAGCCTATCATCACCCGCATCCGCATCATCAGGCGGGTGCCTGCCCACGAGAAGGCGCTGAAGGAAATCAACGATATCAAGCAGCATCACACCACATCCAATCAGGAAACCCAGAAGGAGTACTATACGCACCTTACCAATGCGCTGCGCGAGTATATCGTGAGCCGATTCGGATTCAATGCGATGGAGATGACCAGTTCTGAGATTATCGAAAACCTGCGTGCTTCGGGCGACCAGAAGATGATAGACGAGCTGAGGATGCTCTTCTCTACCGCCGACCTCGTGAAGTTTGCCAAGTACGAGATTCCGATGAACGAGAACGATGCCAACCTGGTGAATGCCATCAACTTCATCGATCAGACGAAGAGCGATGAGCAGCCTAAGGAAGAGAAGATAGTTCCTACGCTCAGCAGCGAAGACCAGAAGAGTCAGCAGCAGCGTCGCCTCATCAAGACCCTGCTTTGGGTGGGAGGCTTCAGCGTAGCCGGCATCCTGGGCTATATCATCTACCAGATTGTCATGCTTGTGATGTAACAGTCTTGCCCTTAATGAGATAACTCTTCTCGTTGATGTAAAGATGGAATCATCTCGTTGATGTAACTTTATTAAATAAAAAGAAAAATGGAATTTGCAAGTAAAGCATATTTTCTGCTGCTCCTGCTGCTGATACCTTATATATTATGGTATTTCCTGAGCAGGAAGAAGAGCGAGCCAACGATGCGCATGAGCGATACAAGAATGTATCAGTTTGCGCCCAAGAGCCTGCGCGTGCGACTCATCCATCTGCCGATGGTGCTGAGATGCATCGCCTTCGTGCTCATCGTTTGCGCCATGGCACGTCCGCAGACGCACTATTCTTGGGACAACAAGACGGTGGAGGGAATCGATATCATGCTTGCCATGGACGTATCAACCTCCATGCTTGCTGAAGATTTGAAGCCTAACCGTATGGAGGCGGCCAAGGATGTGGCTACCGAGTTTATCTCGGGCCGTCCTACCGACAACATCGGCTTGACCATCTTTGCTGGTGAATCGTTCACCCAGTGCCCGATGACCACCGACCACGCCAGCCTTCTGCGCCTGCTGCACGATACCCGAACCGATATTGCCGCCCGCGGACTCATTGAAGATGGTACCGCAGTGGGCATGGGTCTGGCGAATGCCGTGAGCCGATTGAAGGATTCCAAGTCGAAGAGCAAGGTGGTGATTCTCCTCACGGATGGCAGCAACAACATGGGCGATATCTCGCCGATGACCGCTGCCGAAATCGCCAAGAGCTACGGCATCCGAGTTTATACCATCGGCGTGGGTACCAACAAGGTGGCACCTTATCCGATGCCGGTGGCAGGCGGCGTGCAGTATGTCAACATTCCGGTGGAGATAGATACGCAGACCCTTCGCGATATAGCGCAGACCACCGACGGTAACTTCTATCGTGCTACCAACAATGCCGAGCTGAAGAAGATTTATCAGGATATTGATAAACTGGAGAAATCGAAGTTCAATGTAAAGCATTTCGCCAAGCGCTATGAGGCCTATCAGCCTTTCGCCCTTGCCGCCCTGCTGATATTGCTGGCAGAGATTCTGCTCCGTATCACCTGGCTTCGCCGAATCCCTTGATATTCAGAGGGGTGACTAGATGGAATTAAAGAAATAATATAATATAACCATGTTAAGATTTGAAGATCCCGCATTTCTCTGGCTGTTGTGGGTGATACCGGCACTGGTGCTGGTTCGCCTCATCGGTTGGAGAAGGAGAAGGGCAAAGCTCAGAAAGCTGGGTGACCCCGAGTTGCTCAGGCAGCTGATGCCCCACATATCTAAATACCGCCCCACGGTAAAGTTCGTGCTGATGCTCGCAGCCTTGGCATTGCTCATCGTGATGGTGGCACGCCCGCAGATGGGCAGCAAGATTTCGAACGAGAAGCGGAATGGCATCGAAACCATGATCTGTCTCGACATCTCCAACTCCATGCTTGCCGAAGATGTGGCTCCATCCCGTCTCGACAAGAGCAAGATGCTGATAGAAAACCTGGTGGATAACTTCAGCAACGACAAGATAGGTCTCATCGTCTTCGCAGGCGATGCCTTCGTGCAGCTGCCTATCACCAGCGACTATGTTTCTGCCAAGATGTTCCTGCAGAATATCACACCTGGCTTAATCCAGACCCAGGGCACCAACATCGGTCAGGCCATCAGCCTCGCCACCAAGAGCTTCACCCAGCAAGACAACGTGGGCAGAGCCATCATCGTGATTACCGATGGCGAAAACCACGAAGAGGGGGCGCAGGAGGCTGCACAGATGGCCTACAAGAAGGGCATCAACGTCTATATCCTGGGCATCGGAAACACCAAGGGTGCCCCAATCCCTATGGGCGACGGCTCTTATCTGAAAGATAACGCCGGCAACACGGTGATGACTGCCCTGAACGAGCAGATGTGCCGCCAGCTGGCGCAGGCAGGCAAGGGGCAGTATATCCACGTGGATAATACCAGCGATGCCGAGAGGGAGCTGAACAACGACCTCACCAAGTTGCAGAAGGGCGACATGACGAGCGTTATCTACAGCGCCTACGATGAACAGTTCCAGGCGGTAGGCATCCTGATTATCCTCCTGCTCATCATCGAGGTTTGCATCATGGAAGCAAGGAATCCATTGCTCAGGAACATCAAGTTCTTCAAGAAAACGCCATTCAAGAATTTCAAGTAGAAGCAATGCGCCCTGAAAGGGCAAAAGCATAAAAGGTTTTTAAAATGAACACTATACATTATTTAATAGTAACTATGGCTTTCCTGTTGGCCAGTGCCACAAATGCTGCCGCACAAACCGACCGCAACTTGATTCGCCAGGGAAACAGGGCGTTCAAGACCCAGAAATGGGCAGCTGCCGAGACCCAATATCGCAAGGCTATCTCCAAGAACCAGAAGAATCCGCAGGCGATATACAACCTGGGCTGTGCCTTGCTGATGCAGCAGAAAGACTCGCTGGCCATGGTGCAGTTTGGCAATGCCGCACAGCTGGAGCCAAACCGCTTACGCCGCTCCAAGAGCTATCACAACATGGGAGTGGTGATGCAGAACCACCGCGAGTACGCACAGGCCATCGAATACTATAAGATGGCGCTGAGATGCAACCCGCAGGATAATGAAACCCGTTATAATCTTGCCCTCTGCAAGAAACTGCTCAAGAACAACCCGCAGAATCAGAACAACAAGGACAAGAATAACAAGGATAAGAATAAAGACAAGAACAAGAACGATCAGAACAAGAATAATAAAGATAAGAATAAAGACAAGAATAAAGACAAGAATAAGAACAATTCGAACCAGAACCAGCAGAATCAGGACAAGATGAGCCGCGATAACGCCGAACAGCTCCTTAATGCCGCGATTCAGCAGGAACAGGCCACCAAGCGAAAGCTGCAGAAGGCGATGAGCCAGCCTCGCAGAAAAGCCTACGACAAGAATTGGTAAAAAGACGGTTTTTGTACTTACGTTTAAAATTGGAACAAATATAAGAAAAAGAAAGTTGATATGAAAAAAATAGGTTGGTATATCATATTGCTGCTGATGATGCTGGGCTACCAGGTGCATGTAGCTGCCCAGCATATCTCTGTGTCGGCTCCGTCGCATGTCGCGGCTGGAGAGAACTTCCGTGTTGCCTATACCATCAACACCAGTGATGTGGAGGAATTCCGCATGGGTGGGGTGCAAGAAGGACTGGAAGTGATTGCGGGTCCTTACACTTCCTCGCAATCCAGTTATCAGATGATCAACGGGCATACCTCGTCCTCATCATCCGTAACCATCACCTATACCCTCTATGCCGCCAAGAACGGCAGCTTCACCATCGGGGCTTCACACGCCGTGGTGGGAGGAAAAAGACTGTCTTCACACCCCGTGAAGATTCAGGTGTCGGGACATGCACAGCGTACCAACGGCGCTCCCAACATGCACGGACAGAACAGCTATGACCAACCTCGTATGCGCTCTGCCGGCTCTGCCATCTCGGGCAGCGACCTCTTTATCAAGGTTTCTGCCAACAAGAAGAGGGTTCACGAGCAGGAGCCTATCCTGCTTACCTACAAGGTATATACCCAGGTGGAACTCACCCAGCTGGAAGGCAAGATGCCCGACCTGAAGGGATTCCACACCCAGGAAGTGCCGCTGCCACAGCAGAAAACCTTCCACACCGAGACCGTGAACGGCCGCCCATACAAGTGTGTTACCTGGAGCCAGTATGTAATGTACCCACAGATGACGGGAAGCCTCGAGATACCATCCATTACCTTCAAGGGCATCGTGGTTCAGCAGAACCGCAATGTAGATCCGATGGAGGCGTTCTTCAACGGCGGCTCCGGCTACATTGAAGTAAAGAAGGATATCAAGGCACCGGGCATCACCCTGCAGGTAGATCCGCTGCCACAGCGCCCGGCCAACTTCTCGGGCGGCGTGGGCAAGTTCAATATCTCTGCCTCGCTCGATAAGAAAGAGGTAAAGGCAGGTGAGCCTATCACCCTGCGTGTAGTGGTGGGCGGCATCGGCAACCTGAAGCTGCTCAAGCAGCCGGTGGTCAACTTCCCTAAGGATTTCGACAAGTATGATGCCAAGATAACCGACAAGACCCGCCTCACCGCCAATGGCGTGGAGGGCAACATGGTTTACGATTTCCTTGCCGTGCCTCGCAACCAGGGCAGTTACACCATCCCGTCGGTGGAGTTCACCTATTATGATACGAGCAAGAATGCCTACAAGACCATCAAGACTCAGCCGTTCAAGCTGGAGGTGGAGAAGGGCGATGGCTCAACGGGCGAATCGGAGGATTTCGCCAGCAAGGACAAGGATATCCACACCATCAAGCTGGGCAAGGTGGAGCAGCACAAGGCCAACGAGATGTTCTTCGGCAGCTTCGGCTATTGGATTAGTCTCCTCATGCCGCTCATCGCCTTCGTGGTACTGCTCATCGTGTTCCGCCGCCGTGCCATCGAGAATGCCGACATCGTGAAGAAGCGCTCCAACAGGGCAGGCAAGATAGCCACCAAGCGCCTGCGCCTTGCCAACAAGCTGATGCTCCAGGGCAAGCAGGGCGAATTCTACGACGAGGTGATGCGGGCACTCTGGGGCTACATGAGCTACAAGCTCAACATGCCAGCCGAGAAGCTGAACCGCGACAACATTCGCGAAACCCTGGCACGCCACTTTGTGGATGATGCCACAATAGAGAAGTTTACCACGGCTCTGGATGAGTGCGAGTTCGAGCGTTATGCGCCAGGCGATGCCGCCGGCAACATGAACCGCACCTTCGAGTCGGCTATGACAGCGATTATGGATATAGAAAATGCAATCAATGAGGCTCGCAAGAACCAGAAGAAGCATCCGGCAGGCTACTCCTTCGTATGGCTGCTCCTGGCGATGATCTGCCTAGGCGGCACCTCTGCCAGGGCGGTGACCAAGAACAATGCCGACACGGAGTACCAGAAGGGCAACTATCAGCAGGCCATCCGCGACTACGAGGAGGTTCTGAAGAATGGCGAATCTGCCGAGATCTATTTCAACCTCGGCAACGCCTACTATCGCACGGACAATATCACCAAGGCGGTGCTCAACTACGAGCGTGCCCGCCTGCTGTCGCCGGGCGATGACGATATCAACTTCAACCTGCAGTTTGCCCGCAGCAAGACCATCGACAAGATTACCCCCGAAAGCGAGATGTTTTTCATCACCTGGTATAAGTCGCTGGTTAACTTCACGAGCGTAGATAACTGGGCCAAGACCGGCATCCTCTGCATCGTATTGGCACTGTTGCTGGTGCTGCTCTATCTCTTCGGTCCGCAGCTCATGCTCCGCAAGATAGGCTTCTTCGGCGGCCTTTCGTTCTTCGTGATATTCCTCTTGAGCAATCTCTTCGCCTTCCAGCAGAAGCAGGCGCTCGACAACAGAACCGGAGCCATCATCATGGCGCCATCGGTGAACATCAAGAAGACACCAGCCAAAAACAGTGCCGACCAGTTTGTGCTCCACGAGGGCACCCGTGTGGATATCATCGACAAGGGCATGACCGACTGGCGCTGCATCCGTGTAGGCGATGGCCGCGAAGGCTGGATAGAGACCAAGGCTATAGAGGAGATTTAATAGGAAGTTCAAAGTAGATAGTAATGGATTTTAGTACGATACAAAACATAGATTTTCAAGTGTTGCAGTGGTTCAACGGCAGCAACAATGTGATTCTCGACCAGTTGGCCTTGGTGCTCACTTCGGGTTTCACCTGGATACCACTCTATGTGGTACTGTTTATCGTCGTGATGCGCAACAACGAGACCATGATGCAGATAGGACTCGTGGTGGGGGCCGCCTTGCTCTGCATCCTCTTTGCCGACGGATTTGCCGATGGCATCATCAAGCCCCTGGCAGAAAGATGGCGACCATCCAACGACCCGCTGGTAAAATATTCCGTACAGGTGGTGGATAACCTGCGCATGAAGGACTACAGTTTCTGCTCCGCCCATGCCGCCAACACCATGTCGATAGCCGTGTTCTTCTCGCTCCTCGTCAGGAGCCGGATGCTCACCATCACCATGATCGTCTGGTCGCTGGTTAACTGCTGGACCCGCCTCTATCTGGGCGTTCACTATCCGCTGGATATAGCCACAGGACTGCTGCTTGGCAGCGTGGTAGGCTTCCTGGTCTATCTCTTCTACCACCGCATGTATCGCCGCATCTCTCCGGAAATCAAGTATATCTCCAACCAATATACCAGCACGGGCTATGACCGCGACGATATCGACATGATCATGACCGTCTTGATGTTGGTACTGGTCTATGTAGTAATCCGTGCCCTCTGCATGATGACGACAGTATGATAAAATTTACAAAGTAAACAATGGAAACAAAACATATTAAGATTAGCGATTATAATTACGAGTTACCTGATGAGCGCATTGCCAAATTCCCTATCGCCCAGCGCGACCACAGCAAACTGCTGGTCTATAAGCACGGCGAGGTGAGCGACGATGTGTTCTATCATCTTCCTGAATATCTGCCTAAGGGCGCCATGATGGTGTTCAACAACACCAAGGTGATCCAGGCACGTATGCACTTCCGCAAGGAAACGGGCGCACTTATCGAGGTGTTCCTCATGGAGCCTGCCGCACCAACCGACTATGAGTTGATGTTCCAGACTACGGGCCACTGCTCTTGGCTCTGCATGATTGGAAACCTGAAGAAGTGGAAGGAGGGCAGCCTGAAGCGTGACTTCGAGATCAAGGGTCATCAGCTTACCCTTTCTGCCACCATGCGCCGTGGCGATGCCCTCAGCGCAGAAGCATCAGAAATGGTAGCCAAGGGCGGCGGCACCAACTATTGGGTAGATTTCGACTGGGACAACGAGCACGTTTCCTTTGCCGAAATCCTCGAGGCAGTGGGCGAGTTGCCTATCCCTCCATACCTGAACCGCAAGACCGAGGAGAGCGACAAGACTACCTATCAGACTGTTTATTCGAAGATAAAGGGTAGTGTGGCAGCCCCAACAGCCGGTCTGCATTTCACCGATGCCGTGCTTAAGGATCTGGATGCCCATGGCATCGACCGTGAGGAGGTGACGCTGCACGTGGGTGCCGGCACCTTCAAGCCAGTGAAGAGTCTGGAGATTGAGGGCCATCAGATGCACACCGAGTACATCGTGGTTCACCGCCGCAGCTTGGAAAAGCTTATCAAGCACGAGTGCCAGGTCATCGCCGTGGGTACCACCAGCGTGCGCACCATCGAGAGCCTTTACTACATGGGCGTGCATCTTATCAAGCACCCTGAGGCAAGCGAGGAGGATTTGCATGTTAAGCAGTGGGACCCATACGAGCAGTCGGCAGATGGCAACCTGGTGGATGGCATCACCCCGATGCAGGCCATCCAGGCGATTATCGATTACCTCGACCGCAACGGATTGGAAGCCCTTCACTCCAGCACGCAGATCATCATCGCTCCGGGCTACACCTATAAGATAGTGAAGATGCTGGTAACCAATTTCCATCAGCCACAGAGCACCCTGCTGCTTCTGGTGAGTGCCTTCCTGCATGGCGACTGGAAGAAGGTGTATGATTACGCCCTCTCTCACGATTTCCGCTTCCTGAGCTATGGCGATTCATCCCTGCTCATTCCGTAAGGAGATACTCTTTACATAGGAAGAAATCTTTCATAGAAAGAAATAAGTAGTTAGGCAAACTATAAACTATAAATTGTAAACTATAAACTATAATAAATAGTATGATTTCAGTAGAAGGACTGAAAGTAGAGTTTGGCGTAAAGCCACTCTTCCATGATGTAAGCTTCGTCATTAACGACCGCGACCGCATTGCCCTGGTGGGTAAGAACGGAGCCGGAAAATCTACGATGCTCAAGATACTCTGCGGCTTGCAGAAACCTACGGATGGCGTGGTGGCTATCCCTAACGAAACCACCATCGGCTACCTGCCACAGGTGATGAAACTGCAGGATGATACCACCGTGAAGGAGGAAACCCGAAAGGCTTTCGCCCACAATACCGAGATGAAGGCACGCCTCGACAAGATGCAGCAGGAGATGGCCGACCGCACTGACTATGAGAGCGAAAGCTATGCCCAGCTGGTGGAGAAGTTCACCCAGGAGCACGAGCGCTACATGATGATGGGCGGCGAAAACTACGAGGCTGAGATAGAGCGAACCCTGAGCGGACTCGGTTTCACCCGCGAGGATTTCGAGCGACCTACCCGTGAGTTCTCCGGAGGATGGCGCATGCGCATCGAGCTGGCCAAGATTCTGCTGCAGAAGCCGGATGTGCTGTTGCTCGATGAGCCTACCAACCATCTGGACATCGAGAGTATCCAGTGGCTGGAGCAGTTTCTGGCGCAGAGTGCCAAGGCTGTGGTGCTGGTGAGTCACGACCGTGCCTTTATTAATAATGTAACCAACCGCACGCTGGAGATTACCTGCGGCAGGGTAGAGGATTACAGGGTGAAATATGATGAGTACATTGTGCTGCGTGCCGAGCGCCGTGAGCAGCAGTTGCGTGCCTACGAGAACCAGCAGAAGGAAATAGCTGATATCAAGGACTTTATAGAACGATTCCGCTATAAGCCAACCAAGGCTGTGCAGGTGCAGAGCCGCATCAAGCAGTTGGAGAAAATCGTTCCTATCGAGGTGGACGAGGTGGACAACAAGCAGATGCATCTCAAGTTCCCGCCTTGTCTCAGAAGCGGCGACTATCCGGTTATCTGCGATGAGGTGCGCAAGGATTACGGCTCGCATACCGTGTTCGACCACGTAAACCTCACCATCAAGCGTGGCGAGAAGGTGGCGTTTGTGGGCAAGAACGGCGAGGGTAAATCTACCCTGGTGAAATGTATCATGGGCGAGATTCCGTTTACGGGTAATCTGAAGATAGGCCATAATGTTCAGATAGGCTACTTTGCCCAGAACCAGGCACAGCTGCTGGATGAGAACCTTACCATCTTCCAGACCATCGACAATGTGGCTACAGGCGAGATGCGTCTCAAGGTAAACGACCTGCTGGGTGCCTTCATGTTTGGCGGCGAGACATCAGAAAAGTATGTCAAGGTGCTGAGTGGTGGTGAGCGCAGCCGTTTGGCGATGATCAAGCTGCTGCTGGAGCCGGTGAATCTGCTCATTCTCGATGAGCCTACCAACCACCTGGATATGCAGTCGAAGGATGTATTGAAGGAAGCTATCAAGGCATTCGACGGCACGGCTATCATCGTGAGCCACGACCGTGAGTTCCTGGATGGTCTGGTAGATAAGGTATATGAGTTTGGCGGCGGCAAGGTTCGTGAGCACCTGGGCGGCATCTATGATTACCTGCGTGCCCACAATGCCGAGAGCATCAGTCAGGCACTCGCCAATCAGGGCGGAAAGGGAATGGCATCAGCCGGTTCTCCATCGGGTTCATCCTCTTCGGCAGGTTCATCAGGTTCATCCTCTTCGGGTTCATCCTCATCATCAGGTTCAGGTTCATCCTCTTCATCCTCTTCCGAGTCATCTTCCGGCAAAATCAGCTATGCCGAGCACAAGGAGCAGCAGAAGAAGATTCGCAAGGCTGAAAAAGCAGTGAAGGAATGCGAGGCGAAGATTGAGAAGCTGGAAGCCAGAAAGGCCGAAATCGATGCCCTGCTGATGAAGCCGGAGAACGCCACCAACATGGAGCTGGTTACCGAATATACCGAGCTGATGAAGACCCTGGATGAGGAAAACGACCGCTGGATGATTCTCTCAGAAGAACTGGAGGAAGTGAAGAATTCATAATTAAATCAATAAAATAACGAGAAAATGAAAATGAAGTACATTCTTCCGATGATGATGCTCGCTGCCATGCCTATGGCAGCTGACGCTCAGAACAAATCGGGACTTGTCATGAGCAATCTTGACAAGACAGCCAAGCCGGCTGATGATTTCTACCAGTTTGCTACAGGCGGATGGCAGAAGAGCCACCCGCTGCCTGCAGCCTACAGCCGATATGGTAGTTTCGACAAGCTCGCTGAAGACAACAACAAGCGAATTAACTCAATCCTTGCAGAACTCGAGAAGAAAACTTACAAGGAGGGAACCATCGAGAGAAAACTCTCTGATTTCTACAAGATGGCTCTCGATGCCGACCGCCGCAACAAGGAAGGCATCGCACCAGTGAAGCCTGTGCTCGCCGAACTCGCTGCTGCACAGACCAAGGCAGATTTGCAGAAACTGCAGCTGAAGTATGCTGACTGGGGCCTCGGCGTAGATTACGGTTCTTACTTCGCAGCCGACGAGAAGAACGTAACCATGAACATCTTCAACGTGCTCCAGGGCGGCTTGACCCTCGGTGCCAAAGATTACTATCTGAACAACGATGCAGCCACCGTGGCCATTCGTGAGGCTTACAAGAAGTACATCGCCAAGATGTTCCAGCTCTACGGCTTCTCTGCTGCCGATGCTCAGAAGAAGGCTGATATCGTGTTCCTTCACGAAACCGATCTCGCCCTCATCTCTAAGAGCCGCACAGAGTTGCGCGACCCTCAGGCTAACTATAACAAGATGACTCTGAAGGAGTTCAAGCAGAACTATCCAAACATTCCGCTTGAGGCGCTGGCCAATGCCGAGGGCATCAAGAGCGAGTATATCCAGCAGATGGTAGTAGGTCAGCCAGAGTTCCTTGCCGGTTACGACAAGATTTCTGCTGCCGAGAACGCCGAGATTCTGAAGGCGTTGATGGAGTGGGGCGTAATCTGCAACTCCTGCTCATACCTGAGCGATGATATACGCCTGGCAAACTTCGAATTCTTCGGTAAGACCATGAGCGGCCGTCAGGAAGATCACCCATTGTGGAAGCGTGCCACATCGCAGGTAGAGGCTCAGATGGGCGAGGCGCTCGGAAGAATCTACTGCAAGAAGTTCTTCCCTGAGAGTTCTAAGAAGATGATGGAGACTTTGGTGAAGAACCTGCAGATTAGTCTCGGTCAGCGCATCGATGCCCAGAACTGGATGAGCGCTGAGACCAAGGCTGCTGCCCACGACAAGCTGAACAAGTTCTACGTGAAGATTGGTTATCCAAAGCAGTGGACCGACTACAGCAAGTTGACCATCGACCCATCTAAGAGTTTCTTCGAGAACGTGTTGGTGTGCCGTAAGTTCCGTGCCGACAAGATGATAGCCGAGAAGGCAGGTAAGCCAGTGGATAAGGAAGAGTGGTTCATGACTCCTCAGACCGTGAACGCCTATTACAACCCAACCACCAACGAAATCTGCTTCCCAGCCGGAATTCTTCAGTATCCATTCTTCGATGCCAAGGCCGACGAGGCATTCAACTATGGTGCCATCGGTGTGGTAATCGGTCATGAGATGACCCACGGTTTCGACGATCAGGGTCGCCAGTATGATGCCAGCGGTAACCTGAAGGATTGGTGGACTCCAGCTGATGCTGAGGGTTTCAACAAGCGTGCGGATATGTATGCTGATTTCTTCAGCAACATCAAGGTATTGCCTGATTTGAATGCCAACGGTCGCTTTACTCTGGGTGAGAACCTCGCCGACCATGGTGGTTTGATGGTATCTTTCAATGCCTTCAAGAATGCCACAGCCAAGAAGCCATTGAAGAACAAGGACGGTTTCACTGCCGACCAGCGTTTCTTCCTTGCCTATGCCGGCGTTTGGGGTCAGAACATCACGGAGAAGGAGATTCGCAACCGTGTGAAGAACGATCCTCATGCCCTGGGCAAGTGGCGTGTAGATGGTGCTCTTTCTCACATCGATGCCTGGTATGAGGCATTCGGCGTAAAGCAGGGCGACAAGATGTTCATTCCTAAGAGCGAGCGTCTGGAGCTTTGGTAAAATCTATTGAAATAATAATCGCCCTTCATCAATGTTGAATCGTTGATGGAGGGCGATTTTTTTGAAATCGCATCAAACTCTCCGTTTAATTTGGGGAAAACAGTTAAAACGCGTTAAGAATAAGCCTGAAATAACCTATCTATTTATATTTTTTGTACTTTTGCATCCATAAACTATAAGTGTAGCGTAAACAACAAACGAATAGCAGATGTAAACAACAAACGAATAGCAGATACAATTCGTTGATACGAAAACGATTATACTGGTAAAGTATTAAATATATAACTAACATTCAAAACCATCATCTAAATGAAGCAAAAAAACACTTCAGGCAAAAGAATGCTCTTGGCATTCGCAGCCGGACTTCTGTCGATGACGCAAGCCCAGGCACAGAGTGAAATCTACCCTCAACATTTCGATTTGGGGGAAGTAACACTGCTCGACGGTCCGTTTAAGACCGCCATGGACACCAACATCAATCTGCTCCTGCAATATGATGTTGACAGACTGCTCACCCCCTTTATCCGCCAGTCGGGATTGAGCAAGGTAACCACATCCAAGTATTACCAGTGGGAGAACAGCCATCCTACCTTCTCTAACTGGGGCCTCTCCAGCTGGTCTTTAGAGGGTCATGTGGGCGGCCACTATCTCACCGCACTCGCCCTGGCTTACTCGGCAGAGCGCGACAACACCCTGAAGGCAGCATTGAAACAGCGACTCGACTATATGATAGAGGTGCTGAAAGATTGCCAGCAGGCCTACGATAAGAACACTGCAGGCTTGAAGGGATTCCTGGGCGGACAGCCTATCAACCAGATATGGACCGGACTCTACAAGGGAGACCTTACCGAATTCAAGAAATATGGCGGATGGGTGCCTCTGTATTGCGAACACAAGGTGCTGGCAGGTCTTCGTGATGCCTGGCTCTATGCCGGCAATGCGGAAGCCAAGACCTTGTATCAGAACATGTGCGACTGGACCGTGAACGTGGTTTCCAAGCTTTCTACCACCCAGATGCAGGACATTCTGGGCTGGGAGCATGGCGGCGTGAACGAGACCCTGGCAGATGCCTATCGCATCTTTGGCGACAAGAAGTATCTGAATGCAGCCAAGAAATATAGTCATCAGACGATGATCAGCGGCATGCAGACCCTCAGCAAGTCGTTCCTCGACAGCAAGCATGCCAACACCCAGGTGCCTAAATACATCGGTTTCGAGCGCATCTACCAGGAAGAACTGCGTGATGGCGCAACCATCTCCACCGCCTCTTATCAGAAGGCAGCTCACAATTTCTGGGCAGATGTGGCAGAGAACCGCACCGTCTGCATCGGCGGCAACAGCGTGAGCGAGCACTTCCTGCCTGCAGCCAAGTCGGAGCAGTATATCAGCAACCTCGATGGTCCGGAGAGCTGCAATTCCAACAACATGCTGAAGCTTTCGGAGAATCTCTTTGATGAGACCCACGATGCCCGATATGCCGATTTCTACGAGGCTACCATGTGGAACCACATCCTCTCTACGCAAGATCCTGCCACGGGTGGCTACGTATATTTCACCACCCTGCGCCCACAGAGCTATCGCATCTATTCGCAGGTGAACCAGGGCATGTGGTGCTGCGTGGGCACGGGTATGGAGAACCATTCCAAGTACGGGCACTTCATCTATACCCATTCTGAAGACAATAAGACGCTGTATGTCAACCTCTTCACAGCTTCCAAGTTGCAGGATGAGCATTTTGCCCTGACCCAGGAAACATCGTTCCCTTACGCCCAGAGCAGCAAGATAACCATCAACAAGGGCGGTTCTTTCTGCCTGGCAGTGCGCCGTCCGCAGTGGGCGGGCGAAGGCTACCAGGTAATGGTAAACGGATCGGCAGTGGATGTGAAGGTGGCAGCAGGCACGGCAGGCTATGTGGAGATAAACCGCACCTGGGCAGCCGGAGACGTGGTGGAAATCACCCTGCCTATGAAGCTGCGCTACGAAACCTGTCCTAACTACACCGATTACATAGCCTTTAAGTATGGTCCTATTCTGTTGGCAGCCAAGACCACGGCTAGCAGCCAGGAAGAGGCTGAGAAGACGGGGCTGGCTTACGAGCAACTGCAGAACGAATATGGCGGCGAAGGCCGTATGGATCATGCGCCAGGTTCCATGGCCAAGCGCCTTTCCATCTCATCATCGCCTCTGCTCATCGGCAAGCGAGAGGATGTGCTGAAGCGCATCACGCCTACCGGGGAAGCCTGCCAGTTTACCATAGATGCCAGCTATGCCCAGAACAAGGGTCGCTGGAACAAGCTCCAGCTCGTGCCATTCTACACTATCCACCATGCCCGCTACAATTGCTACTGGTATCAGCAGACTGCCGAGAACTATGCGGCAAGCGACATGGGTCGTGCCGATGCACTCGAAGAGGCACTGGTGGCTCGCACCATCGACTTTGTAGCACCTGGCGAGCAGCAGAGCGAGGCCGGTCATGATGTGGCCCATTCAGAGAATTCATCCACTGGCAGTTACCAGGGCGAGTACTATCGTGATGCCCGCCAGGGTGGCTACATGGAATATACCCTGGCTAATACCAGTGGTAAGACCGATAGCATCGCCCTGATGTGCCGCTTTACCACAGCCGATAAGAACCGTGTGGCTACCATCCGCATAGACGGCAAAGTGCTTACCGAAGTAACGATTCCTGATACCTACAAGCATGCAGACGACAACGGCTTCTACAATATAGAGTATCTGATTCCTGCCGATATACTGAAGAATGCAGATGGTTCGGCCAAGAGCAAGATAGTGTTCCGTCTGGAGGCGAGCGGCAGCGGCATGGCTCCGGGTCTTTATTACCTGCGCCTGCTGAGCGGCTACACCGGCAACGGCTATAAGTTTGTGGCTTCCGACTGGAAGACGGGTGATGCCGGCCGTGTAAACCAGAGCAACATCAGTTATGATCAGGATGCCAACAAGATAACCGTGAAGGCTGGCAAGGGCAACAACAACGTGTGCCTGATGATGGACTACAGCAACACGGATTATAGTGTGAAGAGTACTCAGAAATACTTGGTGGTAAGGGGTACCAACCTGGCGATGGGTTCCGGCAAGAGTTATCTGTGGTGGCTCAACGGCAAGAACAAGGGTTCTCAGGTGGCTCCTCAGGTGACGAGAGCCGTGGGCGACGAGGTGATTGTAGCTTGGGACATCACCAAGTCGAACATCAACGAGAATTGCAAGGGTGATGTATGGAATTTCTCCACGGGCCAGACGATATTCGGTTTGACTTCTACCACTGGCACATCCGTTATCAGCTACATTGGTTTTGTGGAATCAGTAGATGAGACCACCGCTATTTCTTCCATTCTTGCTTCATGCGGTAAGAAGACCGGCAAGGTTTATAGCCTTGATGGAAAGTATGTGGGCAAGCATATAGGCAATCAGGCTCCTGGCAATCAGGGAGTTTATGTAGTGGATGGGAAGAAGTTTGTGAAGTAAAGATTGGCATCCTGGCGGATTTGCAATCAAGCGCGCAACCCCGCTAGGCGTTCCGGCGGATTTGAAATCCGCCGTCAAAAAATGTTCGACCTATTAAAACCGGGGGATTTGTAATCCCCCAACAAAAAGAAGCATACTCCCTTGCTGCGGATTTCAAATCCGCAGAGCCTAAATAGGTTAGGACATTTTTTAACGCCGGATTTCAAATCCGGCGGGACGCCTAGCGGGGTAATAAGTAGTGGCTGATTGGCTTCTTTTAGATAAAAAATGAAAAAAGTTTCCGAAAAATTTGGTAGTTTCAAAAAAAAACAGTACCTTTGCACTCGCTAAATAAAAATAGCAATGATGGTTCCGTAGCTCAGTTGGATTAGAGCAACAGCCTTCTAAGCTGTGGGTCTTGGGTTCGAACCCCAACGGAATCACAAAAAAAGTGGATTAGTCTTATTGGCTAATCCACTTTTTTTTGTGTTCTAACAATCTCGTTTTGTTCAGCAATCTCGCTATGTTCAGAAATTGCTTGTTCTAAAAGCATCGAATCGATTTACATGCAGCTCGTTACTCCGAGAGTAGTGCCGATGGCAGTGAGAATCGAGATTAAAATCTGAATCACGGTTTTCCAGGTTTCCTTTTTCATCTTTTTAGTTTTTAGTGGTTAATGATTAATGATTAGTGATTAGTTTTTTGTGATTAATGATTAGTGATTAATGATTAGTGATTGGTGATTAGTGATTAATGATTAGTGATGTGATAGGATGTTAGCCCGCCAGGCGTCCCTGATAGCCCCCGGTAGGCGTCCCGGCGGATTTGCAATCCGCCGTCAAAAAATGTCCTAACCTATTATGGCTCTGCGGATTTGCAATCCGCAGCAATCAAAGAGACGCCTAGCGGGCTAACTCTAGATATTTACATGACCGTCATCGCTCCCAGAGCCGCCATCGGTCTTGCCGTCTCCGGTGTTACCGCTATCGGTTCCACCCGCTCCCTGACTGGTTCCGCCTGAACCCTGGCTGCCCGTTCCGCCACCACCATTGGTGTTAGAATCGCCGTTGCCTCCGCCGCCAGGAGTATTGCTCTCGCCGCCAGTCTCTTCGCCGCCACGTGCGTCGTAGGCAGAAATCTTGCAGAGTTTCTTCAATTCAGAGTTGCTCCAGTTCTTGGTATTTTTAACAAGAAGATGGATGTCCTGCACGCTAGCAGAAGTAACCTTGTCTCTGCTCACCTCGCCACGAGAACTCATGCCGATGGAGAAGAGGCCCAGGTCGCCGAGTCTCACGCTCTTGCCATCAAGAATCAGCTCCTTCATGCAGTCGAGCATATCCATCATCACGCCATGCACGGTGCCACGGCTATAAGGCGAGTTGTGAGATGAAATGTGATCCACAAACTCCTCGAAGCTCATCTCTCTGTCGGTCACCACGGTGGCATACCAGAGTTCCTTACCAGCGTTCTCACCCGTCTGAGGGGTACGCTTTACTTTACGATACTTAATGTTTCCTTGTCCCATACTTTTTAGTGATTAATGATTAATGATTAGTGATTATTGTTCTCTTTGTCATCAGCAGAATCCCCGAAAGAATCCTATGGCTCCCTTAACCGGTCATCAGGCGCCTTTCTTCTGAATGACGATGCAAAGATACGGCTTTTTTCTGATACCACCAAATTTCGGGTGGCGATAAGGACCGATTTTCAGCAGCTCCTGATTCTGAATTCCGTTAATAAAACTAACTCGTATTTTAGCAAGAAAGAACACATAGGTTTACGGAGGAAAAAACTATGAGTTCTTATCTGAAACAATCACAATAACAGTTATCACAGTTTTTCAAACCACTTCCCCAAATCTTAATAAAAAACTAACTATAGATATAATATAATAATACATATTATTATATTATATCTATAGTTAAAAGAATTAACTATTCTACCTTCAGTGTAGAATGCCATTTGAAAAACTGTGATAACTGTTATTGTGATAGCTTTGTGATAGCTTATTTTGGCTCGCATCTGATGTTCCCAGAATACGAATGAAAAATAAGATTGTAAAACTCTTTCAAGCAGCGAGTACTGTTCAAAGCCTCCAAGCTCTACGTGAGTCAGGTTGAAAAGGGAGAAAGATACTGTGCTCTACAGCCTGTTTATTCTCTCAATTTGGTGAATGACATCTTCGAGCGTGATACTCCTGAATTCATCCACAACTATCGCATCGTGCACGATAAGGATAGCAATAAGGTAATCGAAGGCTTACATTTCACCTTCATAGAGCTTCCTAAGTTCACTCCTCATTCCATCTCCGACAAGCGCATGATGGTATTGTGGCTCCGTTTCCTCACGGAAATCAATGCCAACACCCAGGAGATTCCTTCCGATCTGCTTCGTGATCCGGAGATAGGAAAAGCCGTAGAGGAGTTGAAGATTTCCGGCTTTACAGATGCCGAACTCAGAGCCTACGACAAATTCTGGGATTCTGTAAGGGTAGAGAAGACCCTTCAGTACGATAGCTATCAGCAAGGCATGGAAAAAGGCAAAAGCCAAAGAAGTATTGAGATTGCTAAGAATATGCTGTCAAAAGGCATGGATGCAGCAACGGTCATGGAGATAACGGGGTTGACGGAGAGCCAGATGCAGCAGTTGATGTAATTTCTATTGCCCCACACGCCCTGAAGGGGCAGAAGCTCGTAGCCCAGGGCATCGCCCTGGGTATCATCGCATTCCGCCCTGCGCCCTGAAAGGGCAAAAGTTTTATAAAGCACTCAAGTTTCGCAAATAACCTCCGGTCCCCGAAGGGGGCCAACTTTCAATAACCGCTGGTGGAATGACCGAAGGGAATGGAACCTGCGGATAGCTGCAATACTCTCTCCAATCGTCCCCAAAGGGGGCGAACAGAAGCAGAAAAACTTGCAGCCTTGCTTTTCTTACTGGAGTAACGAAATAGACTAGTTTTTTATAACATGTTGTAATTTTCCCCCAACTTGGGGAAATTTTAATATACCCCACCATATTTTTTCGAAACTTTCTCCCGATTTTTTTGCCAGTTTCAAAATTTAAGTTTATCTTTGCAGCAGGTTTGTAGAATCAAAACGATAAATTATGGGTAGATACATCAACCCCTTTACCGATTGGGGCTTCAAGCGTCTCTTCGGTCAAGAGTTCAGCAAGGACTTGCTGATTAATTTTTTGAACGACTTGTTTGAAGGTGAGTTTCAAATCAAGGACGTAACATTCAAGGATAAGGAACAGCTTGGAGATACTAATGATCTCCGTGGCTGCATCTTTGATATCTATTGTGTTACCGACGATGATAAGCATTTCATCGTTGAGATGCAGAACAGATGGGTACCCTTCTTTGTGAATCGTTCCATCTATTATGCTAGTAAGGCTTTTGTTGCCCAGCGCAAGAAGTTTGATGAAGCAGGTGTCCGTACTGCTGTTTTATACCAGTTTGTGCCGGTTTATGTGGTTTGCATCATGAATTTTATGCCAAGGGAGCATGAGGTGACAAAGTTTAGGACAGACGTTGCTTTGAGGGAGAAGTCTAGCGACTCCGTTTTTTCTGACAAGCTTCGTTTCATCTATCTTTCTCTTCCTTTCTTTGATAAGAGTGAGGAAGAATGCGAGACAGGTTTTGAAAAATGGATTTATGTTTTGAAGTATATGGAAGTATTGGAAAGATTGCCGTTTACGGCGCAGAAGAAGATATTCGATCATCTTGCCAAATTGGCAGATATTCGTTGCTTGAGTAGTGAGGAGCAGGAAAAATACGATGAAAGTATTAAGGCTGCTGATGATTACTACTCCGGTCTTTATGGCTCTTATGTTGAAGGCGAGGAAAAGGGAATTGCTAAAGGAATAGCTAAAGGTCGTGTGGAAGGAATGGCTAAAGGTAGAGCGGAAGGAATGGCTAAAGAAAAGATAGACACAGCTTACCGCCTTTTGTCAATGGGTCTTTCTGAAGCGCAAGTATCAACGGCCACCGAGCTTCCGCTGGAGGAAATTCAGAAAATGAGGAAATAAGAACTGACATTGAAAAATTGATTTATGTATTGAAGTATATGGAAATGGATGAAGTATTTAAAAATTTGCCTTTAGCGGAACAAAAGAAGATGCTCGATCATCTTGCAAAATTGCCAGATGTTCGTTTCTTGAGTAGTGAGGAGCGGGAAAAATACGATGAAAGTATTAAGGCTGTTGACGACTACTACTCCGGTCTTTATGGTTCTTATGTTGAAGGCGAGGAAAATGGTATTGCTAAAGGTAGAGCAGAAGGAATGGCTAAAGTAAAGATAGACATAGCTTACCGCCTTTTGTCAATGGGTCTTTCTGAAGCGCAAGTATCAACGGCCACCGAGCTTCCTCTGGAGGAAATTCAGAAAATGAGGAAATAAGAACTGGCATTGAAATTCGGCTGCACCCTTTCGGCTTGCCCCACACGCCCTGAAGGGGCAGAAGCTCGTAGCCCAGGGCATCGCCCTGGGTATCATCGCATTTCGCCCTGCGCCCTGAAGGGGAAAAAGCATTATAAAGTACCTTGTTAGCTTATTTCCTTAATAAATTTTCTGATGCCTTGATGCCCCCACCATATTTTTTCGAAACTTTTCTAAGAAAACTCTTGCCGGTTTCAAATAAAAAACGTACCTTTGTTCTCAATATAAAATGGTTGATATGATGGCAAATTTAGAAAAATATATGGATCTGCAGGCTGATTTTTACCACTATATGGTGGAGTTTGGCGGAATAGCAAAGAAAACCAGCTGCGATTATGTAACAAGAATGAAGTTCTTGGCACATGACTATGCTTTAGACGAAACATTGACACAAGAAAAGATTGACGAAATTTTGCGTCAGGAAGATCTGAAGCGTCAGGAAAGAACTGTCTATACCAGCAAGAAAAGTTTATCTGATTTTAGGGCTGGTTTGAATAAATTTCTAGCATTTGTCAATTCTGATTATCATAAACGGATGGAAGATTCTATCTTGATAGAAATAAAAGCTGTAGAAAACGACAATAATATCAAGGCTACTGAAAAAGATTCCATCGTAAAGTCAAGAATAGGACAAGGAATATTCCGAAATAATTTGATAGAGTATTGGCATGGTTGTGCCATCAGTCAGTGTCCTTTAACTTGGATGCTAATAGCTTCCCATATAAAGCCTTGGAGAGATGCTGACAACCAGGAACGGCTGGATACCTACAACGGCTTGCTTCTGCTGCCGAATTATGACAAGTTATTTGATCTTGGGTATATTTCTTTCAACCCCAAGGGGAAAATCATGTGTTCCCGCTTGTTGGATAAGTTTGACAGAGAAGCCATAGGGCTTACCAGCGATTTACATTTAGTAAAGTTGGAAAATCAGCATTTGAAATATCTCAAATACCACAATGAGAATTGTTTCTTATTGTAAGGTTCCCATAGCTCATTCTGGAGCTATGGGAGAAAGCAGTTGCAGCAAGGTGAGGTCAGTCATCTCAACGTCCGCTCTAATCCTATCTATGATACGCTTGTCGTGTTCAGAAAACTCCTCAGATTCTTCTAACGCATTATTCAGAATCTGCTCTGCCTGTCGCAACTGGTTGCAAAACCATTTGATGTCATTTGATACTTTATTCATATTTTCTATTCGTTTGGTTTGATGGCGCGAAGGTATGAAAGAAAAAGCAAGCACGGAAACTTTTTGATTTTTCTTATGTTTTTCGCGCATTTATAAACATTCGGAGAATCTGTCATCCTAACTGATCATACTTAAGATATTTGGGATGCAGGATGTTGAATGTGCATGAGTCTTAACGTTAAAGTAACGTTAATAGATGTGCAGATAACCCCTCTGTTACTATATATTTGTTTATCTTTGCAGCAATATTGCCATGAGTGGCAGATTATTAAATTATTGTTTTTTGTAAAATATTGATTATGAAAGATTTTACATTTAAAAAGGGGCTGGTAGGCAATGGCTTGTTTGTCCCAAGCCTTTTAAGAGTTTTATGGTTATGGTTGTTATGATAATCATGACTACGAGTAGTGCTATGGCACAAGATGCCAAATTTGAAGTGATTGATGGACTCCGTTATTTGTTGTTCACCGGCACAAAGACCGCTTCTCTAATTGCTAGTACAAAAGAAAAATATTCTGGTGATATAGTTGTTCCAGAAAAGGTTAAGAGCAGCAATGGGGTGGAGTATAATGTTACTTCATTGGGGGATTATTGCTTCAATGGTTGCAGTGCTCTGAAAACTGTATGTTTTAAAGGTAAAGTTCCTGAAATGTACTCTTCAGAAACCTTACCTTCTACATCTGTTATCAATGTCCCAGCAGAATATCTTCAGGATTATAAGGATGCCTTTGGAACAGATTATCATTATATCTATGCCTGGAACCCTGATGAATCAGGCGATGGCGATAAGCCTGTTACTCCTTGCGCTACTCCATCCGTCTCTTACGAATCCGGAAAATTGAAGTTTGCTTGCGAAACGGCTGGAGCAAAGTATCATTATACCATAACTGATACTGATATAACATCTGATGCGCTGAATGAAAATGGAGAGGTATCGCTTTCTGCAGCTTATAACATATCTGTATATGCTACTGCTGATGGCTATACTGCATCCGAAAAGGCGGAGGCTACCCTTTATTGGATTAACGCCAATCTGGAAACAGCCAATATCAATCTGGCTAAAACACGTGGCATCGTGGCTTCTGCCCATGATGGCATCGTCAGCATTTCCGGTCTTGATAATGGCGAGGTGGTTAAGTTCTATGCAGCCGATGGCAAACTTCTGGGTTCATCTTCTGCCGTTGGCGGAGTTGCATCATGCGCCGTATCAGAAAAGATGGTTATTGCTAAAATCGGCATGGATACCATCAAAGTATTGATGAAGTAATGTATAGAATGACCAAAAACTGATGAAGACGGAAAAACTCTGTTTTTAAAATTTCAACATAAAATACTAACAGGACACAAGCCCCGCTTAGCAGAGTAAACGCTCTCGCTAAGTGGGGCTTTGTCTAAACTTAAAAACTATAAATCAATTACTTGCAGCAAAAAAATGAAAAATTCTTCAAACTGTCAAACTTGGGTTAATTGGAATTGGCAGGAGTGTTACGTAAAGAATTCGCAACGCTCCTTTGCCTTTGAGATAGGCTTCCTTTGCGTTGCTGCCCCGATGTCACCCACGATGTCACCCACGATGTCACCCCCGATGTCACCCACGATGTCACCCCCGATGTCACCCACGATGTCACCCATAATGTCACCCACAATGTCACCCTGAAACTATTGACAAGAAGCGATTTTTTTTGTATCTTTGCAACCGTACTTCAAAGTGGAGTATCCTTGTCTTGCAGTGTGTGAACGCTAGCCGGTCAAGGTAAGCGCTTACTCATTGAGCAGATAACGGGAGAAACATTGCTTATTCAAGGTAATCGTGGAATTAAACTTGATAAGAAGTATGTTGGAAGATAGACTTATTCAGGTGGAAAACGGCATCAGACAGTGTAGAATGATGCTGGATGACCTTGAAAAAGAGGTCGAGGTTTTGAAAATGGCATGCCGGCAGCAGCAGTGTGGCGACAGCGAGGCTAACTTGCTGAGCCTCGTTGGGGACCCGGATAAGGTGCGCATTATCCAGAAGGCAATGAAAAAAGGCCTGCTGGCGATGACTCCGTCGGGACATCTGCACGGATTGATGAGAAGCAAGACTTTGCTGGCTTATTTCATCGGCAGATTATGGTCGGGGGATGAAGTGAAGAATGATGCCGTAACCCATGAGCCGATATGGGTGCTGCGTTCTTCTTTCCCCACGAAGCTGGTGGAGGACCTTTTCGAGGAGAAAGGCTTGCGCGACCTGCGAAAGCAGCGCCGCAACATGCCTCTTCCGCAAGGGCACGAGTTGATTGACTCCCTGTTCTGAAAGAATATTCCTGCGGTGGGATAATGTTTGGGATAAAGTGGGATATATGCCCTGGAAAATTCGCCGTACCTTTGCCCCGCAATCAGTTGATAAAGCTGGTTGCGGGGCTTTTCTGTATCCGGAAACCTGGTACCACTTCTGGCGTATGGAATTTGGCGAATGGTCGCAGCCTCAATCATATAAAATAAGTATCAGATATGAAAGAACTGATTCCTTATATTTTTGAGCATCCGCAGTACGGAAAGCTCAGAGTGGTGGTGGAAGAGGACAGAATTTACTTCGACCTCTTCGATGTGAAGAAAATCTTCGTGAAGACGGCGCAGCAACTCTACGAGACTATTGCCGACTCAGAGGGTGAACTGAAAAACTTCAATGTGGTGATGAAGCCTGCGAAGAAGAACCAGCACAACCTCTTCTACAGCGATGATATCATGGGTGTGGAAGCTGCCGGCAGAAAGAAGAACGTGGCTGCTGACTTCAACTTCTGCGACGAGACGGTGGTTGTCGATCTGATGAATGCCGAATACGCCAAAGAGAAGCTGGCTGCCAAGTGGGTGCTGGGATTCGTGAAGAAGAACCTGAAGGACCCTACGATGTCGTTTATCCATGAGGCACAGGGCGTGGCGATGATATCAGACAACACCATCCTGGAGCCTATCAACATCTATATGGACGTGAATGATAGACTCATCATCAATGACCAGATTTTTGATTAATACATATTTCTAAAACTTTTATATATTTATTTACATGAGTAAGACTAGTTTTGACGCTGCAGCTAAGGCTGCAAAGCTGGCGCTTTTGAACGCCCAGAAGGTGGATGCCAGTATCATTACTGACGAGTGTGGTAAAATTGCTATCCGCAAGTCGCCATGGAACGATGCGGAGATTATCTCGGATAATCCGAAGGTGATTCCGGGCAGAATGGTGTGCAGCGGTGGTGATTTCGGCGACCAGCTCGACTTCAAGCCTTATGCACAGACGGGCGAGAAGAAATACACCGAGATTATCCATACCTCGCATGGTGCCCTGAGAACATCGCCGCAGCGTGTGTTTGCCTCTTTCTCCTTCCCGAAGGAGATGAACAAGGCAGACATCATGAAGTACCTTTACAAGGAGATGCTGGAGATGAGAGGTAAGGTTAAGAAGTTTAAGGAGGACATTGCATGGGAAGAGTACAAGTAATGGCACTGAACCCTGCACGCAGGGGCAACATGGGAAGAATCAACTCTTCCCAGCCCCTGGCGGTGTACGACCAGCTGATAGCCCAGCCGTGGCTGAAGGGGGTGATAGGGCAGATTCGTGGCGAGAAACCGATAGCTGGCGTGAATGCTTCTGGTGCTTCGGATGAGAAGAATGCTCAGAATGAGAAGGCGCTGGCGAAGGCTAGGGAGGAACTGAAGAAACAGTTGCCTTTCAGAGCCATCCACTACTCCTGCTTCAGAAACAACCACCGTTCGCAGGGCGATGCTGATCCCGAGAGTTTCCTGTTTCAGACCACCGTGGATGTGGATGATGCGGAGTATGTGGAGAAGGCGCTGGAGAAGGCTCGTGAGCTGAACTGCAGCGACACCATCTGGAAAGGCAAGCTGCTGCATCTGGAGTATTCCGCCAGAAAGAAGCTGCACATTGATATCCGCATGCCGGTGGGTATGACCATCGAGGAGACGCAGCGTGCGTATTGCGAGGTTTCGGGGATTCCGTATGACAAGAGCTGCATCACGCCCGAGAGAATCATCTTTATCA